>Ga0065704_10000371_pt1 | contig 42422 bp, 39 predicted proteins | sample SwiRhicommuniRL2_FD_59091 | JGI IMG/M metagenome (GOLD analysis project Ga0065704, IMG submission 59091) | Switchgrass rhizosphere bacterial communities from Rose Lake, Michigan, USA - RL2 v2 (version 2) | ecosystem: Host-associated > Plants > Roots > Rhizosphere > Soil | place: East Lansing, MI | reverse complement strand
CTAAGTATGAATACGAAAACATTGATAAAGCTGGAAGAACTTACGCTCGTCGTTCTATCCTTTTATCTTTTTCTGGCGTTGGATTACGCCTGGTGGTGGTTTCCACTACTCTTCTTTGTGCCGGATGCCAGTTTGATTGGTTATTTGATCACCTCAAAGGTGGGTACAGTTACTTATAACTTCATCCATCATAAAGCACTGGCAATCCTGCTGTATCTCTTTGGCGGCTTTACCCAATTGCCAGTACTGCAGTTGGCAGGTCTGGTGATGTTCGGACACTCGAGCCTGGATCGTGCCCTGGGGTTTGAATTACAACAAACAAAGGAATCGAATAAATGAAAAAAATTCTTATGCTATGCGGAAGCTTCGCCGCCATCCTTTACGTAGGGACAGTAATCCTCGGCGGCTTGCTGAGACCGGGTTACAGTCATCTGTTTGAAGCGATCAGTGAGCTGGTTGCCGATGGCGCGCCGAACCGATCCTTGCTTAGTTCGCTCTTCCTGGTCTATAACACGCTATTAAGTATCTTTGGAATCGGTCTGTTTCTAAAGGTAAGAGACGAGGCCCGTGGACGAATAAGTGGCAGCGTCGGATCACTGGCGCTCACTCTGCTGGTGGGTGTGGCAGGGATCTTGATGGAACTCGTATTCCCGCAAGACCCCGGCGGCCTCCCAACAACATTCGCTGGGACCATGCATATTGTGATGGCAAGTGTGGCTTCGCTGGGGACAATGGTCGCTGTATTAATGCTGGGACTTTGGTTTAAAAATATAGCGGAGTTGAAAGGCTACAGTACCTACTCATTGATCAGCGTTGCAGTTATCTTCGTCTCTGGTGGGTTGACCGCTGCAGCCATGGCAAACAGCTATCCACTCTTTGGGCTGCTGGAACGCATCACGATTGGCACATTCATCGTGTGGATGTTTATCACTGGCTTGAAGATGTTCCAATTGGAAGGGGAAGAATCTACGCACAGGCAGTTTGAAATTGCAAGCTCAACATCGAAAGGAAATTAACCATGTCGCAAATCCTGATCGCCCTGTCTGTATGGTTACACGCTCTAGGGACAGTCGTCCTGATCGGCCACTATCTTTTGCTCTCAATCATTTATCTCCCCGTGCTGACGAGATATAACCCAACGACCCTCAGCGAAATCTCGAAGCGCAGCCGACCGTGGCTGTACATCTCATTATTGATCTTCATGGTGACCGGCATCTATCTCATGCTGGTTGACCCCAACTATTTGGGAGTTGGAAACTTCGGCAACATTTGGGGAGTTATGATGCTGGTCAAACACATCCTGGTGGTGGGAATGATCGCGCTGGGGTTCTGGTTCAATGCCATCCTGCGAGTGGGACCGATGATGGGCTCCAACAACAGCGGAGAACTTGGTACTCGTCGCTTCCGCTTGTACTCCAACCTGATGGCGATCTCCGGTATCCTCATCCTGCTTCTCACGGCGCTCGCGCAAGTGGAATAAGTAAATTGTAAGGAATAGCTCCTCGTGAAAAATATTACAAGATCTCCTTTTGCAGTAAAATTCGAGGCATCTCAGGCAGGTGGAGATATCATTGATTACAACCTTGCTACAACACCGCACCAGCATCCGTAAATTCCAAAAGAGACCGGTTCCTGAAGAAGTGATTCAGGAGATGCTCGAAGCTGCGCGCCTTTCCCCTTCTGGGGGGAACGAACAGCCCTGGGCGTTCGGCGTGATCACAGATTGCGCCAGGATCAAGGAAATCTCAAAGCTGGCGCATGGACAGAAATGGATTGGGAATGCCCCACTGCTCATCGTTCTTTGCACAGTCTGTGTGGAGGATGCGCGCGGTGGGCGCGATATTCAGAAGTATCGCTATCCTCAATATGCATGGGACATCGCACAGATGCCTCAACCCTTATATTGGGCACTGAACCAGGAGGAACACCAGACCAAGATCCCCGGCACGCATATGGTGCTGGTTGCCCTCGAGCATGGAGTAGGCTCCTGCTGGGTCTCCCGCTTCGATGTGAAAGAGCTGGCACAGTTACTCAACTTGCCCGCTCATTATCTTCCCTCTGAAATTCTCGCGTTTGGATATCCCGAATTCGAGCAAACGCCGCGCTGCAAGAAAAAGCTGGAGGAGTTTGTATTCCGGGATGTGTTCAGAGGATAATTACGCATTTCCTGAAACAGAGGAAGACTCCTTATTCAGAAGTCTTTTGTCTTAAACCATATCCACACGAACATTCTTCAAATTTGCAAATAAAGGCATTTCAAGTCTGTCATGAAGCAAACCCGGAGGGACCAAATAACTGGCTTCGCTGAATAGCCAATTTCGCAAAACGTTTTCGGTAACCCCTAAAGGCTGCAATACTTCATACACGGCCCGGAAAAGAAGTTCCTTATATTTAACTCTATCAATAGAAGCGGAGTTGAATGGTTGGGGCGTATCCCATGCGTGCACACCTTGTTTCGTTTTGGTGTAAATAAAGTGAATCCTTTGCCCCATGCGAACATTCTTTCCAACAGATTGCAATTGACTCGCTGCACGTGCGGCAGGTGAAAGGACTCGATATTCGTCGAGTTCTCGACCGAGGGTCTGGGTGATCAATAATTCCTGGATAGGAACTCTCCGGTGGTTCAAAGCAAATATTTTCCCTTGCAGCATATTCAAAACTTCGGGGAATAAGCTTGCAAGCTGGCTGGAGCTTTTCTCCTTTGCCAGGATTTTTAGGATTTGTAATTGAGCATTGGCTACAAATAACGATGTATCTTCACGGCGGGAAGCCAAACCACGTAGTTTATATTCTCCATTGGCCTGTAAGCCAAAGAAACGATTTGCCACCGAACGATTCGGGTTATGTCTCGAAGAGACAAACGCCATCCATGAATAGACTTCTTCCACCTGGATTGCTAGTTTTGTTTCCTGCTGGATCTCATGCAGGAGAGATTGAAAATCTTCCTCTTTTACAGCCCCTGGTTTGCAGATAAAAAGGCTGTCCACATAAGCATGGATAACAGTGAAGCCGTGATCTTCTGCTAGTTCTTTTGCCTTGATCAGCATCTTTCGTCCAATGAACGACACTACCTCATGCGAATTGAGCCTGCCAAACGTGGAGTTGGCAAACCCTAGGCGTCCATACGCCACTACACACAACCATTTGAGGGCATTTGAATAGGCCTTATAGCGGGGATAACGCTCATCATTCTTATCTATCGTTTTCAAAAGCCGCTTGACCTCGACACGTTTCTCCACCATCGGTCGCAGCGTGGCTGGGACAAGTCCTTTGTGTGAACTGATCTTGATGCCCATCTCGGAAATTTCAAAGGCATCCTCTTCCTCCACTCCAACCGTTTCCGGTGAAACATTGTATTCCACAATAATGGAGGGATACATGGACATAAAGTCTATAATGGCAACACTGGGAAACACACCTTGCAAGGGTTCAAAGACCAATCCGCCGCGATCAGATATGACAAGCTGGTTGTACGTCTTGGGAACTTCCCCTTTTTGTTGCTGATAGGGAACCAACACACCGCGCCGCAGAGCAGTCAAATTTTGCATGGCAGCGATACCTGCGCCGGGTGAACGCCTAGCGATTTCCTGTACAGGCAAACCTGTGACGCGCGCCTGCTCGATGGCGCCTAGCAAGCCATAATCGCCAAAGGTCATGCAGTTCTGATCATCGACGTGCCAGCGTCCAAAGAGGTGTACCTGTTCCCCGCGATGGTGGGCCCGCCCATAATTGACGAAACTGATTTCCCTTTTCCTGCGGATGGATTGGGCAAGGTCACGGTTAGGATTAAAGGGAATACTCGTCGTCTTCGAGATTTCTTCGAGATGGGAAAACAACCAGGTATCACCGTAGCTAGTCAGGATAACATCGGGGTCGTAGTGTCGCAGGACGGCGTTCAAGCAGGAGAGAAGCTCGCGAGGCTTGTCGAAGGATAAGCGATATTTGAACCGATCGAAATTGACGGATAAATATTCTGGTTTGGCATGGGATGGGTCAACATTGGGTCGCAAATGCAATTCTCGCAAATCAGGCAGTTTGGGGTCAAGTTCCCAAGGCGTGTCGAGCGATGTGATCCTTGAAATCTTCCAGCCTGGTTCTATTTCTATCCTGCAGTGCCCAAGTGGAAAAACACCGTATTTGGCAGCATAACGGAGGATGAGAGGAATATCCACGTCATAATAAAGCAGGTCTGGAAAACGTTGATTGACTTCCTTGAACAGCTCATCGAAATAAGAAGGATTAAGTACATCGACTTCCAGAACATCTTTCACACCTTCATGCAAATCTTTCCGTAGAGTACGGGAAAGCGTAACAGGTTTCTCTCGCAGGAACTTCCATAGTGCACGCAATCGGGGAAACGGACCGCCGACATAAAAAGTAATTTGAAATGATTGAGTAAAGGAATGTGGTTTCTTATCTTCCCCAACCAGCCACAAAATAACGCCATCCTTTTGAGCATAGAGATCGAATAGCCAGCCGACATACTCTTTCATAATTGGCTGTCTGAAGGAGGCAATAGTGGATTAAACCTGCTTTCTAATTCTGCGATCAAAATATGGATTTCTTCGAGGGAGTGGTTAATCCGCTTGCGCTCCTCCAGCAGGATCACGAACGGCATGATCTCCATCGGCAATAAATTTGCCGCATTCCCGATGGCGGCGCGGTGCTGCAAGATGGCTTCAAAGAATGTATCCAAAATTAGCTGGTCCGCGCGGCGGAGTGCCTCATAGAACGGCCGCAATTCTGCGATCTGGTCGAAGGCGATCTGCGTAGTGGAGGGAAGAGTGCGGCCCATGGAGGCTAGAAGAGTGCTGGTTGTTTGATCTGTTCAAGTTCAGGTTCAAGGGTGAGCGTTCGATCTGCAATCGAGCGCAGGGCGGGGAGAAACTTCTCGTAATCTGCGGCGGATAACTCCTGCGTCATGAGGATGACCGGGCGATAGATGGCAAGGCGCTTGAGCTGGCGGCAGCATTCCCTCAGCTTGAATAGACGGACCCGCAAAGGAATATCATCATCATAGAACGTATGCAGGAAATCCAGCAGAAGGATTGGTTCGCCAGTCGAAGGGATATTCGCAAGGGAGTCAAACAGCCGGTAGCACGTAGAGGCGCGGACGGTGTAGAGCTGATTCAATGTCTCCTTCACGTTAAGAGTCTTACTGCGAAGGATGCGCGTCAACTCGAAGGCCGGCAGCCATTCACTGCCTGAAATCACAAACAGCGGACCAAACAAGATCTGTGCAGCGATGAATTCGGTCATCCTTGCGCGGGCTTTATCTGATGTTAATAGCAGAGCCAGACCGCGCGAGCGCGTAAGAGGATTGGGCAGATTCAATAATGTTTTCATGCCCATAGAATAGTCTTTGTTCAGAAAAAGAAAAACCCCTTTGGGGAAGCGTCCATTGGGGAGTAGCCATAGGGTAGTAGCAGATACAGGAGTTAAATAAGGTATTGACCTGCTATTAGGGGGGATTTCGCTTGAAGTCAAAACCGTGAAATTTCAAGCGTAGTTCTGTTTTATTTGGAACACCCATCTTTAGAAAAACATGCTGAAGATAGGACTTGACTGTTCCCACCGAAACGCCCATCTGAAAGGCGATTTGAACATTCTTGTACCCCTCGCAAGTTAAATAAGTGATTTGCCGCTCACGCGGTGAAAGGGCCAGCCAGCGGTCATAGAGTTCGAATGCCTCTTGATCTGTCGATCGGCGGCCACCAGCGTTTCCAGGACGAGTATTCGAAGAGTGATTTTCCTGGGCGGCTGGGTCTGTTCGGTTAACAAGTCGTAACGGGGAAACCAGGACATGAAAGTATCGGTTTGTTTGCTGTGGACCTACCCGTGAAGTTTTTTTTCTGCGCGGAGTAGCCATATTAAGGGAGGATTATATTAGAACATACATTCTAGGTCAAGGAGATAAATTGTTTATTCATCTCAATATTGATTATTTTGAGCTATAGCTTCCTTAGAACGGCTTCGTCACCATCAAGATAATGATCACTGTCAAAATAATCAATTCCGCCCCCCGAAACCGAACCACTACTTTATCATTGAGTGACGCTGTCAACGCGGGAGTAATCGTCCCTTGCGCCAGGGCCTCTTCGAGCGCGCGAGTCCGTTCCTTGCGGCGGGGAACCAGTTTCAACGGCCCGATGGCCAGTGAGATGCCCAGAAAAAGAAGGAATGAAACCAGCAGCCAGTTGATAGGAGACCCCTGTAGGAATCCAAACAGTGGCCACTTCTGCATCAGGGTGATGATCAAACCAAACAGGAAGACAGCCATGGAAACTGGAATGACTGCATAGCGCTCGAAGAAATCGCTGATTTGCAGTAACGCTTGGGCTGCTTGAACGTTCGTCGCTTTGCCGGCCCGCCAGAAAGCGAAATCCCGCCCGATCACGCCGCTGATAAACCAGAACGCGGCCAGCACATGCAATAACTTCATCATGACATAGAGGTTCATTTTGACTCTCCCGCTTCCGGCTGCGGCTCCACGTTCGGCTCTGGAAGAAAAAACATGATGACCTCCTCGTAGGGGACTTTCCCAGCATTGATGCCGCGATGCACCCGGGGTTGTGGATCATCCCAATCAGCCATGCCGGCGTGCACGGGGAAGGTCTCGATCTCGCCCGAGTCGCGATACTCGATGCTCAGCTTCTCTCCGCTCACGACAACAGTAAACCGATGGCACAAGTCCGTATGCCAGGGCAACGCTTCCCCGGGTTCCAAAATGTGCCTTCGAATGATCAGGTCGGCTCGCTGGCTGATTGTCTCTGATCGCATGGATTCACCTCTACAGGATATTGATAAAGTAATATCAGACAAAACCTTGAACCGCAAAGAACACGAAGAAAACCAGGAAAGTTTTGCGATCTTCGCGTGCTTGGTGGTAAATCTCGGGTGATGCTCAACGAGAAGCATTATAAATCTTTTGCTCCATGATCAACTTTTGGCATGCTCAACACCTGTCCACTCGGACAGCGCAAACTCCCCCATCGGCAGGGGAGTTTTTTCGTAGGCGGGGCTATCATGTAGTCTGGCAATCAACTCAAACAAGGAAAACAGATGTCAGCTCCTGTCATACAAATTTCATCCCTCTCACGGCGTTTTGGTGAAAAGAATGCCGTCGATAACTTAACACTCGATGTGCAGGCCGGTGAAATCTTTGGCTTTCTTGGCCATAACGGAGCCGGCAAGACAACCACAGTACGGCTGCTCAATGGAGTACTCGAGCCGAACTCCGGGCAAGTCTGCGTGCTTGGGTTGGATCCGCAAACCGAAGGTCCCGCAGTACGCGCCCAGACCGGCGTGCTTACGGAGACTCCCTCGCTGGACGAACGTCTCACCGCCCGCGACAATCTATCCATCTATGCTGATTTATACAATGTCCCGCGCGCCGAGGTACCCAGGCGGGTAAATTCCCTGCTCACTGAATTTGAGCTGGCTGATCGTGCCGATGAAAAAGTCGGCGGGTACAGCAAAGGGATGAAGCAGCGCCTTGCCCTGGCCCGTGCCTTGCTCCACCGACCCGAAGTGCTTTTTCTCGATGAACCCACTGCGGCTCTCGACCCTGTCGCCGCACGACACGTCCATGCTCTGGTGGAGAACCTTGCACGCCGCGAAGGGTGTACAGTATTTCTGTGCACACACAATCTGGTGGAAGCTCAAAAGTTATGTGACCGCGTGGCTGTGATGGAACATGGACGCTTGGTAGCGTTGGGCACGCCATCAGACCTTACCCGTCAATATGTCAAACACCTGGACGTGGATCTGGAGGTTGATCCCATTCAAATGGAATTGGCTTTACAGACATTGCAGGAGTTTCCGCAACTGGTCATCCGTCCTCCAAGACGGGACAAGGAACTTCTCAGCATGACTCTGGCCGGGCGGGAATCCATTCCCGAATTGTTATTCATTCTTGCACAAAAGGGGTTGCGCGTCTACCGCCTTGCGCCGCAGGAAGCCAATCTCGAGGAAGTTTATTTTGCATTGAACCGAGGCGCGCAATGAATACACGGGCCATCCAAGCGATCATCCGTAAGGACTTGAAAGTGGCAGTACAAAACAAAGGGGTGGTTTTACCGATGATCATCCTGCCGTTGATCCTGTTTGTGGTCTTCCCCTGGATCATGGCGTACGCTCCATCCTGGACGAACGCGGCGGGTAGCTCATTGAGCAACATGGATGAGCTTATGGCGCGCATGCCTGCTGGCTTGCTCCACGAATTGAGTGGCTATACCACCGACCAGCAAATGATCGTCTTTGCACTGGTCTATATGTTAGCTCCCATGTTCCTCATCATGCCACTGATGGTTTCATCTGTGCTTGCGGCCGATAGCTTTGCTGGAGAGAAGGAGCGCAAAACACTCGAGGCCCTGCTCTATACTCCAACCACAGACAGGGAATTGTTCACTGCTAAATTATTGGGAGCATGGACGACAGCGATTGTAGTGGCACTATTGAGTTTTGTTGTCTATGGGGTGATGGTCAATGCCGCTGCCTGGCAAAGTATTGGACACATCTTCTTTCCAAATTGGATGTGGATCGCCCTGGTATTTTGGGTCACGCCTGCAGTAGCCGGGTTGGGACTTGTGGTAATGGTTTTCGTCTCTGTCCGCGCCCAAGGGTTTCAGGATGCCTACCAGACCGGCGGGATGGTGGTCTTACCGGTGTTGCTTCTGATGGTTGGGCAAATTTCCGGCGTGATGTATTTCAGCCTTGGCGTTGTCCTGCTTGTAGGATTAGTGATCTGGCTGCTGGATATCGTCTTGTTATGGTTTGCCAGCAAAAGCTTCCGCCGCGGCGAGTTGATGACGAAGTTTTGAAATTCAGATTCATCCATATAACTGTCCACTCGGACAGCGCAAACTCCCCTAGCGACAGGGGAGTTTTTTTATGCAGTTCCCTATAATGCAAATGAAAGAAGGAAACCGCCATGTTCCAAAACAACCTGAACCTTTATCAAAATCCTCAACTCCCAGGCAGTGGCTGTTCAGAGAACTTGTACGCTCGCCAGTACAACACAGCACTCAACCAGTTCAAGTCAACGCTCGCAAAAGGGATGTTCGCTCGCCTGCAAAGAAAAGTATTGCAGCGCCCGCAGTTTCTATATGACCTGAACGCTTTGATGCCAGATCTCTCCTCACGTGGGAGTTGCTACTCGGGCGTCCAGGTGGTACCGATCGACTCGATCATTGGTTCGGAGGGCAGGACGGCGGACTTCGATATGGACTTTCATCCGATGAAGGAAGCAGCGCGCGAGCGCTGGGTTAACATGGCGATTGTGTATCTATCCCGTCTTCCCCTGCCGCCCATTCAATTGATCCAGGTGGGCGACGCGTATTTCGTGCGGGATGGTCATCACCGCATCTCGGTCAGCCGCGCCTTTGGGCAAGTCGCCATGGACGCAGAAGTGATCACCTGGAAGGCGCAGCCTCCCTTTCCCTGGCAGACAAACAGATCTCGGAAAGATCCTATTCGCTCCAAAGTTTTGACCTATCCAGTTGACGACACTGTCCACATGGACGGTGAAAACTCCTCTATTGGCAGGGGTGTTTTGGTATCAGGATCGATATTATGAAAGGGTAAGTATTCGTAAGGAGAATCATCATGGATCGAAACTTTGGCTACTACGTCTTTTTAGGATTATTGATTGGCGCCGCCATGGGTTTTGGGTTGGGAACAGCGAACGGGAATACTTTCATTGGTGTAGGGCTTGGCATTCTCGCTGGCGTGTTTATTGGATGGACCATTTTATTTGTTTGTCGCGAGCCGCGCCAGCCCTGGAGTGTGCTGTGGCAGGATATGAAGTGGTTCCAATAGCACGGTCCGCTTGGACACCCTATCCATTCGGATAGTGAAAACACTCCTAAGGATAGGGGCGTTTTTTGTTGACGGGGAATAATATGGGAACAGAGTGGACCTATTCAAAGGAAAGAAGGAAATGATGAACGATCAACTGCCAACCAATGAACCTTTCGATAGACATGCAGCCAGAATGCAGCGCCGCGAGACCCGCCGTGCCGTATTGGGTACTCCCAGCCGCGGCAGCACCTGGATAACAGGTTTGATCATGATCCTGTTGGGGGTTGCTTTCCTCCTGCGCACTACCGGTACTTTTGACTTCCCGCTGAATAATTGGTGGGCACTTTTCATCCTGATCCCCGCCATCGGCGCATTTGATACGGCTCTGCAGATCTATCGCAACTCGAACAATCAACTGACTGCGCCGGCCGGCGGATCACTAATCGTTGGGTTGGTACTCATGTTTGTCACAGCATCCTTCCTGTTCAATCTCAATTGGGATATCTTCGGACCTGTCATTCTCATCCTGGCTGGAATTGGAATCCTGGCTGTTGCTATGTTGAGAAATAACTGACACGTTTTGCTATGAAAAAGATAATCCTATCCTGTCTGCTCATCTTCGTCGTATTAATCACTGGCTGTGCATCGCAAAAATCGGTATCTATGCAGGTCCCTGAACCGGACTATTGGCCTACAGCAGGCTGGCAAAGTTCCACGCCTGAAGCCCAGGGCATGGATTCGAACTTGCTCGCGAAAATGCTGGAAGAGATCAACACCAATGAAACCAGCATCCATTCTGTTCTTGTCATCCGCAATGGGTATCTGGTGACCGAGGCCTATTTCCAGCCATACACGCGTGATACAAAGATACACATCCAATCGGTCACGAAAAGTGTGATTGGCATGCTGGCCGGGAAAGCGATCAGCGATGGGTATATCAAAAACGAAGATTCAAAACTCGTTGATTTTTATCAGAACCGAATCTTTGAAAACCCAAGCAGGAAGAAAAACTCCATCCAGTTGAAACATTTGCTGTCCATGTCCTCCGGATTGGATTGCCAGGAATTCTCCTCCGGTCCCAGCATGGAGCAGACCTCAGGCTGGGTTCAATTTATGCTGGATCGCCCAATGACGGCTGCTCCAGGAAAAGTCTTTGGCTATTGCAACGGGAACGCTCATTTATTGTCGTCGATTCTGGAAAAATCCACCGGGATGAGCGCGCGTGAATATGCCAGTCAGGAATTGTTCCAACCACTCGGCATCATAGATGTAAACGAAGCCGATTGGCGTGGTGATCCACAGCAAATCACCATCGGGGGCTATGGGCTTCATCTTAAACCCATTGATATGACAAAGTTGGCGTTCCTTTATCTCCATAATGGGCAATGGGAAGATCAGCAAATCCTTCCTCCACTATGGGTCGCTGATTCAACGACGCAACATATCCAAAAAGAAGATGGAAGCGGATACGGTTATCTTTGGACGGTTTATCCAGAAGACGGTCATTATGCCGCCCTGGGACTGGGCGGACAACAGATTCATATCTACCCATCTAAAAATTTGCTTGTGATCGTGACCGCTTCACTGGAATCGTTTGCAGAAGCACCTGAAATCGAAAAGATGCTCCATGAATATATTCTGCCCACCATTCAATCAGATCGGCTGCTTGCAGAAAATTCAAAAGGCTATGCGCGTCTTCAAGCCGCGCTCGAAACTGCGGCAAATCCTGTGCGGCTCGTAGCATCACTTCCTGCAACTGCTTTGGATATTTCTGGCAGCACTTATGCCTTCGGAGAAAATCCTCTGGGTTGGGAAGAGCTGGAATTGGTTTTCGAACGGGGAGCGAAAATCGCTCAACTCCATTTGAACGATTATCGTGCCCGCGAAATTGGACTGGATAATATTTATCGGCTGTCCACTGGCGAGCCGCTGGGTGAGCTACTCTTGCGCGGTCGATGGGCAGATGACCAGACCTTCCTTATCGATTATCCCTATCCAGCAAATGGAAATCCAATTCTGGGCGAATTGGGAGAAACTCAATTCCTATTCAAATTTACTGGAGACAATCTAAACGTCACAATCGAACAGCTTGTCTTTGGTGGCGAGCCAATTGTTTTCGAGGGAACAAGATAAGTGAAACTCATGAAAAAGAATTTGCCGGGCGTCAGTGAACCGATGAGTTACGTCAACCTCGAACGATTGACCTTTCTGGTGGATGGTGTCTTTGCGATCACGATGACCTTGTTGGTGCTGGAATTACGACTCCCCGAATCGAGCAATGCCAGTCTATCGCAAAGTCTGCTTGCCATGCTGCCGCGCCTCTATATTTATTTCATCGCCTTTTATTCAATTGCGAATCACTGGGTGGTCCATCAACGCATGTTCCGCCACATTACAAGTGCAGATTCGAAAATGCTCTGGTTAACGATTCTGGGATTACTCTTTATTACCCTCATACCAGCCAGCACTGCGATTGTTGGTCGTTTTCCGGCTGAAAAACTGGCGGCAGCCTGTTTCTCTGCCAATAGTTTCCTGCAGGGAATAACCGTTTGGATCTTTTGGGCTTACGTATCAAAAAATCATAAACAGTTCGCTGCTTATTCCGATCCGCACATGTTGGGGATCACCGCACAAGTCTGGTTCATTATCACGATAGGTTGGTTGATCTCGATCCTTTTTAGCTTTGTGAATGTTTATCTAACTTACATTTCATGGATTCTTTGGCCCAACTTGGTCGCCGTTTGGGGGAATCACCGAAGGCAAGTATTGCTATCGAAAAACTTGAATGAGGCTGGCAAGGATGGCAAAAAGAAAAGGACGAAACAAGAAAATCCTGCCTGAGAAATATCCACCTTCGGAGCCGTGTGCCTGTGACATCTGTTTGAGCTATTGCACCCGGCCCGGTTGGTGGACGGTTGAGGAAGCAACCTGGGCATTGGAGGCAGGCTACGGCTATCGCATGATGTTGGAGATTGCACCGAAGTTAACCTTTGGTGTACTCTCTCCGGCCTTCAAAGGTTGTGAAAAGAATTTTGCTACAAATCAATTTGCAAACAATGGTTGTAATTTTCTCAAGGACGATCGCTGCGAACTTTATGGAACTGGTCAGCAGCCCCTGGAATGTTGCTTTTGCCATCATGAGCGACGCGGCCTTGGTCATAAATGTCATGCCGATCTCAAAAAGGATTGGAAGACAGCCGCAGGAAAGGCACTGGTCGAAAAATGGATCAAGCAGGTTGGTCTGCGATATCGTATGTTTTGAACGATAATCAGAATACTGTTGCAGTCAATCGTTCAAAGAAAGGAAAATATGATGTCAACAAATGAAAGTAATATTTCGTTTCCTGGGGATCAAACCCCTTTGGTGAGTCCGGGCAATTACAGCCGAGTGACTGTTACTGTGAAAGATACATTAGGTGCCATTTTCCTGGGTATCCTTTCTGCGATACTGTTGGTTGGGTGGATGCGCACTGAAGCACGTTATCGTGCATTGACAATTCAATTGGAGGACACAGATGGAAGCCGTTCGCTTAACGCTCGATGACATTGTTCAAATGACCCTGCAGGTTGGGGAAGAGTGGGCAATCGCTCATGCGAAGAGACTGATCGAACTCATCAAACAAATTGGCGCGGATATCCCCTACGACGTTCATGTCATGGAACTGGCTGCCTACATGCATGACTGGGGCGCTTTTCCACGTTATAGTCAAAAGGACGTGGAACACGCCATTCGGTCTTGTCAGGTCGTGGAAGAAGAATTTTTGCAGTGTTTGGATTTGACTCCCATCCAAAAAAACATTTTGCTCGAAACCATCGAACTGCACGATTATCGCGACCTTCGTCCAACACAGTCGAGCGAAGCACTGTTATTGCGGGAGGCGGACATGCTGGAGTTTCTTGGCATGATCGGCATGGCGCGTGATTTTGCGCGTGGTCCAAGAAATGTGGAAACCTGCTATAAACGAATCCTTTCACGCCGCGCTGATATTCAAGGTCGCTTTACACTGCCCCACGCCCAGGAAATTGCGCAGATCCGCCTGGAACGAATGGAAAAAAGTTTACAATGGCTCAATGAGGAAAGTTTTGGCAGCTTATAACTTAAGGGCATTTTCATTTTATCCATGTAGGATGGGAGCCTGGTGAAAATTTGAAAGCATTAACTTCCAAACCAATCGCGGAGGGACGCACGGCTGAAATCTTTCTGTGGGATGAGCATCACATTCTCAAGTTGTACCGCGACTGGTGCCCGCCTCACTGGGTACAAGATGAAGCTCAGATCGCGCGAGCGGTTTATGACGCAGGGATTCCCTCTCCAGCCGCAGGTGAGATTCTGGAAATGAACGGCCAGCAGGGATTGATCTATGAACGCATTCAGGGAATCTCCATGTTGCAGGATATGAATGCGCATCCCTGGATGATCTTGAAACATGCACGCTCGCTTGCCGAGCTACAGGTTAAGATTAATAAACAATCCATTACAGGGCTGCCATCCTATAAAGAGGGCTTGCGATATGCAATTGGCAAGACACCCCATCTCACTGATGACTTGCGGAATAAAACTTTAGCCTTGCTCCATACTCTCTCCAATGGCCAGCGGTTGTGTCACGGCGACTATCACCCGGGAAACGTGATCCTTACAGAGGCTGGACCAATCGTTATTGACTGGATGACTGCCCGGGCCGGCAGCCCCTGGATGGATGTCGCGCGCACCAGTTTGATTTTAAGCATTGGTCCCAAAAGTGCAGGAAAACTAGTCAGCCCCATAATCAAAATGGCAATCAGACTGTATTATCGTGCCTATCTCAGTCGATACAACAGGCTTGTTCCTGATCCGAAAAATGAATTGGGTCGCTGGATGCCTGTCATTGCAGCAGCTCGTTTGAATGAGGATATCGTTCCTGAGCAGGAAGCGTTGATCAAAATGATAAAAGAGGGTTTTGTTGAGGATAAATAAAACGGGAGTAATTTCAGTAATTACTCTCATTTCTTTAGCAGAATCAGTCAAAAGTGGGAATGAGGCGGTCTTAAATCGTCAAATAGATCAAGATGCCGGAGAGATCTGCTCGTACATGTACGATCATGAAATATGGCAAAAGAGTTGGGCTGAGTTTGATAAAGAGCTCTGCGCACCTATAAGCGTCAAGCTCTGGCGCGGCTGGCGGCAGAGGTCCAGGCTGGTATAACGAGTGCTTTCCTGATTTTTGACGCTGCAGCGGTTAGTCCGACCCTCTATAAATAAATTCCCTATATTTAAACCATCTATTTTGTGTCAGCAAGGCTATTCGCTCCAGCCAGTACATCCACTTGCAAAATCTTCTGCATTTTTTCAGGTTCTTCAAACATGGGGCTGTGAGACGACTGCTCAAATGTATAAAATCCCTTGACTGGCGCCTTGAGTTTCTCAAAATAGGCTTTCGCCTCCGTGTAGGAGCAGGTGTAATCGTAAATCCCATGAAAGAAATACACGGGAAGGTAGAGCTCTGGTAATTGTTCACTCAGATCCGTGGTGATCATCTCCTCCCAGAGGGAACTGACGCCAGACGAGGCTTTGCCGCGCCATAGATGGACTTTTTCACTGAATGTATAGTCCTGGCTCTGCAAAGAAGGTAAAAATACACCCGTAATGACTGAATGCATATCATGCGCCGTGCCAATGCCCAAGCTATGCATAGCTACGTCGCGCATGGCAAGGTATGCATCTGGTGTGCCGTCCGACATAGTGACCGGTGCTGCTTCAAGTCTTTGTACCATTTTCGTGTTGCCATTCTCTTTGAACTGCTGAAGCATATAGTCGTACGCCAGCTTTTCAGACTGTAGCTGATTCGACATCTGGGCCACGCCAATGTAGGCGTAGTACAACTCCGGTGCCCGTGCAGCCGTCTGGATGCCAATGAAGGTCCCTCCCGAATGCCCCATCAGGTAGATCTTTTCCTTGCCGAAGCGGTGACGCAAATAATTGGTCACATCCAGCGTATCTGAGATCATTTGCTCCAGCGTCATGGTCTCGCGTGGGATTTCTGGGCTGTAGGAGAGTCCCGAGCCACGCTGTTCCCACCAAACCACGGTGAAATTGTCTTCAAGACCGGTAGGATAATGCTCTGTCAGGAAGTAATCAGGCATACCTCCATGCAGATAAAGCAGCACGGGATTCGTTACATCTTTACTCTTGATAAACATCCCTTGCTTCACTCCGTTGATGTCGACAAACACTTTCTCTGAAAGGCTGCTCGCCAGCGGGTTTCCGTTTTTATCTACGAAGGGCTTCGGTTTCCCGGGGTAACTCCACAACTGGAGTATGCCCAAGAGAATAAATATACAAGCTAATAAGATAGAAATTACAATCAGCATAATCCGTTCCGCCTTTCGTGCAAAGGATTGAATGGAAAGTCTCTTTATTTTATGATCTGTCATTTTATTCCCTCCGCACGCTCTTTGATCCCCAACAACATGCCACGCTCCATAATGAATTGTCCGGGACGGATCACATCCCATAGGCCACCACTCTTCATATCACGCCCACGCGCGATCAGGCGGGTGGTGCCATCAGATTGTGGAACAAGGATAAATTGCCAGACATCACTCCATTTGCCATTTTCCTGATGCCCTATGACAAGGGCTTGATTCGGCTCCAGCGTTGCCACTTCATACGCCGGAGGACCCCAGTTGCCCGGGCACATCTTGACCTTATCACCCACTGTCAAATCCTGCCATTCTTCGTGGATGCGGTCGGCATTGATTAATTCACAGCGCAGGATATTCGTCTCGAACCAGCTGTAACTGTACATACCGCCGCGTTCTGCGCCCATCTGTACGAGCCACGGGTAGATCTCACCCGCTGACGCGCTGACAGTCACCGCGCGGTTATAGACCACGTGCGGTGCCGGAACCAACTCGTCACCAGAGAAGGAAGCGGCGATCTCGACCTCTGTCGCGCCCCAACGATCCATCCACGGCATGAGGGCTATGATGACGAGGATAGCAAGGACTGCAAGGCCAGCCATTGTTCTAATAAATTTGAAAAATCTCTTCATCCAAGACTCCTGCATTCAGAATTTCTATGATCATAGTGTTTAGGAACAAAAAACTCCCCCACCGCTGGGAGAGTTTTCACTATCCGAATGGATAGTGTGATCAAGTGAATAGGTTGGGGATCAAGCGAGATTCAGATGAAGTATTTCGCCGTTGACATAACTGAGCAATTCGCCATTCATAAAGAGACGCGGGTCAGATTCGTAACAGGCTCGAAGCGCTTCAAAATCGGGGACATCTTCGGCGGAAAGAGACGCAACTTTGTCAAGCAGGGAAAGGTCCGCGGGGTCATCGAGTTGTTCAGCAAGAATAACTCCCCAGCAATCCCAGGGCAATAATTCCATTTTATTAAGTGAGGCTACATCGCGCACAAGATTCCCACGTACAAAGCCCAGGCCATGCATGTCGAAGATACCAAACTTATCCGGATCCTGCTGCCCCGAACGACACATCTGCCAGGCTTTGCCACCCACGATAAATTGGTCACGCGGCACATCCAGGGTATTAAAATTGATCTTTAGCACCTCACTCTGCAAAGCATCCAGTTGTGCATCCACAAATACCCAGCGGGACTGTTCCTGATTCCAATATTCAGTGACCCAATGATCTTCGAAATGATCCGGCATGAAGTACGCGCCGAATCCACAGCGAGCACGGGCGGGAACTCCCTGATGGCGCAGCATTGCAGCAAGTAATAGCGAGTGGTCGCGGCAATTGCCGAGCAATTTTTTCTCCAACGGACGCGCTTCATTCAGCGGGCTCGAATCCAGTTCGATGGTACGCGCCAGCCTTTTTTCCATGGAACGGAGTTGCAATTCATCCATTCGTTCCGGGGGAACTTTGAGTCCGTAGCGTTCCGCCCAAAAGACATGCACAGTGACTCCCTGCACAAGTTTCACCAGGTCTGAAATGGAAGCAGGCAGATTTTCGAAAAGCGAAACATAGACTCCCGGGTCGGATATAGGTCCATGTTGAGTGAAGTAAGCCAAGGTTGGATTCATTATTCTCTCCTGTTAGGGTATGTATTTTGCGTTCTTGATCTTTGACCTGCGTTTGCGCGGTTCATAATATTGCCAATGGACTCTGTGTTCATCATATTGAGTACGCGGTCCTTTTGTCTCTGCGGGATGACCAACATAAACCATGCTCAATGGAGTCGCATTGTCGGGAATGCCCAGCACTTCGGATAAAGGTTTAATCTTGCTTGGGTAGGGATAGACACCGATCCACACTGCACCCAATCCCATTCCTGCTGCGGCGATCAGCATATTCTCTGTCGCGGCGCTGCAATCCTGCACCCAATGATCGCGCGCTGCAGAATTATTCGCAATGCTCACATTGCCGCACACGACAATTGCAGCTGGAGCGTTGTATCTGGCAAAAAGTAATTTGGCGCGGATCTGATCCAGCACTTCCTTTTGGGTAACGACGACAAATTCCCAGGGCTGACTGTTACAGGCTGTGGGTGCAGACATAGCGGCTTTCAATAAAAATGTCAACGTTTCATCATCAACAGCTTCAGAGGTGAATTGACGAACGCTTCTGCGGCTGAGGATGAAATCGATAATCTCAGGCATTTTTGTTTTTTAATGAAAATTTCCAATATCGAATCTCATAACGTGTAAACTCATCGACAAGAGTCATGCCCACTTTTTCAGCTACGCGTTTTGACGCGAGATTACCAACCCGAATGAGACTGATCAATTGTGGAAGTTTCAGGATACCAAAGGCATAATCGCGTACCGCGCAGGCGGCTTCCGTAGCGTAACCTTGATTCCAAAAATCGCTGCGAAAATCATAGCCGAGTTCCGCTACCTGGACACCTTCTACTTCCATTTGTTCAAGCCCGCAATCGCCGATGAGTTCGCCATTCTCTTTGAGAATGACTGAGAACAAACCATAGCCATATCGATTTTGATGATCCAGATTGCGTCTGAGCCAACGCATCATTTGTTCGCGGTTGAGCAACTCACCGCCAAAGGATGCCATTACTTTTGAATCGGTGAAGATCAGATGCAATGCATTGATGTCTGTTGCCGACATGGGACGGAGGATCAGTCGTTCTGTTTCAAGCCTGGGGTTGATTTCGTTTAACATCATTTTTCAATCCTGAACGTTAACCCAACAACCGCATATCGGGGAAATAAATAGTTGGGAATGAAAAATTCATTTGGGCAAACTTCCAGCCATTTGGTTCGCGCACGACAACAGCCGTAAAACGCAAGGCCCAGACGAACTTCTCGCCGCGGCGCAGTTCATAAAGCGTATTTGTCCCGCCTCGCAGAATGTAAAGAAGTTTTTGTTCCGCGCTGAGATTTGAGTCATCGAGAAATTTCCGAACAAACTCCAGATAGGAGGCATAATTTTCCGCGCCAATGGTTTGGGTCACGGTGGCAGATGCGGCCACCCAGCCCACATCGCCGCGCTGATGAACAGACATCGCATCCAGATCGAGACGAAGATCCCCCCAGCTTTGCCAGTCTCCTTCCACCAGTTCGCGGGCAGAGGCGCGATCCATATACCATTCATCGAGGCCGGGTTTGACACCATTTGTGCCGATAACTTCTGCGTCAGTGGTGAACAGTTCCATGAATGAATCGGTTTGGGTTACATCGCGGCGGGTATAACCATCCTGGAAGGCTTGGAGGAGTTGACGAATTTCATCCTGTAAATTCATGAGGTAATTAATTCCTTATCGTTTAACAGTTACCATTCTTTGATCCACGGCTCAAGCAGGTCAAACTCCGTAAAACCCATTGAGTTATAGAGCGCGTGTGCACCTGTTGAGTAGGAACTGACCGTTGCGAGTGTCGCACCGAGTCTTTGCGCGCGGCGCAAGCCTTCACTCATGACTGCCTTCCCGAGTCCGCGCTTTTGGTGGGCGGGATGCGTGCCAACGGGTTCAAAGACCGCGGTGCGTGTAATGTCATCGAACCAGACCGTGCAGAACGCGGCCAGCTCTCCATCCGGCGCAGCCGCGACAATATCCAGGTCGCGGCGATAGATCGGAACGCGCTGAACATTCTTATACCATTCCCAGCCCTGATATTTCTCGTCCGGTTCCTCGGGATGGAAAACCTTCCATGAAAGCCAGCTGCGCGCCGGGAGTTCGCTCTCGTCACCCAGGGCGCGGACGGTGTATCCGTTTTTGGGAACGGAATCAGGAATCGGCTTCGTAATAGATCGGCGGCGCATGTGCTCGGCTAAAAACTTCGAGCGAACGTACCCACGTCGAGTCAGAACAGCCTTATGAACAGCATCCTCTGCATTGACCCAGGCAAGCAAGTCATGTGAATCACCTTCTTTATGATTTGGAAGTTTCACTTCTGCCACATCTAGCATTTCGCAAAGGAGTTCTTCACTCCGATAGGCAGGATGCACCTGGAAGAACGCTTCGCCATTCCCATCGGGGTTGAGCATCCCCACGATCTGCCCACCCACTTCCCAAAGATGGATCACCTCTTCCAAATTGAAATGGAAAATGTTCAGATTGACATGCCACACCCAGTAATCCCAACGCAAAAGCGACCAGGAATACTCATGCCGCTCATTGAGCAGGGAGACCTCGCGCAGAAATTCGCGAATGCGCCAGTAATCATCCTCAGTTTGATAAGTTCGCAGGATCGGTTTCATAATGTTCTCCTAGGCTAACTATATGTAAAAATAACAAAAGACTCCCCCATCGTTGGGAGAGTCTTTATACTGTCCGAATGGATAGTATGGTCAAGGGGACAAGTTAAGCCGTTCTGGTTCGCAGGGCCGTGAAGAGCAAATAGGCACCTACCAAGATGATCGCCACCGGCCAGAGAATCTGGGAATTGGTCGCGAAGAAAACGGAACCCACTGCCAGCGCTGCGAGAACGATGGTCACGATCTTTGCCCAGGGTTTGGCGTGTCTCAGCCAGACGACCGCGAACGTCGCAGCCAGGCCGCTCATCATAAAGGCGTTGACATATCCGCCGCTCGTTGCATTGTTGATCAGCCCGGCAATGGCAACCGCGGCGATGGCACCCACCACGCTCAACGCGCCAGCCGGGATGATTGCCCACCAGTTGTCCATGGAACGGAAGTAGAGGATGAAGAACGGAAGCGCAATGGCGAAGAGGAAGACTGCGCCAAAGTAAGCCGCCATCTCATCAAAGGCAGCCAGCATGGGGGCAATGCTTAACACTCCAAACACATAGGCAACGATCAAGGCCCAGGTCCGAGCCCGATTGTTTAGATAAACGAACAGGAAGGTCAGACCAATCAACAGGAGGAACATCGCGCCCACCCATTCACCACCGACAGTATCCACCAGCAGAGTAGTCAATGCCACGAATAGCATTACCCCACCCGGGATCAACGCCCACCAGTTGCGTGAACGATCTGTAAGATAGGCGGCAGCAAATGGGATAAGAAGACCAAAGAATAAGGGTGACCCCACGGCAGCACTACTGATATTTGCCTCAGTCAATGCAATAATGATCGCCAGGCCAGCGAAGATACCGGCTGGGAAAAGCCAGCCCCATTGCTTCCAACCGCTCAACGCGTAACTAACGAATCCAAGCAGACCTATCCCCGCGAAGACGATCATCCACATCTGTGGGGAAAACATGTTTGTATAACCCATCTGTTCTGCCAGCGCCAACAGACCGGCACCGATCAGCAGAGCACCCCAAAAGAGTCCTGATTTATTGATGTTCATAGGAAATCCTCCTTTCGATTTCTACAATCATTATAATGATTTAGGGATAAAACAACCTGTCCAAAAGAGGGGTTTTCACCTTCCTGACACAAAGAATGATATTTTATTGGAAAGGTTTCCGGGCAATCACATAACCATAAGACAACCAGCGGCCTCCATCCTGGCAAATGATTTTGGCTTCGCCTTCCGGGTCAGCTTGGCAATGAGGATCGTGATTGACGAATGCCTGCCACCAATTCCAAGCGTCAGGCGCATAATCCGCTTCAAGCACATCAAAGCCTGCTTCACGACAGAGATCGATTGTTTCTGCCACTGTCGCAAAACAATCCGCCCAGCCTTCGGGCCCAACTCCCTCGCCTTTGGTGTAGATGGGGAATAAATCAGCGGGAATGGGAATATCATGATGCATGGGTTCACCCAGGCCAAAGATGCCTCCCGGGCGCAGGATTCGGTAAATCTCTGCCAGGCACTTCTGATAATATTCCACTCCAAACAATCCCCGTACCATCTCTAATGTAGTTGTCGAGTAGACAAAGTCAAATGTATTCCCGGCAAAATAAGTATTGGGCACACCTAATTTCAGACCCATGACTCGGCCTTCAACTCCCCAGGCACAGGCATGCTGCTGTAGATGTTCGATATGAGGAACTCCATCGCTGCGGTCATCATCCGGATCAATCCCAATGGCCAGCACATCATATTCCTTGGCGAGGAAGCAGGTCTGATAGCCTCGTTCGACCCCAATATCAAGCAGGCGCGCGCCGGGGCGTAACTGCATTTTCTCAGCCATAAATTCTGTTAGTTGCAACCCGCCCGGACCACTGCACTCTGAATAGATCAGATCCAGGTCCGTGTATTTGCAGGATTTAGTATATTCAAATTGCTTCAAAGTGTTTTTTATCATCCTACGCATCGATCTTCCGGAATCGCAAGACAGCCAAAACGAAGAAGACGATTGCATACCCTATGAGTGCCATGGTTGGTAACAATACCGATTGGAAGCCCAGTCCGCGCGCAAGGATATTTTCGAACCCGTCCATACCCCAGGCGACTGGCGAAAGATGACCGATGGCTTGAAATGTCGGCCCGGTTACCTCCAGCGGCACCCATGCTCCCCCCAGACCTGCGAACACAAACATGGGGATCAGCGAAAAGATGATCGCCTGTTCCTCTGTCTGCGCCAGGATGCCGATCAGCAAGCCCAGGGCCGAGATACATAGCGCCGCGCAGAATGCCACGAGCAGGGTGGCTGCGGGCACGCGCAGGTAATTTACTCTCAATGCGAATTGGGCGAAAACAATCAGGATCACGAATTGAGTAAATATCAGGAGAAAGATCGCCAGATAATGCCCCAACACAATGTGAACGCGCCGGGTCGCAGTGGTAAGCAGCCTCTGCAAGGTACGCGACTTGCGTTCAGCAACGATCACCTGCGCGGCGGTCAACAGCCCGGCGATCGCGAATTGCAGCATCATGCCAGGAGCGGTGTGTGCCAGCGCCATGCTTTCCTTGCTGGTCTTTTGCAAAGCAAGACTGGTTGTCTCCTGGACGGCAATTGGCGGTTCATCCCAAGCCAGGAGGCTTTTCTTGAATGCATAATCAAACGGAATTCCCTCAACACCCGTCTGCTGGATGATGGTTGCTGTGCGGACGGCGTCATCCAGGCGACTGGCAAGTGTGATAAGTTCTGCCTCAAGCGTAGTCCAGGCCGATGTATTCGTATCGGTGATCACGATGAGGCGGGCGGTCTTGCCTTTGAGGACTGCGCGTCCGTATCCCTGAGGGACAATGATGGCAGCCGCGAAGTCCCCGTCTGCGACCAGCTTCTCGAGATCTGATTCGGAATGGAACACATTTTCATCGAGGCGAATCACTTCAGATTGGTCGAGTAGTTCATGCAGTGAGTCAGACACCCAATGGTCATCCTGAGACAGGTAACCCACTGGCAGGCGCGAGTCCGAGTTCCCGCCGCTAAAACCACCGAAGGCATACCCAAACAGGAATGTGAAAAGGATCGGCATGAGCAGCAGGAACATGAAGGTCTTGACGTCGCGCGCTAACTGCATTAAGTCTTTGAATGTGATATCGAGAATGCGGTTCATAAGATTTTCTCAAAATACTCCGCGGGTCGAGTGGTCCCATGTAAACCGGAACGTATCGAGACCGCACGTTTACAAGAAATCATGTAGTTGTTGGTTACTGGGTGGTCTCGATATGGGCTGGGAAGATCACCCAGTGCTACTTGACCACCGCTTTCAAACATAACGCTTGTTGAAGCGCAATACGCCAACGACAAAAAATGCCGCGCTCCAGGCGAGCATTGCCAGGGCGGTGAGCAGCACCATACCCACTGGCTCTCCGTTCATGGATTGCATCAGACCACGGATTGCCCACCCCTGGGGCACCAAAAGCGAGACAGTGCTCGTCAGGCGCGCTGAACTTGGCGCATTCAGCGTGAAGATGCTCATCATACCGACCATGCCTGTCACACTCAGCACACCTCCGAACAACACTCCAGCCTGTTTGGCGTTCTTGAGAAAGGAATTAACAAAGATGCCAAATGAGGAAGCGCTGAAGATAATTCCTGTTGCAGTCAGGGCCACAGAGAAGAGTTGACCCCATTGAATTCCAAAGATCAAGTGCGCCGCAATCAGCAACACAAGGACCTGTATGCAGACCGTCATGAACACAGAGAGAAGCTTGCCGGTCAAAATGGTTGCCTGACGTGTTGGCGTTGTGAAAAGCCTGGGCAGGGTGCGTTCTTCTTCCTCCTTGAGGATGCTTTGTGCCGTGGACGTTCCGGTGAAAAACGCGTAGAAGACCATCATGCCACCCATGATGGGACCGATGATGCTGAGTAGGGGGTTCTGGCTTTCCTCAGCTGAGCTTTTTTGTGCCCCGGCCGGTGCCCGCACATCCAGCAGTTCCCCTTCCAGATTATCGCTCAATGCCAGCGAGGTCTTCAGATATCCCTGTACAACCTGACCGGTCAGGCCATATTGGGATGGATCGGCTTCATCCATAAATACATTCACCGCGATGCTGACACCGCCCATGCTGTCCAGGAAGCGGTTGAGGATGGACCTCATAATGGCCGGGCCTATGGTCAGTGTGGGATCCTGGTAAAACTCGATGACCGCCTTGCCGTTGCGCATGTCCGCGAACTGCTTGGAGAAGTCGGATGGGATGATGATCGCGACCTGGGCTTGCTGGTCGTCTACGGAGGCGCGCGCAGACCGGGGGTCCGCTGCGAATGTGACCTCGATCAGGTCCACCATATCGTCGCTCTCGAGGATGCTGACGATCAGGTCGCCCATTGTCCCTGCCTTACGTCCGCCGGGGATATGTTTCGGGTTGATCTGAAATTTAGGTCCGCCCGCGTCCATGTTTGCGATGATCACCTTTGTGCGAGGAAGATCGAACCCGCCGCTCTGAGTTGTATTGCCGAACATAAAATAGAACATACCCGTTACCAGCAGCGGCACGCCAAACATGAAAATGACCGCAAACGCGCTGCGGAAGGAGCGAGTCAGATCCTTGAGGGCAATATCAAATGCTTTCATTTTCAATCTCTCAAGGCTCGTCCGGTAAAATGCAGGAATACTGCTTCGAGGTTCGGCTCACGAATGTCCACAGAGGTGATCCGCGCGGACTGATGCGAAGCCGCTTCGAACAGTCGCGGTAAGATCGAATTGCTGTCATCCACCAGCACACTGATTTGCTCCTCTGCGACCGTAACGCGCTTTACCCCGGGCACGCTCCGCCAGACATCTGCAATTTTGCCGGGTTCCAGACTGGTAGTCAGGTCAATGCGAGTCTGCTCGCCCACAAGCTTTACCAATTCGTCGTTTGTACCGCAGGCAATCAATTTGCCGTGATCCATGATGGCAATATGGTTCGAAAGTTCCTGGGCCTCCTCCATATAATGCGTCGTGTAAAGCACAGTCATGCCCTGATCCTTCAAGGCCACCACGCTGTCGAGGATATTGCGCCGCGACTGCGGATCGATGCCAACTGTCGGCTCATCCATGTAAATCACTTTGGGTTTATGCAAAAGCGCCACACCAATGTTGACGCGGCGCTTCATCCCGCCTGAATACTTGCCAACGCGCTCATTCGCCCGGTCACTCAGCCCAATCACATCCAGCACCTCGTTCACGCGGGACTTGAGGGTTGCTCCGCGCAGGCCATACATTTTGCCCCAGAACGTCAGGTTTTCGCGCGCGGTCAGATCCTCGTACAACGCAATTTCCTGCGGAACCACACCCAACACGGATTTGACTCCCATAGCACCCGTGCGGATGGAATGACCCATAACTCGCGCGTCGCCGGCGTCGGGACTTAACAGGCAGGACAGCATGGAGATTGTCGTTGTCTTCCCGGCTCCATTCGGACCGAGCAGGCTGAAAATCTCGCCCTGTTCCACTTCAAAGCTGACACCCTGCACAGCCTGATTCTCCCCAAAGGATTTCTTTAGATCCTGGGTTTCGATGGCTTTCATTACTATGCCTTTCGCAAATTTGCGATCCCTAATGCAGCAATTCCAATCCCTAGCAAAGTTGTTGCACCTGTCAGAGAGAGTGGGTTGACAATGTTCAGCACGATGATGGCACCCCCCATTGCTACAGCAACACCGTTGAATATCACGTTGAGATTTTTCATTTCAGGCTCCTTGGATTAGAAATTTGATTGCTTGACAACATATTTGGGGTACAAAAGCCAGGTCACGATCAAGCCAAATACGAAAGTGGAAGAAGCTGTTTCGATCAAATGGCTCATCCGCACACTGTTTAACGGGATAAGAGAGTTAGGCAGAATATGCCCAATGTTTTGTGGCACGCTGAGAGCCAATCCAACGATAAGGGCGGTTTGCCANAGAGGCGACCGAGAGCCGCGTATAACTACGAAAGCACCAGCGACCCAGATCAAAGTGCGCAATAACTGATAGGGAGTCAACCACGGATCGTTAGTAAAGATATGTGCCATTTGTTGGAAGAAAGGCAGGGCATCGCCAGGTGAACCATAAAAGGCACGCACTTCCGGGTTTTGCCAGGCGATGAAATATCCTGCTGTGTAATATAGCACGAGATACGCGATGTAAATGACGCCCAATTTCCAGAACCATTCCTTGAAGGACATGGGAGCGATCTCGGAAGAGGCAGTTTCCCTGGCAAGGGCACCGACGCGTCCCATGACGAGGACGGCTATCGGTATAAAAATGAATGCTGTGGGAATCCCTTGCAGGAAGAGGCGAATCATGAGTTCCGGTCCGATGGTAATACCCAAAAGGAAGTACCAGGCTTCAAGTTGCATGACGAGGGTCATCACAAGGTAGAAGGCGACTGACATTGAGATGATCAATTTCCAGCCATGCCAGCGCGAACTATGGATCATCCACATAATGACCAAGACTGTTGTGGCACATACAATCAATAGCCCAGCCATTTGGGGTACTGGTCCCGGTTCGGCTGCAGCCTCTGGCAGATACGGAGCCACCCATCCTCCTCCAACCGCAAATAAAACGAAGTAGAGAATGACTAACATGACAAAACGTAATACCCAGCCAATGGTTTTTCCAAGTGCATCGACGGGTGAGGCTTGTATTGTCGTTGTAGCACCCATATCCAACTCCTGAGTAGCAAAATGATTTTGATGCTCTCAGTTTAGTATTGTGAAACAAAAGACTCCCCTATCGCTGGGGGAGTCTTGGCCTGTCCAGTTGGACAGGTTTGATCACTTAAATTTCTGCATCTATATAGTCATGGAAGCATGAATTTCCCACCGAATATCATAATTTCACAAAAGGATTTAAAAAGACGCTCCATTCAGAGTGAGGGGGGCACCCTAAATGGAGCACTTTTATTTTACATAGATTTAGTTCTCTTGCAAGGGTTGACAGGATTTTTAAGGAATAAAGCGCGGTGTTAATCTTGGGAATGGGCAAATACCAGTATTGTAAGGGTAGGGAATCCCCCCATGTGCATATCTTTGGATGAACAGGAAAATGTTTTGAGAGCGATATTGTCTTTTCTTTTCAATTAATCAATGCCTACGGTGGCAAGCGCTTTTCGCAACCAGAGGTCTCTATGAACAATCGACCATTCTCTTCGCTGTCAAGTCCTCTCCGCTGGGGAGCCGTTAAGATTGCTGGTCTCTACCTCCTGATCGGCAGTCTATGGATTTTGTTTTCTGACCGGCTGGCTGAAAGAATTGCCTTGAACAAAGAGATGCTTGCCAGCTTGAGCTTGTATAAGGGTTGGGCGTATGTAATTGTCACAGCATTTTTGCTTTATTGGCTGATACAACGTGACACAGGCAGATTGCATGCCAGCGAGAAGCAATTACAAGTGGTGATCAATGCTCTTCCAGTATTAATTTCATATGTAGACAAGAACCGGCATTATCAATTTACCAATGAGGCCTATGAAGAATGGTTCGGTGAGAAGGCGCAGGGAAAGCGTATCGAGGAATTGATCGGTGAGGCAACCTACCAAAAGATATCAAAATATGTTGATAAAGCTTTGAACGGGGAAACTGTATTTTATGAAACCGAAATACCCTATCAAGATGGTGGAGAACGTTTTGTCAGTGCCACCTATATTCCAGATATACAGACGGATGGGCAGGTTAGAGGTTTCTTTGCACTGGTACAGGATATTAGCGAACAGAAAGAATCCAAAGAAAAACTCCGTCAATGGGCAGATGCCTTTGAAGGCTGCGCACACGGGATTGCGATCAGTGATCCGAATACAAACCGTGTTGTGGTGTGCAACCCGGCATTCGCGAACATGTTCAAATGCAGGGTGGAGGATATCGTCGGTTCGTCCATCTTAAGCTTATATGCGCCTTCAGATCATGAGCATGTGCGAGGCAATATCGAAAGAGCAGATCAGATCGGACGTGTCCGCTACGAGGCCCAGATGACCCGTAGGGATCGTTCCCTCTTCCCAGTCCAAATGGACGTGGTAAGCGTGTTAGGTGAGGATGGGGAATTGTTGTATCGTGTGGCGACTGCGCAGGATATTTCTGAGCGCAAACAGGCAGAAGAGGGATTGCACCGTTTCGAGTTGTTATCGGAACACAGCAGGGACATCATCCTTTTCATGCGTCGTAATAATGGCCAAATCCTGGAGGCCAACGCTGCAGCGATACAAGCCTATAGGTATAGCCGCCAGGAACTGCTGGCGCTCACTATTGGGGACTTGCGCGCTCGCGACACCCACAGTTTGACTGCTGATCAGATGGCCCAAGCGGATGCCGGAGGCATTCTCTTCGAGACCATCCACCTGCGCAAAGATGGCACTACCTTCCCTGTCGAGGTCAGCTCGCAGGGCGCTAACATCGGCGGCGAACGCATCCTAATCAGCGTTGTACGCGACATCACCGAGCGCAAAGGGACAGAGGAAGATTTAAGAAGGAACGAGGAAAGATACCGTTATCTCTTCGAGAACAATCCTTACCCCATGTGGATCTATGATCGGAAGACGCTGGTTTTTCTGGATGTGAACGAGGCAGCGATTACAAAATATGGATATTCGCGCCAGGAATTCCTGAATATGACCATCGTGAATATTCGCCCGCCAGAAGATGTGGAGCGGCTGATAAGTAATCTTGCACAACCACGTCAGCCTCTAGAGCAATCGGATGGCTGGAGACACCGTCTCAAAGATGGAAAGATCATTCATGTTGAGGTCACCTCACATACTATCGAAATAGATGGACATGAATCTGCACTTGTCATTGCACAAGATGTTACTGAACGTGTACAGGCACAGAATGCTGTACGAACTAAAGATGAGTTACTCCGCTTGACAAGCGAGATGGCAAAGGTTGGAGGCTGGGAGTTTGACACCCCAACCCTAAAAGGGACATGGACGGATGAAGTTGCCAGAATCCATGATCTTGATCCTTCGCAGGAATCAAACGTTGAAATAGGACTCAGTTTTTATATTGGTGAATCGCGCGCTAAGATCGAGAAGGCGGTAAAAGAAGCGATTGAACTTGCTCAGCCTTACGACCTAGAGTTAGAGATGGTCAGCGCAAAGGGCAATCTCAAATGGGTAAGAACAGCGGCCCTACCCATTATGAATAATGGTAAGGTCGTCAAGGTGCAAGGAATCTTTCAAGACATCACCGAGCGCAAACGGGCAGAGGAGGCATTGCGTGAAAACGAGCAAAAATTCTCCATCATATACTACAAAGCTCCTTTTGCTGCTGCCCTATCAAAACTGCCAGATGGTGTCATTGTTGATGTGAATGAGGCATTTGAGAGAGTATTCGGATATACCAAGCAAGAAGTAGTAGGCAAAACTTCTCTGGAACTGGGTATAAACCCTGATTCTGAGAGACGAACGCGCCTAGCTGCTGAGCTTCAAACGCGAGGTTCTGTGCGCGATATGGAATTAATGTTACTAACAAAATCTGGTGCTACGCGTGTCTTCTTGATGAACATAGATTTGGTGGGTATCGGCGGGCAGAAATATATATTCCAAACGGCACAAGATATTACCGAACGCAAACAAGCAGAGGAGGCTTTGCAAAAGGCGCATGATGAATTAGAGATCAAGGTTCAGGAACGCACTGCTGCACTGTCACAGGCCAATACCTTGCTCCAAGCACTGATGGATACCATGCCTGACCAGATCTACTTTAAAGACATACAGAGTCGCTTTATAAGAAACAGCAGATCACAAGCGAGTTTGCTCGGGTTAAGCGATCCAACGGAGGCCATAGGCAAAACTGATTTTGACTTCTTCTCACATGCTTCGAAAGCCTATGCCGAAGAACAGGAAGTGATGAGATCAGGAAGGCCATTAATTGATTTTGAAGAATGGGTTGTATGGCCAGACGGCAGGGAGAGCTGGGTTTCGACAACAAAAGTTCCTCTCCGCAATTCGGATGGAGAAACGATTGGTATTTTTGGCATCTCTCGCGATATTACAGAGCGCAAAGGTGCAGAGCAAGCCATCCGCGAACTCAACACTGATCTGGAAAATCAAGCTGCAAAGTTGCAAATTGCCAACAAGGAACTCGAGGCCTTTTCCTATTCTGTATCGCATGATTTGCGCGCTCCATTGCGCGCCATTGATGGCTACACTCGCATTTTAGTGGAAGATTATGAGACAATTCTGGATGCGGAGGGCAAGCGTGTCTGTAGCATTATCAGCGCAGAGGCTCGCCGGATGGGGCAGCTGATCGATGATTTGCTTGCATTTTCACGACTCGGCCGCAAGGAAATGTATTCATCCAATATTGATATGAAAGCCTTGGTGATTTCAGTGCTTAACGAGTTAATTAAAGAAGGGGACCGGGAGCGCATTAATTTCAAAATTGCGAGGTTGCCCTCAGCCAGAGCAGATTCATCACTAATGCGTCAGGTGTGGGTCAACCTGCTTTCCAACGCGCTCAAGTTCACGTCCAAAAAGGAACGAGCGGTCATCGAGGTGGGAAGCAAATCTGGCACAGAGGAAGTGACCTATTATGTACGCGATAGCGGCGCAGGCTTCGACATGGAATACGCTAATAAACTTTTCGGCGTCTTTCAGAGACTACATAGCGAAAGCGAATTCGAGGGCACAGGTGTAGGTTTGGCAATTGTTCAGCGAATTATTCGGAGACACGATGGGCGCGTGTGGGCGGAAGGCGAAATAGACAAAGGCGCCACTTTTTATTTTGCCCTGCCCCGTAAGGAGAAGCATCATGAATGATAAGGATGTCGTGGAAATCCTGTTGGTGGAGGATAACCCGCGCGATGCGGAGCTGACGATCCGCGCCTTGAAAAGACATAATCTCGCCAACCGGCTTTTTCATGTGGAGGATGGTGCCGAAGCGCTAGATTTTCTTTTCGGGCGTGGCAAATATGAAGGACGCCCAACCGAGGTCTCGCCAAGCGTGGTTCTGTTGGATTTGAAATTACCTAAAGTGAATGGGTTGGAAGTCCTGCGCCTCATGAAAAGCGATCCACGCCTGCATACCATCCCAGTAGTGATGGTCACTTCCTCCGCTGAAGACCCGGATATAAAGGCTGCCTATGATCTTGGCGCAAATGGCTATGTGATCAAACCCGTCCAGTTTGATGCATTTATGGAAGCCATGAGTCACCTGGGTGTGTATTGGCTAATTGTGAATCATCCCATAAAGTAGAGTGTGGAAATTTTTCCACTTATTGCAAAACTTTGAATTAAACGCCCAAGAGGAAAGAAAGCATGAAGGAACCAACCCGTATTCTCATCGTCGAAGATAAATCAGCAGATGCTGATCTGGCTAAACATGCCATCCAAAAAGTGTTAGAGGATTGTGAATTTCGGGTTGTGGAAACTCGCACAGACTTTCTAGACGCATTGAAAATATTCCAACCTGAAGTGATCCTCTCGGATTACAGCCTGCCGCGCTTTGATGGAATGAAAGCTTTGAATCTGGCGCTTAAACACGCGCCATTGACTCCCCTCATTATCTGGACTGGCTCGATCAGTGAGGATATAGCTGTTGAATGTATGAAGGCGGGCGCGAACAATTACATTCTCAAAGATAACATCATGCGATTGGGGCCCGCATTAATTCACGCGCTGGAAGAAAGACAATTACTGTTGGAACGGAAGCAGGCAGAAGAAGCACTTCAAAATAATGAGAAACGTTTTCGCGCCTTAATCGAGAATGGACTGGATAATATTTCCCTTCTAAAATCGGATGGCACATTAATTTGGGAAAGTCCCGCCACCAGCCGCATGCTGAATTATGCCCCAGATGAGTTCATTGGACATGATATTTTCGATCTAATGCACCCGGATGATATGGACTGGACGCGCAGTATGTATATGAGACTTATCCACGAGCCAGGCAGCCACCAGCGCGGGACATTCCGCCTGCGACGTTCTGATGGCACATGGCGTTGGGTGGACGCGATGGTCACCAACATGCTGAATGAACCAAGCGTCAATGCAATTGTTGTTAATTATCGTGATATTACAGAACAGAAATTGGCAGAAGAAGGGCTACGCGAGAGTCAAGCCAAATACCAGAAGTTGGTTGAAACTTCGCACGATTTGATCTGGTCAGTTGATGCTAAGGGAAAGATCACATTCCTGAACCATGCCGCTAAAGAGATTTATGGTTATGAGCCGGAAGAATTAATCGGACATTCTTTTTTCGAAATCATGGATCCTGAACACTATCATATGGATTCAAAAGAATTTAAGGGAAGCATTGCCGATGCAGATGAATTCAAGGATCTCGAGAGATATGTCCGGCATCGAGATGGAAGACAACTTATCTTGAGTTCCAACTCCATCGTATTGCGGGATGCAGAGGGCAGAGTGACCAGCGTGACCGGCAGTTCGCATGACATTACTCTGCGCAAACGGGTGGAAGAAGTGCTTAAGGAAGAACGAAATCTCCTGCGGACATTGATCGATAACATCCCAGACCGTATCTATGCGATGGATACACAAGGCCGAAAAACACTATCGAACACAGCAGATTGGATGGCATCTGGCGGGAAAGCCATGGAAGATGTTATTGGGAAGACAGATTTCGATACTTATCCACCTGAACTGGCAGAGGAGTTCTGGCAACTCGATAAAGCAGTTCTTGAATCTGGAGAACCCGTCATCAATTATGAAGAGCCTGGGCTGGATGCCGAGGGCAACCGGGTTTCCATCTTGACGACTAAAGTGCCGCTTAGGGATAGCGAAGGTAAAGTTATGGGTTTAGTTGGCGTCGGCCGAGATATCACCGAGCGCAAGCAGGTGGAGGAGAAGCTGCAACTGTCTGATCAAATCCTTCAGCGGGTGAGTGCACTGGTGCTTGTTGCTGACTCTCAGGGCAACGTTGTCTACGTTAGCCCTGCCGCCAAGACGATCTTAGGTTATGAGCCTGAAGAATTGCTGGGGGACAACTGGTGGAAACTGAGCCGATCTGTGCCTGTAGAAGCGCAAGCTGAAAAGGAATATGTTGGGTGGGCAGCACATGGAGAGTTCCCCATTCCCACTGAGGCTTATGAACGCCCAATTCAGGATCGGTGGGGAAATATCCATTGGATTTCATGGGTTGATACAGCCGGCCCAGGCGATCTGTTGATCGGGGTAGGCCACGATATTACTGAGCGCAAACAAGCCGAGATCGAACGCCAGACACTTTTAGAGATCATGCAAGGGATCGCCAGCACAAAAGATCTGCAAGAATTGCTAAAACTTGTCCATCATTCGATAGCTAGAGTGATTTACGCTGAAAACTTCTTTGTCGCACTTTATCAGCCAAACAGCGGTTTGTTTGAAGAAATCTATTTTGTAGATCAGTATGATGATACACCAACGCCGCCAGTCAAACTTGAAAAAAGCATAACATCCTATATCTTCCGTTCTGGCCAACCGCTCTTGCTGACGCAAACGCGATTCAATGAACTAATCAGGCAGGGTGAGGTGGAACTTGTCGGAGCCAACTTCGAATCCTGGCTAGGAGCGCCTCTTAAAACATCGGGCAAAACCATCGGTGTGATCGCTGTGCAAGATTATGAGCATCCAAATCGCTATTCAGAACGGGATAGGGATTTTCTGGAGTCCATTGCTACACAAGTTGCATTGGCAATTGATCGCAAGCAGGCGGAGGATGCTTTGCACAAATCAGAGGCGCTTTATCGGCAGGCAATTGAGGCCGCCGGTGCTGTACCTTATTATGAATCTTATCTTGATGAGGGCAGGCTGATTAAATATGAATTCATCGGCGAGGGCATTCGACAGATCACCGGTTATGGACCAGAGGAATTTGACGAGACGTTATGGGATTCGCTCGTTGAAGAAGTTAATCTCGTTGAAGATTTGGCAGGGTATTCTCTGGAGGAGGGAATTCAACAGGTACGCATGGGCGAAAACTCCAACTGGAAGTGTGAGCATCGCCTTAGAGACCGAGATGGAAAAATTCATTGGGTCTTCGAAGCGGCAGTGGAATTGCGTGATGAGAACGGGATTTCGTATGGGTCAATAGGCACATACCAGGATATTACGAAGCGCAAGCTGGCAGAACAGGCTGAGCGTGAACAACGTGCCCTTGCTGAAGCCCTGCGTGATACAGCAGAGACATTGAGTAGCTCTCTTTCCTATGAAGAGGTCCTGGATCATATCCTCGCAGTCGTGGGGCGTGTGGTGCCGCATGATGCTGCCACGATCATGCTCATTGAGGGGGAATCTGCCCGCGTGGTACGCACGTACGGTTACGACAAACGCGGATTTGACTTTGAAATCATGGGGATTGAACTTCCGCTGGCCGAAACAACCAACCTGAGGGAGATGCTTGAGACGCGGAAGCCTGTGGTTATTTATGACACACACTCTTATACAAGCTGGAAGAGACTGCCGGCCACCGACTGGCTCCGCTCAAATGTCGGTGCGCCGATATCCATCCATGGGGAAGTGATTGGTTTTATTCTTCTGGACGGCCAGGCCCCCGGTTTTTTCACTCCTGTTCATGCTGAACACCTGGAAGCCTTTGCCAATCAGGCAGCAATCGCCATCCATAATTCCCATCTGTTGAAGCAAGCTCAGGAGGAAATTACGGAGCGCAAACGGGCAGAAGAAGCACTTCGCGCAGAGCGCGAGAAAGCACAAAAGTATTTGGATATTGCCGGGGTAATGATGCTTGCGCTTGATCCGGATGGAATGGTTACACTGATCAATCAAAAAGGTTGTGAAATCCTTGGCTACCCGGCGGCTGAGATCATCGGTAAGGATTGGATAAAAACGTTCCTGCCAGAGACCGTCAAAGAAGCAGCAGGGGGAGTCTTCCAGCAACTTATTTTAGATAAGCCTCAACCCGCCGGATATTACGAGAATACGGTCCTGACTAAAAATGGAGAGGAGCGCTTGATCGCCTGGCATAATACTCAGGTACGCGACTCGCAGGGAACAATTATTAGCACGCTCAGTTCGGGAGAGGATATTACCGAACGCAAACTGGCAGAGGCTCAATTACGCGTCTCAGAAGAGCGCTTCCGCCAACTGGCAGATAATATCGAGGAAGCATTCTGGATGACCGACGCCGAGAGCGACAAGGAAATATACCTAAGCCCGGCTGCCGAAGTCATCTGGGAACGCCCAATCAAAAGTCTTACATCTGAACCAAATGTATTTATCAATAGCGTCTTTCCAGAAGACCAGCCTGCCATATTAAGTGCGATTCAAAAGGAAAAAAACGGGGAAAAAGTTGAAATTGAATACCGCATTGTCCGGCCCAATGGAACTGTTCGCTGGGTTTGGGACCGCGCGTTTCCTATCTTCGATGACTCAGGCAAAGTAGGAAGAATAGCAGGCATCACGGCTGATATTACAGAACGCAGGGAATCGGAAATTGCCCTGCTCAAAAGTCAGAGCCGCTATCGCGAACTGTTTGATAGTTCCCCTATTTCTATTTGGGAGGAGGATTACTCTCTCGTCAAAAAAGGGATCGATCTCTTAATAGAAAGCGGGGTCGCAGATTTAAAGGAATATTTCTCCATCCACCCGGATGAGGTGACGAAGCTTGCAGCTTTGGTAAAGGTTACCGATATTAATAAAGCATCCCTGGAGCTTTATCAAGTTGAACATAGAGAAGACTTGCTTGATAGTCTAACCCAGGTGATGGGTATTGAACCTCTCAGTCATTTTGAAGAACAGATCTTTGGCTTGATGGGCCCATTAAGAAGATTTGTATGGGAAGGGGCCGATAAGACGATCAATGGCAGGCAAATGGAAGTGATTGTCAACGGTTCCATCCCTGAAGGGTATGAAGAGGACTGGTCAAAGGTGATCGTTTCGATCATCGATATCACAGGCAGAAAAGAGGCCGAACAACAACTCCGCAAGCTTTCGCGCGCAGTGGATCAGAGCGGCTCGACGATTGTCATCACTGATACGTCTGGTAATATTGAATATGTAAACCCGAAGTTCACAGAAATCAGCGGCTATACATTTGAGGAAGCTCTCGGCCAAAATCCGCGAATATTGAAATCTGGTTTCACTTCAGCTACAGACTATAAACAACTATGGCAAACGATCACCTCCGGCAGGGAATGGCATGGGGAACTTCTAAACAAGAAAAAAAATGACGAGCTGTATTGGGAATACGTAACTATTTCGCCAATCTTCAATGAACGTGGAGAAATCACTCACTTTGTTGGCGTCAAGGAAGATATTACTCAACGCAAACAAAGTGAAGTTGAAACTCAGCGTCATATGACCGAACTGGAAGCCTTGTATGAGAATGGGCTGGCTGTGGGCCGCCTTCTCACGGCAAATGAAATTGGGAATCGGATGATCAATACCTTTGCTCGTTATCTCCAATGGCATCATGTGACGATCCGTTTGAGGCAGGAAGAAAACGATGACTTGGAGTTGGTGGCATTCAACTTGCCAGGTTTAAATGATGAAGAAAGAACTGAAACCGAACAACATTTTGCTACTCTAATCAATAGGATTGGCCAGGGGTTGAGTGGTTGGGTCATTCAAACTGGCACACCCTTCCGCACGGGAAATGTTCATAATCAGTCACAATATGTTGATACTCATGAAGGGACTCAGTCAGGATTGTACATGCCACTTAAAGTAGGAGAACGGGTGATCGGCGTCATTAGTGTGGAAAGTGAAGCCTCTGAGGCCTTTACCGAACAGGATGAGCGTCTGTTGGCGACTCTGGCCAATCAGGCTGCGATCGCTTTTGAAAATGCACGGTTGTATGAGACTATTCAAAAGGAATTAGTTGAGCGCAAACGAATGGAGCAGGATCTGCGGGCCAGCGAAGTACATTACCGCGAACTTGCAGATAGTATCACCGATATCCTATTTGAATTGGACCAGGATCTTCATTACACTCATTGGAACAGAGCTTCCGAACTATTAACCGGCGTATCAGCCAGGGATGCAATCGGAAAATCCATGCATGAAATATTCGGTGAGTCGGAAGAACAGACCAGGATTAGACAAATTTATGAAGGCGTTCTCAAGAACCGTCAGCCCAGAACCCTTGAAACAATATTCTTATTGAACCAGCAGAAACGCTCTTTTGAGATCAATGCTTATCCATCCACGCGCGGTGTCTCAGTTGTGGCCAAGGATGTAACAGAACGTAAACGGTCAGAGATCATCATGCAAAAACGTTTCGAACTGATGGAATTTTCGGCCCATCACACGCTGGATGAATTGATGCAAAAAACAACTGATGAAGTCAGTGAATTGACGGGCAGCTCAATCGGCTTTTTCCATTTTGTGGATGAAGATCATACTACATTGAGGCGACAGACGTGGTCCACCAACGCGTTGCAGTTATTCCAGGTTCCTGTTAGTGAGGGAGCACATCTTCCACTGGATCAAGCCGGGGCGTGGGCTGAGGCAGCCCGTCAACGTCGTCCAATGATCCAGAACGACTACGAGGCCATGGCCGGACTGAAAGGGACGCCACAGGGTCATGTGCCTATCACGCGCGAGATAGTGATTCCCATTATTCGCAATGAACGGATTATGGCGATTATGGGGATTGGCAACAAGCCGCAGGATTACACACAATCCGATCTCGAGATCGCCGAGCGTCTTGCAGATTATGCATGGGATATTACCGAGCGCAAGCAAATGGAAATGGCGCTCGAAGTCGAACGAAATCAACTGGCCCAGCGTGTGGATGAACGCACGGCTGACCTGAGTAGGGCAAACTCAAACCTGGCACGTGCCTTGCGGGTAAAGGATGAATTCCTGGCCAACATGAGCCATGAATTGCGAACACCCTTGAATGCAATTCTGGGCCTGTCAGAAAGCCTTGGAGAACAAATCGCGGGTCCACTCAACGAGAAGCAGCAGAAATACATTGCTACCATCGGTGAAAGTGGTCATCATTTGCTGTCGCTCATCAATGACATTCTTGATCTTGCCAAGATAGATGCCGGTCAAATTACGTTGGATATCAATAAAGTAGATATCCACTCAGTTTGCCAGGCCAGCCTGCGTATGATCAAACAACTCGCGCAGAAAAAGAATCAAGAGGTGTCTCTGGAAATCGATGAAGGTCTTGGACTGATGTGGGCAGACGAACGCCGTCTCAAACAAATGATCGTTAACCTGTTGGGTAATGCGGTCAAATTCACACCTGAAAACGGAAAGCTGGGGCTGGAAGTCCATGGAGATGAGGAGGCAAATAAGATCAGCTTCACTGTTTGGGATAAGGGCATCGGCATCAGAGACGAAGATCTGGCGCGCTTGTTCCAACCTTTCGTACAATTGGATTCTGGCTTGGCGCGCGAAACAACCGGGACCGGTTTAGGGTTGGCATTGGTAGCACAGATGGTCCGCCTGCATGGCGGCAGTATCGCTACTGCTAGTGAACCAGAGAATGGGAGTCGTTTCACCATCATTTTGCCATGGGAGCCGGCCTTAGCGATGGATGCAGCTGCCAGAATGAAAATTACCGGTAAATTTCGCGCCATCAAACTTGATGAAAAAAACAAGCCGGTCATCCTGTTGGTTGAAGACACAAAAGAAGTAACCATGGTGATCAGGGATTATTTGGAGCTTACTGGATACAAAGTAGTTACCGCCCAGGACGGTGTCGATGCCATTGTTCAGGCCAAGCTGGTCCGACCGGATCTGATCTTAATGGATGTTCAGATGCCACGTATGGACGGCATCGAGGCCACACGGAAATTGAGAAGTGAACCGAATTTCAGATATACTCCAATTATTGCCCTGACTGCCCTCGCCATGCCAAGTGACCGTGAACGCTGTCTTGAAGCGGGCATGGATGAATACATCAGTAAGCCTGTGAACCTGAAGGCGCTTGTAAAAATTATTCAGGGCTGTCTTTTCAGCACGCAGGAGCCCAAATCTAAATGAGTACTGTTCTAATTGTGGATGATGATCTAACCGCCAGAGAGACCCTGGTCGCCATGCTGGAAGGCGAACACTACGATCTTCAATTAGCGAAGGATGGCACTCAGGCACTTCAGATGCTCGAACAGATTCAGCCTGACCTGATCCTTTTGGATGTGATGATGCCAGGCATGGATGGCTACGAAGTATGTCGTCGCATCCGCTCCACCCCTCAACTTGCTGAGGTGCCGATCATCCTTCTTACCGCCCTTGACGACCGCGCCTCGCTTGTGAGAGGCATAGAATCTGGCGCAGATGATTTTCTCAGCAAACCGGCTGACCGCCGCGAATTGACTGCGCGTGTTCGTACCATTACACGCCTGAACCGTTATCGTATGTTAATGGAACAGCGCGAAAATATTCGTCATATGGCTGAACATACGGTCGCGGCACAGGAGGAGGAACGTAAACGTATCTCGCGCGAACTCCACGATGATCTCGGTCAGGCACTGACCATTCACCTGCTCGCCCTCCGTAATTTACAGGAGGATCTGTCCTTGCCAGCGGAGAGTATGTTTGAACGATTGCAATCACTCCACGATCAATCCTATGAGATCCTGGTAAAAATTCGAAGGCTGGCTCGGGATCTGCGTCCACCTGTTCTGGATGCGTTGGGATTAAAAGTAGCCATGCAAACCTATTGCACCGAGTTTTCCCGCCGCACCCATCTACCGGTCATTTTCGAAACGGAGACATCCCTTCCACAATTCCCTGATATATACACCATTACGCTCTATCGAATTCTACAGGAGGCGCTCACCAATATTATCAAGCATTCCCAAGCCAGTCAGGTTTGGGTGGATTTGAGCGTGGAAGATGAGATGGTCAACCTGACTGTTCAGGATAACGGAATTGGATTCCACGAAGAGAAAACTCAATCCAACGGGATCGGATTGACGGGGTTGCGTGAACGGATCACGATTGCGGGTGGCACTTTGAATATCAACTCCACACCCAGGCACGGGACAATCCTTTCTGCACAATTTTCACTATCAAATCATATCAAAGCAAAAGAAGTGAAATGATACACGTACTCATTGCTGAAGACCATCTGATGGTGAGAGAAGGCATCCGGGCCCTGCTGGAGAAAGCAGGCGACATCCACGTAATGGGTGAAGCCTCCAACGGACAGGAAGCCATCGAAATGACGGAGATGCTCAAACCAGATGTACTGATTATGGATATTATGATGCCGCGCATGAATGGCATTCAGGCTGCTGGAAATATACGTGAACTGAAGCTTCCCACCCATATTCTCTTACTCTCTATGTATTCCGATGAAGGGTTTGTACACCAGGCTCTGCAATATGGCGTAAAAGGCTATGTTTTGAAATCATCCGTCAGTGATGAATTGCTCTGGGCAGTACGGGCTGTTGCCGGCGGTAAAACCTATTTCAGTAGTTCCATTGCAGAGATTGTCGAAAGCGCCACCAATCCTCATTCCGCCATACCGGCTGGTGATCCACTTTCGAATCTATCGCCGCGCGAAAAGGAAATCCTGCAATTGATCGCGGAGGAATATACCAGCGCAGAGATTGCCAAAATGTTATTTATTACCGAGAAAACAATTGAAAAACATCGTACGAAATTGATGGAAAAATTGAACGCTCGCAATCTGGCAGGCCTGGTCCGCCTGGCAGTCAAATATCACCTGGTGGATAAAGACACATGATTGGCCACAAGCTACTTTGGTTTATACAAGGATGCCAGAATGGATCTGTCTGAGTTTTACAAGGAGAACAATATGGGTAGTATGGTCTTAATCGTTGACGATGAATACATCGGCCGCGAAACGCTTCAATCGGTTTTGGAGGGCGAAGGCTATGAACTTGAAATGGCAGAGAATGGTTTGCAGGCCATCGAAAAGGCCAAAAAACTTTTGCCGGATGTGATCCTGCTGGACGTGATGATGCCGGGCATGACCGGTTTCGAGGTCTGCCAGCGGATTCGCAATGACCCGCAGATCGCGGAAATCCCGATCATCATTCTTACCGCCCTGGATGACCGCGAATCCCTGCTCAATGCCTTGAAGGCTGGGGCCGATGATTTTATTTCAAAGCCCTTTGACCGTTACGAATTGCGAGCCCGTTTGATGGGAATTACACGCCTCAACCGTTATCAAAAACTGATCCAGGAGCGCGCCAAACTTCGGGAGGCGAATACACAACTTCTCTCTGCGTATGAAGCCACGATCGAAGGCTGGTCACATGCGCTGGATTTACGGGATCGGGAGACGGAGGGCCACAGTCGGCGCGTGACGCAATTGACAATCAGGCTGGCTCAGGCTCTTGGTATAAGTGATGACGAAATTATGCATATCCGCCGCGGTGCACTCCTGCACGACATGGGTAAGATTGGTATTCCCGATTCTATTCTGCACAAGCCGGATAAATTAACTGATGAAGAGTGGACGATCATGCGCAAGCATCCACAATTGGCTTATGAAATGCTCTACCCAATTGAGTATCTGCGGCCCGCGCTGGAGATTCCTCTTACTCATCATGAGAAGTGGGATGGAACGGGTTATCCGCGCGGGCTGAAAGGTAAGGAGATCCCCATAGTCGCGCGCCTGTTCGCAGTTGTGGATGTGTGGGATGCGCTTACCTCTGATCGCCCCTATCGTCCTGCTTGGTCGCAGGAAGAAGCTCTAACTTATATCCGCGAACAATCCGGCAAACATTTTGATCCCCAGGCTGTTGATTTGTTTTTCAAAGTCGTCAAATAATCTTCTCCCAGTCATTTAATTCGGATTTTTAAGCAAAAGCCAGAATTTCTGGCTTTTTGCGTTAACAATCGCCAGCTTTTTCGTTTTAATTAAAGGTACGAATTTCTGTAATATAATTTATCTATCGGGGAGACAGAGCGGAAAGACATGGGAGCTCTCATTGTAGAAACAATTTCTTATTTAGTATGGAGGCGATTGTGATTAATCACATCCTTGTTCCGCTGGATGGCTCTACGCTGGCCGAATGCGTTTTGCCGCATATCACGGCCCTTGCACCAGTGACGAATGCACGTGTGACACT
>Ga0065704_10070271_pt1 | contig 42824 bp, 39 predicted proteins | sample SwiRhicommuniRL2_FD_59091 | JGI IMG/M metagenome (GOLD analysis project Ga0065704, IMG submission 59091) | Switchgrass rhizosphere bacterial communities from Rose Lake, Michigan, USA - RL2 v2 (version 2) | ecosystem: Host-associated > Plants > Roots > Rhizosphere > Soil | place: East Lansing, MI | reverse complement strand
GAGCGCCGGCCACTTACCAGCGGCGGCGATTACCTCAACCAAGATCATTCTGATGGCGGCGCAGAGTCATGGTTCCAAGAGGTCGCCTCACCATTTTAGTGAAATAAAGTGATGGTGTTAACTACGAGCATGTAAGAGTCAATGGGTCTCGGATGGTTGATTACTACTATGAGTTTGACATGACAGGTGATAACTAAGGTGAGTAAGGAAATTCGCACGGCCATAACTATTCATGCTTCTAAGCCGGTTCGAGTTAAGGTTCCACCCCTGAAGATCCCACGGCCTTGGAAGCCAGCTAACGCTACAGTTACTCAATCCGCCGTGCCTTATGAAGCTCTCAATGTGAGCGAAGCGGAGTTACGCCTTGCGCGGAAGCGCGATGCGATATTCAAGCAACTGAGATTAGGGTTGATAGGTCAAGCCAAAGCGATGGAGCTTTTGGAGGTCAAAAAAAGCCAGTTCTACAATCTCTATAGGTCATTTTTACAGTCAACTAGCTATCTTGAGCTAACTAGAAAAAAGCGCGGAACCAAGCCCGGAAACCATAAGTTAACGCCGGGCCAGCTCAGCGCCCTCGAACTTTCATATCAAGAGAATTACAGGGGGCCAAAAGCATCATCGGCGAAAGTTTGGAAGGGAGCACAAGGACTGGTGCCTGAAGATGAGTTGCCGCCCAGCAGGTATCAATGTAGGAGATTTGTGGCTGCAAAGCCGGAAAAAGAAAAGTATTACAGAAAGTATGGTAAGGAAGCGGGCGATAACAAATACAAGCCGAAGCCCAAGAAAAAAATCATGGAGCGTGTGCTTCAGCAAGTGCAGATGGATCACACTATGGTTGACATGCTTTTAGTCGACGAGTTTGATCGCAAGGTTTTGCTAGGGCGCCCTTGGTTGACAATGATCATGTGTGCCCTCACAAGGGTGATACTTGGGATGTATCTGAGCTTCCGCCCCCCGAGCTTAACAACTGTAGCAAGCGCTCTAGCCTTTGCAGTCCAAGACAAGTCTAGGTTTTTAGAGCTCTACGGGATCAATCCCAAGGCATATCCATTTTTCGGCATCCCCTTTTTGATATATACGGACAATGCTGCTGAGTTCACAAGTCCTCGATTCATGGCAACGTGCAACAGATGGGGGATGGATTGGGATCATCGCCCAGTCGACAAAAAATGGTTCGGCGGGTTAATCGAGCGCGTGATAGGCACATTCATGGGGGAAGTGCACTTCTTACCCGGAGCCACAGGTAGCAATGTGATTCAACGAGCAGGCTTAACTCCGGAGCTAGACGCTAAGTATGACATAGTGGAATGTGGTAAGTGGTTGCTTGAACAAGCGATTATTTACCATGGGACGGTGCATGAAGGTTTACAAAGCACTCCGCGTCAGGCGTGGTTTTATTACGAATCCCAAGGGCTTTTAGATCATGACAGGGTGATTAGTCCGGATCGAAAGGAACGCTTTGAGATTGATTTTCTGGCGCCGTCTTACAACCATACGATTCAACCCTATGGAGTAAATTTTTCTGGTAGGAGATATTATAGTCCCGAGCTTGAACCGTATATTGGAGCAAAAAATGTTGAGTTAAGGTTTCAGCCTTATAACCTAGATTCGATCTGGATTATGGTTCCTGGGAGATTTCTAAATGTCCCCTGCACGTATACCAAGGATCGTCTATCCAGAAACTGGGAGTCTTATAGCAGCCATAAAGCCTTGTCTAGCGCTAGGCACGTCGGTCATAGCGCGCCTGCAGGGCTTATTGATGATGAGTATGCATTTGCAGCCCAGCAACGGCAGCGCGAACAAGCAATTGCGTTTGAGACACAGTCAAAAAAAACGCCAAGGACACCCAAAGATATTACAACACAGTCGGAGCGGCTACCCGCTCATCCAGCAGTCCAGCCCGTAATTGGCGCGCCACGTATTATCGACAGTGGCCGAGGTTCGCCCGAAATTTTGCAGCCAACAATAATAGTTGATAGGTTCAAAAAATGACTATGGACGCTTCCCTCTTGTATGACCACGTCTTACCAGAACTTCGCCTTAATCTTGAGCTTTCTGCGGCTGAGCGTATTGAAATCTGCAGGCATGACTTTTGGATCGATACCCCAAAATTCGCTTTGATGTTTGAATGCATTAGCCACATGCTGTACACCCACAACCAGATTCAATCGTCTTGTATTTTTATCCACGGAGCAGGCGGTGATGGAAAATCAGCTGCGTGGCATCGGCTGAAATTTCTCAGCGCAAACTCTGACAGGAAAATGGTTTTTATCGAACTAACCGAAAATACTAATCGCTTCAAGCTACATGATCGTCTCTTGGAAGCGTTTGGCATTGAGGTCGGTCGCCGTAGCACTGCTGACAAAGAAGATCTAATCTTAAAATACATTAGAGCAAACAATATTTGTGCCATAGTCATAGATGAGTTAAATGATGCACTTCTACAGCCGTACGCACAGAAACGTACACTGCTTTCACTGCTTCGTAATCTCTCGGGCACTCTGAAATTATGTGTAATCGCGTTTGGAAATACAGAGGCGTGTAGCATCCTCATGCTGGATCGTATTATTGATCGGCGCTTTGTGCAGTTTGCAATCAAGGATTGGGAGCTCGGGCAAGATTTCGTTGATTTCCTTGCGACGTATGAGGCCCATCTGCCACTTAAGCTCAAATCCGACCTCGCATGTCCTGAGCTTAGAACGCTAATCCATACTGAGTCATATAAGATCATGGATAACGTTGTAAAGATCATGAAATGCCTCGCCATGGATGCTATTGACTCGGGAGTCGAACGTATTACGCTTGAGCAGTTCCCTCGGTTGCGTGACATCGCGATGCGATTTGGATTTAACTTGCACATTCCTAAAATCGACCGTAATGCTGACATCTCGAAGCAGGAGCAGCCATGGCTCCCTGCATGACTCCATGTCAGCAAGAAATTTATAACCTGGTATCGGATCAGTTGAAGCTGCCTGAGCCAACTATAATAATACTAAATGCTGAGCCAGGTTCAGGCCTTTCGACATTGATGGAAAAGATCACGAACACTATCGGGGTAGCATGTATTCCTCTAACATCGAGGCCTGCCATAAGTGGGCGCAACCTGCTTGAAGCATTTTATTATCATTTAGGGCTAGGGGCTGAGGGTATCTCATACCGGGCACCTGTTCCAGCCTTTATATCCCCTCTCATAGAGCTGCAACCGATCGTCGGAGTGCTTATTGAAGATATCGATGACTTTGCTGTAACTATGCCAATGAGAAAAATGGCTATAGGACATTTGAGCAAGATTGCTTCAGCGTTGCCGGGTATGAGTTTGATCATTTCTCAGACATTGTCCAGATGGGATCGCGACCACAGTATCCGTCACAATGATATTGATGGGGCTCAAACACGTTATGAGTTTTATTTGCGTAGCTTTTCAGGTCTGTCGCAGTTCATTGATCACTTCCAATGCATCACGGCATCGCTTGGGTTGCACGACGTATCGAACCTTCAACTAACCCAGCTGTATGAAATTACAGGCGGCAATCTCGCTTCAACCATGCAGCATCTTTGTCATCCTCTTTTAAAGCACAAGTGGAAATAAGGAATAGGCATAGCAAATGAATGGCTCCATCCTCTCAGTCTCAAATGAGCTATTTACATCCTGGTTGTACCGCCAAGGGGCAATACCCACCGATGCAGGTCGATCTATCGATGATCTGTTGGAGATCTACCAATCTTGTATGCAGCGTGCTGATTTCGATCCTGACTTTTGTTTGCCAAGCGAGTTCAGCAGTATCGCGTTTGAACGGCTTGGGGTTAGGGGTTCTGATCTTTCTATGTTCGCGCCCAAAAGTTCCTGGTTGATACCGCGCTATTATCGCGGGTCATTCTGCTATGAATGCTTCTGTGATCACATTCGGTCATTCAAGCTCCCAACAATGCTTACTGAGTGGTGTTCAGTTATTCAAACTGTTTGCCCTATACATATAGCTCCGCTACTCGACACGCCCGGAAAGCACAGCTACAAACTTAATATGGCGGTGAAGATTTTTTCCTACTACCATTCCCAGTCAAGTCCGGTGGAATTTCCCCGTCGTTCTCTGAATCCGAAGGTGGTAGGCGCGTTACTGTCAGTACAGACATTTATGTCCAGTGTTGAGAGTTGTGCCTCGAATGGCGGGAATGATTTTGAGTGGCGTCTGATTCAGACTATAGTTCGAATATTTCTTTATCCCCGCTATGGAATTATTCATTCTTTGTTCCCTAGGCAATCGATTGGCGCAGATGCTCGACTTTTTCGATATAACCTAAATTTAGGGCCATTAGTGAGCTCGGTAGTGCGTAGGCAGCTGGCAATACTTCTGGCTGGCTTGATGTTGGATGTTTTGGCAGAGGACGAGCGTCTAGCGGTGGAGGAGTATCTTCAATCATTTGACCGACGTCATTATTTTTTCGATAGCGCCGCCGGTCTAGGTCGATCGTCCAACGTATTTACTCCAGAGCATGGGAGCCAGCTCCTCGCCCAATTGACTCAGCTCTCAACCAAAATTTTCAGCCCTTACCTGACAGAGTTTATTGCAGGGTTTGGTGGCAGGGGGCGATAGTTATCATCTGGAGGAAATATGCTGCTGCAGTTCGTTACGCAGATTCGGTTCTGCATCCCAATTGCCGTCACCGAGGTTGGCGCAGCTTTCGGGCCGCAAGCGGATGTTGGGATGTTCGTTTCATTCCCGTCGAGAAAAATACTGGCTTGGTTTCATGCGTCAGACCGGCTTAGGAGCAAGGTAGGCACTGTTAGGCTCATGCTGCCTGGGCCGTTACCTTCATGCTTGACCAATTTTGGGTGGATCAATGCTCATGGTCTGACCGAAACGCAGCGTACCGCTGATGTGGTCGACGCTTTGATGGAGTTTTTCTACGACTATCCCGTTTCAGTGTATGGAAGCCAGGCAGTAGTGCGGTACATCGCCAGGCCTGTCTTTGACTCGCTCATGAACAATTCAGTGGCTCGTTACAATCGATATCTCATGTAGAGCCTACCTCAAACTTCGGCTTATCAGGGCACCTGAGCTAACTCTCCATGTGCCGATTCAAGCACAGCTGTCATTGGCGCTTACTGGCCCATTGCCTGTATAACTGCAACCCATCGGCAGATTGCAGGCGAGGGAAAGCGCAGTGTTTTTAAACGACCAGGAAACCGCAACGGACTTGCTGTACTACAGCGCGATCTCCAAAACGGTTGTGAGACTCATCAAGGATACCCCTGACACCCCCATTACCATTGGCGTGCACGGGGACTGGGGTGCCGGTAAATCCAGCGTCCTGCGGATGACCCAGGAAGAGCTCGAAGCCAATGATCGTGTGTGCTGCATCTGGTTTAATGGCTGGACGTTCGAAGGGTTTGAAGACGCCAAAACGGTGGTGATCGAAACCATCGTCGATGAATTGAAGCGAGCAAGGCCAAACTCAGAACAAGTGAAAGCTGCTGCGGCCAAGGTGCTCAAGCGCGTTGACTGGCTGAAGGTCGCGCGCAAAGCCGGCGGCTTCGCGTTCACTGCCATGACTGGCATCCCCACCATGGATCAGTTGAAGGGGGTGTATGACCTGGTCACGTCCGTGGTTACAAACCCATTGGATCATGTGAGCAAGGATGATCTAAAGGGTGCCGCCGAAAAGATCGGTTACTTCCTCAAGGAGGGCGGTGACGACTCCGAGAAGCTCCCTGAGCACATCCATAAATTCCGAGAGGAATTCAAAGAGCTGCTGGACGCCGCCGACATCGACCAGCTCGTTGTTATCGTGGACGACCTGGACAGGTGCTTGCCGAAAACGGCAATCGAAACGTTGGAAGCGATACGGCTGTTCCTGTTCGTTGAGCGCACCGCGTTCGTTATCGGTGCTGATGAAGCCATGATCGAATATGCAGTGCGTGAGCATTTTCCAGACCTCCCGCAAAGCTCAGGCCCGTCGAACTACGCCCGCAACTACCTCGAAAAACTCATCCAGGTACCGTTCCGCATCCCGGCGCTTGGCTTGGCCGAGACGCGTGTCTACATCACCTTGCTGCAGCTTGAGAATGCCCTGGGTGCCACCAATTCCAAGTTCCAAGCGTTGCTGGACATCGCCCGAGAGGACATGAAGCGGCCGTGGAAGAGCAAGGGGCTCGAGCGCAGCGTCGTGCAGACGGCCATGGGCGGAACGCTGACCGAGGAGGTTAGCCAGGCGATCACCATCAGCGCCCATGTCACCAAGATCCTGAGTGAAGGCTCACGGGGTAACCCACGCCAGATCAAGCGATTCCTGAACTCCATGATGCTTCGCCAGGCGATTGCTGAAGAGCGTGGGTTTGGCAATGAGATCAGCCGGCCAATCCTGGCGAAGATCATGTTGGCTGAGCGCTTCTACAGCGATTTTTACGAGCAGATCGCGAGGCTCGCATCCTTGGCGCAGGACGGCGCACCAGAGGCTCTCGCCGGGCTTGAGAAGCGGGCGAGGGCCGCGCCTCAGGAAGTCGAGGATGACCAGCAGGATACGGGTGAGCGAAAGGCTAAACCCAAGGTGGCCGTGGCCATCGGTGCTGAGCTTCAGCAATGGCTTAAAAGTGACTGGGCGCTCAACTGGGCACGGATCGACCCGGCACTCGCCGGTGTTGATCTGAGGCCTTACGTCTTTGTCACCAGGGACAAGCGCAGTTCCCTCGCAGGCTTCGTAGCCACTAGTCAGCTTGAAGCATTGGTAGAGACCCTGATGGGCCCACGTATGAAGTTGAAAAGCGCGCCTGTGCTCAACAGCATGCGAGAGCTGTCCGCTCCTGATTCTGAAGAGGTCTTCGATGCGATCCGGGATCGTATCCTCCAAGGAGACATCTTCGATAAGCGCCCTCAGGGCATCGACGGTCTGGTTGGCCTAGTCAAAGAACAGCCACGGCTTCAAAACCGACTGCTCGAATTCATACGGGGACTACCTGTCGAGCGATTGGGTGGCTGGGCGGCGTCCTCTTTCAGCGAGTGCTTGGTTGAGCCAGCCGCAAAATCAGCGCTCCAGGCCGTTCAAGAACAGTGGGCCGCACAGGTCGATAACAAAAAACTCAAAGTAGCCGCTGAGCAATTGTTGGATCTCGGCCCGAAACGCTAAGGAATGCAGCATGGGAACATCGAAAGGTTACGGGGGATCTGTTTCTGGACTGGTTCCGTCTTGGGTGGATGATGTGGCGCCTGCAACTACACCGGGTCAATCCGGTGAAGCTGGGCAGCCCTCAAATCCTTCCAGCGATCCAAACAGTCCGAACAATCCTAATCAGCCAGGGCAGGGAGGCCAGTCAGGGCAGCGTCCTGTAGACAACAATGGCACGGCCAAGCTGCAGCCAGCTCGAACACAGTTCACACGTTTTGCCAGAACAGGAACCCGCAGCGCGCTGGGTAGAGCTCTATCCGGCTACGTGCGAAGCGGGACAGGCGGGGCTGGGCGTGCTGCTCGGCGCATGGGGGCGTCCCGTGCAGCAGCGGGGCGCCTGCTTGGCGTCATCAGGGATGTGCAGCGCTTCGGTGCGGCCGAGGTATTGCGTCGGCTGAATCTGGATGGCCTGGCAGGCCGCCCATCTTCTGAAGTATTCATGGCCCTCGTTGAGTTTGTATGTCCCGCCGGCGGAGCGATCGACGAGGCGGTGGCACGTCAGGCCATGCTCGAGAATGTCATCGCGCTTGCCGAGTCCGGCGAAACCACGTTCGATGAAATGACGCCCGAGCAGATGAACGAATTCTTCCTGGATTTCGTGTCGCAGTCGATCGAGGGAATGGTGATGGCCGACCTTGGTCAGCGAGGTGTGACCATTCCCGATGACGTTGACGCGGTCGAGCGTATGCAGACGGAGCTTCACGACTTCATTACCGGCGCCACGCGCGGACGGCTATCCGATCGACTGGAGGGATTGCCAGGGCTGACTGACCAGGACATCCAGGGCGTGATCAGCCGAATTTACGAGTCGGCATTTGAGATCATTGCCGTCGCAGGGGAGGCAGCACAATGAGGCACCACAGCATCATCTGCAGGCTCGGCGCCAGTGATATTGATCCGATCGAGATTAAGCACCCTGGGAGCCGTGAAACCGCAATTTCATTCCTGGATGGTTACCAGCGTCTGAGCTTTGGTATTGGGCAAGCGATCGATCAGCTTGCGAATAAGGGCATGCGCCCCAGCGAGACCTCAATCGACCTGGCCCTCGTAGCCGGAGCGCTCACGGCGGCTGATACCCGGATATCCCGGAAGACCGAATCCCAGAATGCCTGGACGCGTGAGATCGACCTTTACGTGCCTGTGGCAGATCCTGCGTTGTGGACTTCGATGTCTGCGCTGCTTGACTCGACCCTGCATTTCTTAACCGGCGATCGATGGAGGGTCTTCTTCCGCGCCAGGCCTGAAGGCCTGGAGGAGCTGGCCCCCATCGTGGAGCTCTTTCGGAGCGCTAAACCCACAAGCGTGTGTCTGTTCTCGGGAGGTATGGACAGCTTCATTGGTGCGATCGACCTGCTGGCCCAAGGGGAGTCTCCGCTGCTGGTGAGCCACTACTGGGACTCCAACAGCACCAGCAAATATCAGAATCAATGCTTTGAGGCGCTCCAGGAGCGATACCCTGATACTCCGATCCACCAGGTACAGGCCAGGGTGGGCTTCCCGCAAGGGCTGGTGGCCAACACAAAGGGAGAAGATACGCTGCGGGGGCGCTCATTCCTGTTCTTCGCGTTGGCGGCGTTGGCGGCCGATGCCACGGGCGAGGAGATGGTGATCCATGTTCCTGAGAACGGCCTGATCTCCCTGAATGTCCCGCTGGATCCGCTGCGGTTGGGCGCTCTGAGCACGCGGACAACACACCCATACTACATGGCTCGCGTGAATGAGCTCTTTGCTGGCCTTGGGCTTCGGATGCGGTTGCACAACATGTATGGACATCGTACTAAGGGGCAGATGGCCGAGCAGTGCGCTGATGGTGAGTTTCTCCGTGCAAACGTCCACAAAACCATGTCGTGCTCCTCACCGGGCAAGGCACGATACCAAAAGGATCCGACCAACCGGCAACCCAAGCACTGCGGCTTCTGCGTTCCTTGTATCATCCGGCGGGCCTCCATTGCCCATGGATGCGGCGACGATATGACCCCGTATGTGATTCCCGATTTGCACGCGAATGTCTTGAACACGAACAAGGCTGACGGGGCACATGTGCGATCATTCCAGATGGCCATCCGCCGACTGCAGCGGGCGCCGAACAGTTCGAGGTTCGACATCCACATCCCTGGCCCCTTGATCGACCATCCGGACGACCATCAGGCGTATGAGCAGGTGTATGTGGACGGCCTCAATGAAGTCGATCGATATTTGACTGGAGTCAGGGCGCAGCCTCTATGAACCAAACAGTGCGCGAGCGTCCGAAATGGGTGGATTTTCACTGCCACCTGGATCTCTATCCCAACCACGAAGCCTTGATTCGTGAGTGCGATAGGGAAGGGGTAGCGACGCTCGCTGTTACCACCACGCCAAAGGCCTGGGCTCGAAATCAGGAACTGGCTATTACTTCTAAGCACGTGCGGGTCGCCTTGGGTTTGCACCCGCAGCTGGTGGCGGAGCGTGAAGGGGAGCTCGCGCTGTTCGAGCGCTTGCTGGAAGGGACGCGATATGTCGGAGAGATTGGTCTCGATGCCGGCCCTCGGTTCTACTCCAGCTTCGAGGCGCAAGAGCGGATCTTTTCCCGGATCCTGTCAGCTTGTTCTGAGCAGGGTGGCAAGATCCTCACGGTGCACAGCGTCCGCACTGCTGCAAAGGTGCTTGGACATGTCGAGCGCCTCCTTCCACCCGATCGCGGTAGGGTCGTGCTGCACTGGTTCACTGGCAGTGCGGCGGATGCTAGGCGGGCTTTGGATCTCGGATGCTACTTCTCGATCAACATTGAGATGTTGAAGTCCACGAAGCACCGGGCGCTTGTGGCATCGCTGCCACTTGATCGTATGCTCACCGAAACCGATGGGCCATTCGTGCTGGCGGGTGGAAGGCCATTAGCGCCTCGAGATGTGAGCGATGTGATTCAGGCGATCGCTTCGCTCAAGGAGCTCGATCTGGAAATGGTCGCGAATCAGATTGTTAGCAACCTGGGTAGCCTCCTGCGTAGTTGCTAGTGCTGCCCAGATGATCACGCGTACCTACTCCAAGCGTGTATCGACGCTTAATGGTCGTCTTTCCAGAGCCTGCTAACCCTAGACTTGTCGAGCCCCAGCAGTTCCGCCGTCTCTTTCTGGCTTTTTCCTTCAGCCTTGCACTTGAGCACCGCTTGCCGATTGGCCTCTCCAGATCTGATACGGGGATGGACTGAGTGAAGCTTACCGTCCTCGAACTCATGATGGAGCTTATCGAGCACACCCAGCCTTTCGAGCTTCGCTATCTCAACAGCCACGCCTTTCAAGAACTCCTTGGGTGTTTGGTGACGCGCATAGGCCGAAGCCACCGCCAGTAGGGCGACAAGATCAATGTCGAGTACTGAAGAGAATTCCTCCATCGTTAACAGGGTGGGACTGCTCTTCGCGTGCTCAATGTTACTCATTTGCCGAGCCTCGACTCGACCATGGAAATCTTCTTGGGACAGGTTCCGAGCTGCGCGTGACAGCCTCAAGACTGCGGCCAACGGTTCTCTCAGCGACATTTGGAGCACCCAAAGCCGAGGATAAAGCCATATTGCGCAGTTGTTCTCCATGCAATATAGTGCGCGATAAGCAACTGGTGGCGCTTTACTATTTTTTGCTGGGCGCGCTCCATCACCCTGGAGCGCGCTAGCGCTTGCCGCGCTTACAGATCCGGCCTCCGTCAATTTACCGCTAAATCCTCAAGGCCAGCGTTTGCGAATCAGAATTTACTCAGACCTCCATGCCGAGTTCCACCGTTTCGACCCACCGCCCCTTGATGCTGGGGTTGACCTGGTAATCCTCGCTGGCGACATCAACAAAAAGGCCAGGGGCGTCCAATGGGCCAACGAGACGTTCGCCTGCCAGGTCGTGTACGTCACAGGGAACCACGAATATTACGACGGGCACCTTGATCGCACCTTGCAGAAGATGAAGGACGCCGCGGCCGGCCACGTGCATGTGCTGGAAAACGAATCGCTGATTCTGGGGGACGTCAGAATCCTCGGCAGCACAGCATGGACTGACTTCACGTCAACAGGGAACCAGGTCGCGGCCAGCAACGCTGCCAGGCAAGGCATGAACGACTTCAAGTACATCAGGGCAGACTCAAACTACAGACGATTGAGACCGGATGACTTGGTTACCCGGAACCACATCGCTAAGGACTGGCTCACCCAAGAGCTCGCTCGACCGTTTGGCGGCAAAACGGTAGTGGTGACCCATCACTCACCATCTCTCGTGGTGATTGGTGAGCAGCATGAAGGGCATCTTACTGCAGCGTACACTAACGACTGGCAGCATTTGATCGAGAAGGCCCATTTGTGGGTGTTCGGTCACACGCATGAGGCTACAGATGTTGAGCTGGCCGGCTGCCGGGTGATCTCAAACCCACGTGGCTACCCTGAGGAGAGCACCGGTTTTGACCCTTACTTCGAGATCCAAATCTAATGGCCACTTCGGCGATGAAGCACTTTTTTGACCACGCCATCGAGCCGATAGAGCTCGATCAGGATCTTCCCTCGGAGGTCATCCAGGCACAGGGCATTTCCTGGGGTGTGGTGGTCGACGCTTACCTTGTCAACACAGCAAGGGTAGGGCAGAGCTATGCGGCGCTCGTTTACAACGATCAGTCAAACGTAAGCTCGAATGGAATGACGGTTGCTACCCCTCCACTTCAGCTGGTTGAGACAAGGGCGGGGTTCAAGCTAATGCGCAGCCTAAGTGGCAAAGACTACTACGTTATCGCTAGTGAGCTCAGCGAGCCGCGGTGAGCATCCAATTGGGTTGACTCACCCGGCCCAAAGGCCGTTTTCGAGCTGTAGTACTTGGCAAGGCGCGGCGAGCGCTTTGGATTTAGACCTTTATGTATCCCGCAGACCAATCCGCTGGACGGCTTCGTGTGCGCTCGCATTCACGTACCACTTCAAAGTGCACTAAGGAAAATGCATGTCTGATCTGAAAAAAATTGAGCTCATTGTTAAGAACTACATTGTTAAAAACTCTGCTGACATTGATACGCTCTATAGCCAAGTTCGGTGCGAAGACAGTGAAGGAAAAACGTTCCATTTCAAAGAAGTTTGCATGTTGGACTACTTGAAAAGGCACGGGGCGATTGTTACTGACAAGCCTCGTACGTGGTACTACAAGCATTTGAACAAGAAAACCATCGTTCTAGTGGCGTTCCAAAAGGCAGATGGAAAGGTCGAGTATGACCTCGATCACATGAAGCTTGTCGCCAGGTCTAGTGTACTGAAAGGCATTGTATTCACTCTTGCAGCGGTTCCGGCAGGGCTAATTATTGCAACCGCCACATACGGCCTGGGTCTTTTGTTTGTTCCGGTGGGTCTTTTTTACGGATATAGAAGCATGTTCACAATTCCTAAAATGCTTCGGCGTAAAACACTAGTAAGCGAACTGGCCGGCCATGGTATCGTGGTTCGCTAACGCTGAGTGCCAGCGATCGCCCAGGCTAGGTTATTCGATTGAGGAGGGCCAGATGGTAGATGGGGTAATTTTCGATGCCTTCGGTACGCTTCTTGAGATTCGAAATAGGCAGAATCCCTATCGGCGACTTCTCCGTCTGGGCTCAGCGCAGGGTCGCGTCGCATCACCCGATGACATTCGCTGGATCATGACTAACGCCTGTGGGTTGCAGGGGACTGCTGATTTTTTTGGAATCAAGCTGTCCTCCACTCAACTCACTGAGCTCCAGAGCTGCCTTGAGGTCGAACTTGAATCGATCAGACTCTTTGAGGATGCGCTGCCGGCGCTCGCTCTTCTGCGAAACCACCAAATAAAAATTGGCGTGTGCTCGAACTTGGGTGGCCCGTATTGCTCGGTAGCCCGGAATTTGCTGCCGGGGCTCGATGGCTATGCGCTCAGTGCCGAGGTTGGGCTGATGAAGCCTGATGTGGCCATGTACCAACACATCTGCACCCAGCTCGAGGTTGCACCCAGCCAACTCCCAGGATCGAACGCGCCTCACGTTTTGATGATCGGAGACTCCAGGCGATGTGATGCTGATGGCCCCCGAGTAGCCGGCATCGAAGGTTACCATTTGGATCGTAGTGGGGCGGGTCGCTTTTGTGACCTGCTTGAGTTTGTCACAGGTATCAACACCAGCAGAGGTTGATGCCCACAGCCAGCCCTTCGCGTTCGGCCTTTGAAGAGTAATTGACACTCTCTAGGGTGCTTCAATTCAGACGCCCGACCCTCACAGCGGTACTTAGGGGGTTGCCGGTATTCAGCAACGTGGCTATGTTGATTGGGTGGCAAATACGAGAATCCATATGGACGATCAATCTTCAACGAAGCACACAAACATGACGATCAGGATGAAGGTGCAGATTGCTGAAATTCTGCTCAGCATGTTCACGGCTGAGCTGCAGAGCATCGTGCGGGACTCTGACTTCAGAGACGATGCTGAGCATGGCATCGCAAACAGCCTGCCCGTAGATAGCGGAACCCTAATCCACGTTGGCTTTGGGTCGGGGAAAACGATTTTTGGTTCTGTCTGGATGAATGCTTTAACCAAAGCATTGGATGAGGCTGAGCAAGCGCGCAAGGCATTGGATTTCATTGCCTCGTACTGTCGATTTATCGAACTCACACCCTCTCTTGAACGGGAGGTCAAGTACTGGCTCGAAGTCTTGGCGTTCGCCCGGGCCACTGTGGCGAAGCTCCTTATCCTTTTTGCGTATTCGCGGTGCTCCTTCCTGACGCTTCCGCTGTTCGCTGACGGCCCTGAGCTCAACGGCTACAAGCACCGCCTTCGCTAACTCTTCCTTCGAATTGTTCATTTTCCTTGTTCGATTGGGAGATTTGCTTGTGCCTGAAAAAAAGCGCTGTGCCTGCTCCAAATGCCCGCACACGGGCAAACAGGGGCGTCCGGTACCCGTGTCGCCTTCGAACCCCGCTTCTGAGAAGCCTCAGGAGCCCCAGATGCGCCAGAAGCCTGAGCGGAAGTGGGTCACCCGATTGCTGGACATCCTGAAAATCGTGATTGGCCTGGCCAACTTGATCCTCGGACTGTTCAAGCACTGATAGCGTGCCCCCACTGATTTGGTGGGGGCGCTCTACTCTGCAGCAGAGGGCTCCACACTGGCTCGCTGACCTGCAACCTTAGCGTAATCCACCAATGAGTTCGGTGTTTCGCCCCTCGGGCGGCTTCGCTGCTTTGACCTCCAAAGGGTTAGAAGGCTCAAGCGGCGCGTGGCTTATTCCTGGGTGCTCAGCCAGTGGCTGCGCTCCCACGCTCGTAGAGTTATTCTTCACCCTCGTGCTCAGGCCGTTCGAGAGGGTGCTATGCGCAAAGGTGAGATACCGACCGAGCTCTCATTGCTCGCGTTTGACTTCTTCTACTGGTTTTCACGGTTTGAGTTCTGTCTCAAAGAGAACGGTTACCTAAAATACGAAATCCCTGGGCAGAAAGCTGAACCAGGTTGGGACAAATTTGTAGAGCGCCATGCCGAAACCTACGTACTGACAGCTGAAGCGGCAGAGCTGCTTGCTGCTCCACCTGATCGGCAGGTGGTTGGGGCCGGGTTGGTTTTGGAGTGGGCACCAGTTGGATTTCAAGACTGTAGATCTGACCTAGCAAAGGTTGTCCGAACGGTGAAAACAGTTCGAAACAATCTATTTCATGGTGGCAAGCATGGCACCGCGGGCTGGGATAGCCCTCACCGTACGCAGTCTCTCCTAACATCGAGTGCAGCTGTGCTGGAGGGTTTGGTGGAGCTCGGTGATTTCCGAGGCGACTACGAAAGGTTTTATTGACTTGTGATCATCAGCAGTGGCGAGTAAGCCAGCTCGACCCTTAGCGCAGTAAGCGAAATGTGGTTAAGCTCGAGCATGATGGATCAACCCTCGCGTGAATGGAGTCGCCATGCCCTTAACCGTTTTTTCCGCATCCCGCCGGATGGAATTGGACGTTGAGCAGCTATTGACACAGCTAGGAGCTGAGACTGGTTATGTCATGCCGTCGAAGAGTACGCCCATTCCGGAAAGCTGGAAGGTGCATTGTTCGACGGATCTCGAGTGCCCCTCGTGCTTCTGCACAGGTGCGGAAGTGGTAAGGGCGAGTAAGTCCAAGGTCGATGGTCACAATGTGCGGCAGGCCTATTTCCGGTTCCCTCAAAGTGATAGTTCAGCAGGACACCATCCATTCTGTGATTTTTCGGGGAATGTCTCAGCTGCGTTCATCCCGGAAAACCTTGTCCAGTTTTCGTCTGCGAAGGATGGCGTCTCCAGGGTTGTGCGGGAGCTCGTATGCAAAGGCATTCAGCTAGAGGTATTCACGCAGTGGGATATTCGGCGGATGCGCGAGTGGTTCTTCCAGACCAAGCTGCAGTCGCAGTTCACCATTACGCTAGATCCCAAACTGCCTGGATGGCTGGATGGACTGCATCGTCATGCCTCATGGCCTCAAGATTTGGATGCTGTGCCTATTGGGTTGACGACAGAGGTGCTGGGCATTCCCGGTTTTAATTTCGAGGCAGCAGCAACGCGAGAGGTCTCTCAGCGCCATCGCGCTACGCTAGACATCATCCGGGAGAAACGCTTGTACCCAGGTGCAATGGTTGAGCGCCTCGAAAAGCTGGCCACTGACTACCATGGAAAATCGGTCTACGACCCTACCGTTCTGCAAAACCACTTCCAGCTCACTAACCGGCTTGCAGCATTCATATGCTCAAACCATAGCCCGTTGAGCCGGTTATCGAAAGCTCACTACCCCTTGAATGGGCTGAAAAATGTCAAACCGCTGTTGGCGTTTTCGGCTTTGCTATTGTTCATTTCCGACTGGCAGCTCGACGCTGCGGTTAGCCGCTTTGCGCAAATTGCCTCTAGTAAGCTGCAGGCGGATGAAACGTTAGGCAATGTGATGGGGCTTAACCCTTTCCATGACTTCGCGGCATGGGCCATGTTGAAAAGCATCCAAGATTTGCCTTCAATCCAGATCCCCCCTCTGAGCGTCAAAGAGGAAATCGCTTTGAAGGTTGCTGAATTGAAGAGGCAGGCGGGGACGTCGAACTAAACCGTACCCGGATAAAATCCTCGAGGCTTTTGCTACCAAAATTTAAGCGACATGGCTGCTGTCAGGGAACCTGCTCCAGGTGGCGCCATGATATCATCGCGCTCCATCATCATGTACAAGCGAATGGAGACGGCCCGATGTGGTTTCACGGAATTAAGGATGTTCCACGTTACGAACTTTACAAATTGAAACAAGTCCGAACGAAGGCATCATGGGATAAACCCGTTATTCCAGGTGGGCCACCGCTAGCTATTGATCCATCGCTTTTTATTTATGCGTCAACCCGCGCGTCAATCCTCGGGCAAAAAATCGGACTAAGAGGGCAACTGGCTGGACGAGGGCTGGGCGCAGCTGCTTTATGCTATCTGACAACTAATCTCTACAGTCCGGGCGCAAAGGCAACTAATAATATTTTCCTTCATCACAATTTTAATTATACCAAAGACTTCATCGGCTCAAGTATAAAAGGAACAATCGGTGCAGCCTTGGCTTACTTGGAGATGCAAGATCAAGGATATGCATGGTGCGGTCATTGGGAGGACTGTACAACTCCTGCAGTTTCGACCACAAGCCCCTCAGCATCGACGTCGAAAACTACCGTCTCAGCCAAAGTGAAAGCCAAAGCCAAAGCACCCGCGCCTGACTTTGTGTTTGCTTCCTCGAGCAACGTATGTTTAGTCGATGCTAAGGGTTCTGCTCGAACGATGCAGGAAGTGCAACAGATCGCCAAGAATGAGTGGAAGCGTCAAATCTACTCAAACAGACTAGTAACGTTAGCTGGCGGTGGCACGGCTACCGAGGGGCGCATTATCGCGGCCTCGTTGGCAAATCCGAATGGTGTCGGCCTAGTAACCGCGCACGGACGATTTATAGGCTCTTCTCTTCCTCCGGGCACTGGGCATTCGAGCCGAGTGAGCACTACCAGCAAAGCGATAAAAACTGTTCAGAAAATCAATTTCACCAACGCTTTCTATCTCTTAGGTTTAAACGCTATGGCCAACCATTTCATTGGTGGCCCTCTGGGGCTAGCGAGAGCCGAAATGGATGCTGCTCGGCGAAGCGCGGTAGATATTGATGATCTTGGTTCCGTGTACACAGGCAAACGGCGAATTGTCGATTTGGGCGATCAAGGTGCTTGGACAATGCAGCCGTTCTGTAGGCTCGACGTGCTAGAGGAGGCCTTAGAAAACCTGGTTTCTGATAACGCTCCGGCAGTTGCTGAAACCCCGGCGATGCTGGCCCCGCCCCCTGACAATGCGAAAAGCTCCGGAGACGGAAAGGTAGTTTCAGCTGGCCAGGTGATATTCCAAAGTCGTGATGGGGTCGGAGCAATATTCGAGCGTGTGGCGGGTACCTGATCCGCGACAAGGCGGTCTTATTGTTTGCAACGACGTTGCTTTGGACTCATCACCTCATTCATCCTCTCAATTCGGCCGAAAAGGATGCTTAGCCAGCAAAATCAGTAAACTGTACGGGATAGATCGCGCGCCCCTATAACCAGCAAAAACCAGCAACGTCCACAGCGCTAAAAGACCTAGATAGAAGCACCCGATGAATTTAGCAAAGGTCACAACGACCCCTATCTGGTGATTGGCAAAAGCGTTTTCACTCTCATTAAAAGCCTGAAGGGGCCATTTTTACTGTCCTTCTTTACCGCTAGCTCGGAGGCTGCATTTCCTCAGCTCCTTGTGTGCCTGGATAAATTCGGGTGTTAAGCGGAAGATTTCTGGGTTCGTGCTGCCCTTGGGCTACTCATTTAACCTCGATGGCACTATGGTGTACTGTACCTTCACAGTTCTATTCGTCGCTCAGGCGTACGGCATAGATATGTCGATGGCAACACAGGTGAGCATGTTCCTGATGCTGATGATCACCTCCAAAGGCATTGCAGGTGTACCGCGTGCTTCGCTAATCATGATTGCGGCCACCCTGACTCACTTCGGACTGCCTGAGGAAGGCATTCTCTTGGTCATGGCCATTGATACGTTCCTGGACATGGGCAGGTCTGCGACCAATGCCGTGGGCAATTCGATGGCATGCGCTGTCGTAGCCAAATGGGAAGGAGAGCTCGGAACGAAGGAAGCCGCCCAGGAAGCAGAAGCAGGCATAGCGCCAGAAATTCCCGCGAACAACCCAGCCCTGCCTCAGAGTTCAACCGTAGCCTAGACATCAGACCGCCAGCAGCCGCCCGGATACCCAGGCGGCTTCTTGAAGCCCGGCGCGAGCTCAGCTAGCCGTCATCGGGAGAGCCTAACTCTTAGCCTCCTGGCGCGCTCCTTGAAGGCAGTCTCCCCACCCTCCAAAATCTCACATACGCGATCCCGAATGGCCCGATCTTCAAGCCCCCCCGATGTATAAGTGATCGGAGGAAGCTGACCGGCTGAATGAGGGCCGCACTCGGCAATTATGATCTGATCGGCGTCAGTGTTGACCACCAAGTTAGCGTTGTGAGTGACCATGATCACTTGACGGCTGGTTTTTGCCTCCATGAACAGCGGAACCAAGTCGTTGTAGATGGATTTTGGATCGAGGTTTTCCTCGGGCTGATCGATGATCAGTGGGCGACTGTCGTTTTCGTCCAGAGAAAGATAAAGCAGGAGAAGCACTATCCCTCTAGTGCCAGGGGACAGCTTCTGGATCTCGATGCCATCATAGTTAATGGCGTACCTGATCGAGATGTGATCTGTTCCGTAGAGCCATTTGGCTAGTTTTTTTGTCCATTTTCGATATTCCGTCAGGTCTGATGACGCGACCGGCGCATGCTCGAGTAGCTGAGTCTGAAAGCTGGACATAAAGGCCTTGAGCGCATCCAGAACATCCTCGTCACTGCCTGTCTTCCAAGACGTATACAGGATCTCGCACACCTTTTCACGGAGCGCACCCTTGCCGCGGAATGGCCCTTTCTTGTTAAGGTTCAGAAGCGCTTCGCCTTCCTCCGCCCACGCATCAATGTCAACAGTGCGCGTTACCGTGAAAGACAGTTTGCTGAGCGTACCCTCAGAGTTGTCCAGCCGGTGTTTAATGGGAGAGTAGAGCTCGTTGAGCACCGCTTCTTCGGACACAAGGGCCGAAAAGACGTCTTTGTAGGTCGTGTACCGCTCAGCTACCAACTGCTCCAAGCGGGACGCTGCGCCTTGGTGATCTTCGAGTTTCTCTTTGCTCGCCCTTAGCAGCTCCGTTTCTGTTGTTATTTTTTGGGATATCTCTCTGAATCTCTTGGCGGTGTCTTTGTCCACGCTCACGAGCTGCTGTAGTCTGCCGATTTCCGCCTGGAGGAGCGCCAATGTTTGTTTCTCGAGCTCTGCCGAGTCCTCAAGGTAGGGGGTATTCAAGTCCTCGAGGACGGGGGGAGGGGAGCCGGCCCAGGCATCTCTGTTCGAGCGTGCTTTACCTAACATGGTGCTAAGGATTTGATCCACGTTTCCGTTGAAATCCCTGTAGAAGGCGTTCCAATCATCCCCCTTTATGCCACTTGACGCATGCTTGGATTGCATAGCACGCAGGTCGTTTGGCGCGATAACACCTTTGATATTTCTAATCTCATCCTGCATGAGCAGGAACTGTTGCTCTTGAGTTTTGTAGTATCTGATGTAGCCGCTCACCTTTTCTGAGGCCGTTGTTAGAACCTCCAACCGCTCGACTCTCGCCTCAGCTCCCTTTGCTACCAATTTGCTGCGATCGGCAGTCAGCCGAGTGACAAGCGCCTCTTTTTCTTGGGCTTGAATTTGCAATTGCGGTACCAGGCTACGTTTCTCGAGCTCCGTGTTGATGCGTTCCGAAAGTATCTCCAGCGCCCCCTCTGCACGTCGACGACCTTCTCTATGACGCTCCGAGCGGATGTCTCTCAGATCAACGAAGCTGACGGCGCCTTCTCGCTCCAAGGTCGAGTGCGACTCATAGATGACCCGCTCAACCTCCATAAGTAACCCGTCGGTCATACCGTCCGCAGAGCACAGTTCTTCAACAAATTGCTGAGAGAGATACCTCGCTCGAGGATACACGTAGTCGTCGACCTGCACGTCGCCGAGCGAGGTCAACTGCGTGTCGCCGTTGCACCAGGAAACCTCAATCGCTGCATCTCTTAAGTGCTCTCGTGCTCTTCTTAAGAATGAGTGCCCGGTGATGGCTCGACGTTGAGCATCACAGCCGGCAGCAATCATGTCAGCCAAAGCCGTCTTCCCTGAACCGCGGGCCCCTATCACTGCGATGAGACCTGGGTTTAGCTCCAGGTTAGGCGTGGTAAGCCACGGAGCGTTTTTGATCTCGATCTTTGAAAGGACTTCGGAAGAGTTCCCGTATGGTGGCGGCTCCTCGCCTACGAAGGCTCGGCCCTCAGGATCGATACACGCCTGGCGGAGGGTATCGAAAGAAGCCGTGCCTTTCAGCCAACTGTAACGCTTACCGTCAGGCGCAGCAGTTTTCGATGTCTGATGTGCATCGCTGCCGTGCAAGCAAGGCTTCAATCCATCATATCGGCGAATGATCTCGTCACTGGAAACACCTTTGCGACCGAGCCAGTAGTCTCGTTGATTTGGATTGGACGCGAAGATCACGTGCGCGAACCGTTCGATTTCCTGGCGAAGCACTTCATCGGCGCCATCCTGAAGCGCAGCAGTGCCATCATTCTGTTTCGCGGCGACCCCGAAAATCAGGTTCTGCTGCGCCCATTGGCTGTGCTTGTACTTATCCCGCAGCTGCTGAAAGGAAACCTTGAACCTTTCTGCCCCATGACGCATTGCTGCGTGATCGTCGGTCAGTTCGGGCTTGGCTTTCCGGCCTAGCCTTTTCATCTCGTTCGGAGTGCATGGGAACTCATCCTCAAATGCTTTAAAGGTCAGTGAGGCCAGAAACCGCTCGAGCTCTTCAAGATGGTTCGGATCATCTGGACATACCAGCAAGTGGGCGTTCACCCAGGATTTTGTAGTACCGGCGTCCAGGCGCAGTTCAACATTGGGGAAGATAAGGTCGCAGCCTGGCAACCGGCCTGAGCGCTTGTGGTCGACCACCTGGCGATAGGTATCAAGTAGGTAGTAATCAGTCACTGCGATGGCGCTTAAAGCGGGCGTAGCCTCTTCCAGGGCCTTGAGGTAACCCTCCCAATCGCCTTTGAATTGATCGTTGAATAACGTCCCCGGAGCGTGCACATGGGGATCCCATCGTAACCAGCGGGAGCCAGAGGATAGAGGCATCGGTGTGTTCTGCATACGTACGTCCTAGTAACCAATATACGGATAGCCTGGTGATTCAATCGGACAGCGCCATTGAAGTGCCACTATTTAAAATCTACAGACCACTGTCAATACGGATGCAGGGGGGGGGCGGCGCACATCCAGTCGGCTCGCACTGAAACCGAATTTTTGGCCCCAAAATAAAAAAAGGCATGCCTTCTCGAGTCTTATAATCCAGATGGCTTAATCAACCATCGCGTCAGCCAGGGCCCTCATGTCTTTGACCCAGATGTCTGGTTGGTGAGGCGTGCCGCCGAACGGGCGATTCCGGCGATCGATGAATGCGCTGCGCATGCCGGCAGCCTTGGCGCCTAAGCAGTCGAATGCATGGTTGGCAACGAACAGCATTTTGTCCATTTCGACACCCATGGATAGGTTGAAAGATCTCATCGCTGAGCGCGGTAAGGGGGAGGTTTTTCACCGGCTCGTCTCGATGCGAAAGGTGCGGCTTGATCACCGCGGGACATCTTGCCTGCCAGCCTAGAAATGCTTGGTCATGCATCCGGGTGGATGTATTGGATGTTGATCCGTACATTCGCCCAATCCTTCCTCATTTCATTCAGCACTTCGTGGCGCGCATTGTTGAGGTGCCACCGGACGTCACTCCTCGGTTGGTGGGCGATTATTTTCTTCAGATTCAACTCGCCTACCTCTATTGCTTTTGCAAAGGCGGGGATCTCAACGTTTTGGGCCAATATCTGAGCCCGAAGCTCTCTTAGGGCCTTTGCACCAAGCTGCCGAATGCTTTCGTTGGTGGTCGCATACGCTGGGTCGTATTTAAGTAGCTCAGCATCTTGAGCATACGAAACCAAAAACCACATCCTTTGATCGTAAGCTTTCAACAGTTCACGAAGAATTTTACGTTTTTCAGGCGCGAGTTTCAGCACGCGAACTCCTATAGGCAGTCATTAGATCGAAGCGAACCGTGCAGTGGGATACGGGCAAGCCCGTGGCTGCAAACTCCTTATCACCCTTCAAGCTTCCTAATGAGCCCACCAAACTGCTGCGCAGGCTCAACATAGCGAAGCGCTGATTTCATATCACTCCAGCCCACATACTCCATCAGCGTTTTGATATCCCAGCCAGAACTCGCAGCCCAAGTAGCAAATCCTCGCCGGATCGAGTGAGCGCTGTAGATCTCGGACGGCAAGCCACACCGATTCAGGGTATCGCGAAGCAGGGGAACCAAACTGTGGGCCGCAAGCGGGCGATCGCTGATGTTGCCCCAGCGATCAATCCCCCTGAAGATCCCGCCACGAGTGAGGCCAGCAGCTTCGATCCAGTTCAGGTATGCCTCGACCGGGCACAGCTTGCTGAGTGATGGTGTCTTGTACTCACGGCCAGTGTTGTGCCTGTCTCCCTTGGAAGACCCCAGATAGAACCTGATCCCGACGTATCGCTCCGCGTGCGTGTTCTCGATCGTAAGCCTAGCCAGTTCGTCCCCGCGGAATCCCCTCCAAAAGCCGATTGTGAGCAAAGCGATGTCGCGGGTCGCCTTTAGAAGGGCGCCCATGTTGCCGGCGGCTTTTGCCTGAACAACCTCATCCTCCAGGTGTGCCACTGCTTTTTCGAGGTGCAGTAACGCCAGAGGAGCCGCTTGCTTCTGTTGCACGGGGTGTACCGCCCGGATGCCCTTCAGCAACTGCCTGACCTTGGGGGCTTTGGTGGGGTCGGGGAAGCCGTTGCTTTGGTGCCAGTTCGCGAGCGCAGCCAGGCGTTGCTTCAGGGTGCTCAGCGCCAACTGGTCGGCGTACTCCGCGATATAGCGCACAACGGATTCAGTGGTGGTGGGCAGGAAGCCGCCCCAGGTGACTTCGAAATGGGAGAGGGCGGCCGCATAGCTCTTCGAGGTGTTCTGACGAACGCTCGCCTCCAAGTACCTATCTGCCTTGCTGACCATATCGACCACTTCATCTCCCCGTTTCAGCCTTCGGTGGCTTGCCTTGGCACTTTGTACCGCCTTTCAGGCGATTTTACCCCGGTTTTAAGACTGGCAAGCTATAACTCTTGATTATATCTTGCCAATATTTTTGGCCTTGAACGATTTTCTGTGTGCTAAAGTGGCACGTAATTACATGACACGTAACGCAGTACGAAATCGCAGGAGGGATCATGGCTAGGGGCGGTATTAACCTGGCGCTTGTGCGCAAAGCTCGTGAAGCGCTGGTTGCCCGAGGCCAGAATCCAAGCATTGACGCGATTCGGATAGAGCTTGGAAATACCGGCTCAAAGACGACAATTCAGCGCTACTTGAAGGAAATAGAGGCTCACGACCCTCGCCCATCCGCATCTCCTTCAAGGCTCAGCGATGAGTTGAGTGAGCTCGTGGGCAAAATGCTGGAGCGCTTGCTGGAGGAAGGGAACGAGGCGCTGGTACATGAACGGGCCTCCTTTGATCTAGAGCGCCAGGCGATGAACCAGGAGGTCGGTACACTTCAAAGTCAGTTGGAGCAAGCGAAATACAAGATCTCTACATTGCAGGCAGCCCTGCAAACGCAAGATGAGGAGCTCAAAACGACTCATTCCTCACTGCAAGCCGAGCTCACGCGCAACGCCAGGCTCAGCCAGAGCTGCTCTGATTTGGAAGTTCGGGTTGGTGAAAAGGATGCGCAGATCCAGTCCTTGGAACAAAAGCATGCGCACGCCCGGGAGGCTCTCGAACACTATCGAGCTTCGGTTAAGGAGCAGCGAGACCAGGATTTGAGCCGCCATGAGTCCCAGGTCTATCAAATGCAGCAGGAGCTGACCGTCCTTCAGCAGACGCTCATGGTCAAGCAGGAGGAGATTTCCCGATTGATCCGGGACAACGAGCGTTTCATTGCCGAGAACCGTCAGCTTGCCAAGGAAGCCTCACAGCGTCGTGAGGACGTAGAAGCCCTGCGTGGTGACATCGGTATTGCCAATTCTGCGACAGCGCGAGCCGAGGGAGCGAAAGAACTGCTGGTTGAGCAGTTAGAAGCCATGGCTAAAGAGATCGGTAACGCCCACTCCGAGCTCGCAGCAGCGAAGCTTCGGGAGGGTGATTTGCTCGAAAGGCTCGAAATCGCAGAAGCTCATCTGAAGACATCGCGCGTACCAAATGAAACGGTTGGCAATGGGAACTTAATAGCAGACGGAAGTAAAGATAGATAATTAATTTTCTATGAAAAAAGAATCAGCAGCTCCAAAGCGGATGGATGAGTGGAATTGCTGGTTGCAAATTCATTTAGTATGAATCTTCGAACTTCATCAACAATTCAGATAAAGGCCAGCTATGACGATAGTCGCTTTTCACTATACCAATAACAGTTTTTTTGCGATTTCGGATGGGCTAATCAGTAGAGGCAACCTGCGCGTTGTAGAAGACACCAAGAAAATTCTTCCGTTTAAAGCTTCCTATAAAATCCCCAGGATAGCAATGCACAGGGTAACCGGGTTTTCTGAGTATGTCGGAGGGGATTTTTATTTTTCTTATGCCGGAAACTATACCCTTATAACCAATATTTTCAATGCGTTCACTTCAATAGTGTCACGCAAACTGGTGCTCGATCGTGACAAAACCAATGGAAAACCGACGGTGTACCAACGAGAAGACGAGGGTAGGGGGCTTCGCAACGGCTCGTACTGGGATGATTACAATTTTTCTGATGATGAGCTAATTCCAATCACAATTAATTTCTTGGCAAATATTTTGGAGCGCATTGTTAAATCGTGCGCGCAGGATTTCTGCCAGAATGCAATGCAAAATCCGGATATAGAGCTAATCCTGTTCGGGGAGCAAACTGTAAAGCATCGAAGAACTAAAGGTGCACAAGTAATTAAGTGCAAAGAATTTGCGGAAGGCCTGCCTATCATACAGCGTTTTTCGGTATTGCCCTGGAGCTTGGTCTGCATTGGGGACGCTAGTGTAATCCCTAAAGCCATGGATGCTATTGAGGAGGATCCTGAGTTTTTCACTCCGATTTCCGTCAAAAAGAAAACAGGTGTACTGTTCGGTGAAGAACGGAAGGAAAATCCTCACGATTTCTTGAAGAAGCGCATACACGTTATCAAAAAGAATGTGATGCCCATCATCTTGGATAATGTGGGATCTATCGGTGGCAGCTGCACCATTGCGCAGTCTGGATGGGCCTCGGGGCTAGAGATGACAACCATTCCAAATGAAAGCTTAGGGCTTGAGATATCGAAGCTCTAGGGAACATCTTACGCGCGAGGAGCTCGCACAGTCTTGATTTTTCGAAACTCGATCGTCGCTTTACATGTTCACAGGCAGTCAGTGGTTGGGGATACCCGAGAAGGAGTAACCACTGCTTATCTTGACCTGCTTCAACGATAAGCGTAGGGGCATTGGAGGGGGCGAGGAGCACACCGGTGAGTTCCCCGCGAATATCATCTGGCAGCCAGGTCTCCAGTGGACACGAAAATTGGCTTCCAACTCTTGTGCCGTCATTACTACATGGTCAGGGTGCAGTCGGTGTAAGCAGGCGCTGGCCTGCCTGAGCAGCTCGAATCCCTCAACACGATTGCGCGCGCACTTGGACGCTGCGTCGGCAAGCCGCCACAGGAGATTTCTCCGGTATGCTTCTCTATCCAAGTGGTGATGCTCCTGTAATCCCAGGAGTCGCTAGCGCCCCGCTGATCGCTTGGTCAGTACCTGTTTACACGCGACGATTGGAGCCTTTCGTTCAATACTGGCTCATTCATTCGCTTTTGCCAGATATTGACTGACCGTGGAGCGTGATGACTGCACGCCAGTAGCCCGTCAGATTGAGCCTCCTGAGTCAGTGCTTCAGGATTTCACTCATCCTTCATGAGCAGGGCTTCTTCCAGCGCAACGGCTAGCGCTTCCAAGGAATCGGCCAGCCGGGCATCCTCGCGGGCGTCCCCGCTTGCAGGAACAAACTCCTGGCAGTGGCGCAGCAACGCGTCGCGATCGTTGTAGTTCAGATCCAGTTGAATGTGCATGTTCGAGGGCTCCGGGATGGTCGAGGTGCAACTGGCGTGCTGGCGCTCAACCACGCTTTAGCAGAATATTGCGCGCCGAATGAAAGCCATGAGAGCAGGGCATTGAAGGTTGAATAGGAAGCGCAGGTGTGGATTTCCGCCGCGGCGTATTACCGCGATTCTCTCACGTCGATAGTGACTGATGCAGTGATCAGCTATCGCAGAAGCCCTGGCCTGGACAGCTTGACTCGCATCTACAAGCTAGACGTTGGTGCCATAGCCTTCGCAGTGCTTGAGCGCGTCCCGCCTAAGGCGAGTTTGCCGCGCACGGATAGCAGTTACATCCCCGTCCGGCAGCGACTGCGGTCTCATGTGAGCTATCACGTGCTGAAACGCCTCGTAAATGACCAAGCCGTGCCTGCAGAACTCAGAGACACCCTGTTCTCGATTGATCTAGGGCTTTAACCCCGAAGCGGTGATTCCTTCCACTACTCAGCGAAGCACAGTTCGGCTTGAGATGAACAGCTGGCAACTTTGTTCCGACGGACTGGAGCAGGCCTTGTCGCGCGTATATCTGGAAGCGATGAGACGCCCAGGCTTTTTAGTGCGTCCTTGTTTCGAGGTCTGCAATGTCAGCTTTGAGTCGCTGCACTAGGGCATCAATGGGCTGACCGCTATTCACGCTTAACGTCAATGTGAACAGTGTCAGAGGACTCACCCCCATCGCATCACTGATGGCTATCAGCTTGTCGACAGTTGGGCTTGAAAGCCCATGCTCCAGCTTTCGGGACGAGACTCGCAAGCTGAACGATTGCTTGGTGCGCCGCATTCGGCGCGGCCTGAAGCACCTTCGACCTGCGCCATCTTACCAGCCCCAGCATAGGCCTGGATCCGCTCGGTAGACCTCCGCTGTCGCCAACTTGACAGGATTAAATCGCTCCCATAACCCAGTCAGCGCATCACGGAATGTAGGGATGCCACTCTCCGCTGATACGCCGGCGCCGGTGAAAACAGTCACATGGTTCGCCTGGCGCAGCCGATTCACTACGGAGCTGATGGGCATGGTGTGGCCTCCTTTAAGTCGTATTGCTAGAGGCTAAATGAGCGAGGCGATGTCTCCGCCCGTGACCGCATATGGCGATCACTGTCTAGCCTGCGTTCGTAAGCCACAGCATCCAAGAATAGCGACTATGATGACGTTCCGAGCGCATGAGCCGCTCTAAGCCGCCGCCTCATGAGGATTCGCTGTGTTAAAAGAGTTCTATCGTTACCCTGAAGCTACACCACTGACTCTGGATGCACTAAACGCCATTGATCTAGCCACTGCGCTCAATGGCGTGCCAGCTCACTACGAGGACATTTGGCGTGCTCTGGCTGACGCAGCGCGAGCAAAGCTAGCCATTGAGGAATTCGCACAGGCCCGGGTGCTTTGGCTCCTGTCCGATCTTTGCTCCATGATGCTCAACCCCTCGAATCCGAACGAGCTCTTTAGCCCTTTCGCGATTCTAGAAAACAAACGGTCGCTGGCATTTACCGATATAACGGGTGATGAGCTCGACTTCCTCGAATCCGCGATCGATGAGCTCAGCACCAGCCTCGTCAAGGCACGCCTTGCAGAAGTCCTATGGATCACTCCTGGACGACGCCACATCAAGCATGCCCAAGCGGCTTTGGCAGGGTATCAGACAGTTCCCTTGGATGAAGATACCTGGTGGCGCGGCGGGGCAGATTGCTGGAGTCGTGCGTTAATGCTGGCACCGAGGATAGGGAGGCCTGGCAAGGACATCACAGAGCAACTGTCGAATCGTTTATTCGAGGCACTCGACCAAGAGTTCGATGCCCCATCCCCAATGCTGGCGCCAATCGCTGCTTTAGTACTGGAGCACCGTGTGGTTCACAGCCAAGCAGCAGATCTGCCGTCCAGGTTGGAGGAAGTAGGCCGAGATTCAGAGCGCACAGGCAATATTTTACGAGCTCGACGCTGCTATGAGTTGAGCAAGGACGCTTACCGTGCGGCTAAAGACCTAGCTTCGGCGGCACGCATGACGGCAGCCCTCGCCAATACTTGGGTGGCAGAGGCGGAGGTGCGCGGGGAGGGAGATGGGGTGCAGCCATTGATCGCCTTGAACCATCTCGAGAAGGCGTTACAGATTTACAGAAATGTACCGCAGAGATTCAGGGATCAGCTTGGCGTGACTGAGTTACTGGTTCGCTTGCCTCAACGCATCGCGGACGCAGGCAATCGCACGGTGGGAATGATGCATGTGATCTCGACGCCGCCTACTGATATCTCAGGCTTGGTGAATGATGCCTTAGAAAAAGTCACGGGTAAGTCCCCGAGTGAAGCACTCCATGCGCTTGCCACGCTGTACCCCTTTGCTAAGAAAGACGGAGCTCGGCAGGCTGCCTTAAAGATACTGCGCATAGGATTGGTCAGCGCGCTCAGTGGAGCGACATATCTTGACAAGGGTGGACGAGTCATCGCCAAGACCAAACCTATGTCATTAGCCGGTGAGTCCTCTCAGGATAACGAGGAGCGTATTTGGGCAGAGATGGTCAAGAACCACGCTATTACACGTAATCTCACCGTGCACGGCGGCGTGATTCCAGCGCTGGGCGTTATGCAGCAGGAACACTGCTACAAAGAGCTGAATCTGGTTGATCTTGCCAAGGCCTCGGCCCTGGTGCCACCTGAACGGGCGCTAATGGTCGGCAAGGGGCTGTACTGGGGGATGGTTGGTGACTTTGGCATGGCAGTGCACTTCCTGATCCCGCAACTGGAAAATATAGTCCGGTTCCACATGAAGGTCGCCGGACTGAAAACCTCCAACACAGATTTGGAGGGTATTGAAAACGAAAATGGCCTCAGCACGCTTCTGGATGTCGAGGGTGTTGATGAAGTGTTCGGCGTCGACACCGTATTTGAGATGAAAGCCCTGTTTTGTAGTGCATTTGGGCCAAACCTGCGTAACACGTTCGCGCACGGGTTGATGGACGATAACGACTTTTATTCGGCGGACGCCGTTTACGCCTGGTGGTTCATGTTGAGATGGGTAGCAATGGTGTACTGGGCCCAGCCAGCGTCAAACCATGAAGCCGCTGCTGAGGATCCGCTCACTACGGAAGAAGGCGACCCGGCCGTGGTTGGCGAACCGGAAAAAGTCGCCTCTTAACCTGCGAACCCCAGGCGAGGGTTTGGTCAGCAAACAGACCAAACCCTCGACCAACGCCACCTTTTCGATGACACCGTCTTCGACCAAGGTATTAGCTGATAGCTCTAGCTCGGGCCTTGGCGCTCCAACCCGGGCGAGTTAGTCTCGAGCTTTTGCGTTGAGACTGCCGATGCGAACGAAGCGAAGGATCACCCGGGCATACTGTGTGGATTTGGCCAAAGAATTAACCATTGGCGGTGCTCATCAGGCCTATTTCAACCAAAACCAGCCACGTAGCCGTTTTCTGTTCCAGTGCTCATCACCGGAATGCAGGGCGCTCAAGGTGGTGCCAAAAATCACAGCCGTCAATTACTACATCCACCCGACCGAAAAAGCGCGCGTCAAATCTCCGCATTATAAAGACAACGAGCACTATGACCATCATGCGGACTGCGAGTGGATGCTGCCAGATGAGGACGAAGGTGGCGATGCGCCGTTGCCCGGAGAGACGGAGTTACAGACCCGCACACGCTTGGCAAAACGCCAACTCACTTCGGTAATCGATATCTTTGTTCCCCCGACACAGCCAGAACAACCCGTGGTACGTCCACCTCGAGCCGCACTAGGCGACGAGGACGAGGCAGGAGCTATTCGTCGACGGGGCGGTGGCGGCGCAGAAGGCACCCGATCCGATCGGAAGCACCGAAGCGGTGACCTGCGTGAGCTAGTGGATTACTACCACGACACACGCGAAGCCTTGAAAGACCTCTTTCCCGAGGTAACGATCAACGTGACAGGGCGTGGTGAAATACCGTTGCGTTCGTACTTCAAGAAGGTGGCTTGGGCCAGGCCTGACACTGCAGGATACGTCTACAACGGCGGTGGGCGGATTGAGCCGCGTGAAGGGGCCGGCTTCGTATTCAACTTCTATGACAAGGTTGCGGACAAAGATGCCTCTCTCCAGGTCTCTGATGAGGTCATGACTCAGCACCGATCAAGGCGCTATGTGAACGAAATTCTCGATCAGGCACGGCTGGTAAGGTACTTCACGTTCTATTTCCTGGGCACCTTCACCTATCACGAGGCCAGCGACACCATGGTTGCACAGGTTGCTGACCTTCGCTGCCTGGCGATTGACTTGGGGCCGTTGAGGAGCTGACCTTCAGTAGAGATGGCAGCTCCTAACCATTGGCAGGGCGGCACCCGATGGGTGAATGCTTAAATCAGCGAGAGGCCTTCGCCTAGAAGTAGATAGGCGCCGTGTAATGCAGCAAAGGAGCAAGTGATGCGTCAAGTGGTGTGTACCAATTGCCTTACCGAAACCTTCCTGCAGGATCATGCTTCGGAGAACGATATCAGCGAGTGTGACTACTGCGACGGAGAGCTCCCAGTCATGGACATGGATGAGCTGGTGGAACTCTGCGAAACGGCAATCCACGCCTCGTTCCGTGAAGTTCAGCAACCGAATTCAGTGATTCATCATGGTTACCCACCGATCGGTGAAAGTCTGTACGACGTGCTGGAGCGCATGCTGGGTTCCGATGAGACCCTGCTTTCTGACATCCATGAGCGCCTGCTCGACTCTTGGAGCTGCCCACATGATGACGATCCTTATTTCGAAGAGGAAACAGAGGCTTCGTCCGAGTTGACTAAAGGTTGGCGCAAAATGGAGCACAGTCTGCAGTTTGAATCCCGATTGGCAAATCCCTTGGTGGGATCAATCCTGACCATGGTCTTCGACGGCATTGAAGATTTGCGCTCGAAGGATGACCGGTCAGCCATTGTGATCGCAGGCCAAGGTTTTCAAATCTCCTCATTCCAACGGGGTAGGGTGTTTCAGGATGAGCAGAGCATGGAGGAAGCGCTGACTCACCCTGAAAAGCATCTCGGCCCGGTACCAGGAGGCAAGGGATCTCCTGGCCGAATGAACGCCAAGGGAATTTCGGTTTTTTACGGCGCAACAGATGACCACACGGCAATTGCGGAGGTGCGCCCTCCGGTTGGCAGCATCGTAGTTACCGCGCGGTTCGACGTAATCCGGCCTCTGAGGCTTCTCAACCTGAACGACCTGGCTTCAATGCGTCCGCATCGGGGGTTGAGCTACTTCAATCCAACTCGCAGGAGCCTCACCGAACGCTGCGCGTTTCTGAAAGACTTACAGCGCCAGCTGACGATGCCAGTTATGCCGGACTCGGCGGAAAGCGGGTATCTGATCACGCAAGCAATTGCCGATTTCCTAGCAACCCATGAAAAGCTGAATCTCGACGGTATCTTATTTCCCTCTGTGCAGGTGCAACAGGATACGTCACCGGGGCAGAACGTCATTCTTTTCAACAAGGCCAGTGGGGTAGAAAGGCTTGAGGACACACAAAAGGCTGAGTATGTGAGTCTCTGGGAGCCGGATGAAGATAGGTTGGTGTATTACCCAGAGTACTGGGAAGCGGAACCTAAAGACTCAGATCAATCCTCCCGGTACGTCCCTCTGGTACCTCCGCCGGAGCCAAGCCTGCGTCTAGCTCGAGACTGCATTGTGATTCACAAAATCCAGGGAGTCCGCTTCAGCACCGAGATCGACCCAGTCCACTATGTTCCTTGGTCGCAGGACAGGAAATACCATGGGTTTCGATAGCGTGGCTGGTTCCTAACGAGAGCTCGGATCTTATAAGGGATCTCGGAACCCATCGGAGTTTAGCGGGCCATTACCAGCCATACCGTTCATCGGCAAAACCTATATATTGGGTTAGGCACATATTGAAAGCACTACATATTGGGCTAAATTGTTCTTGAGAGCCTACATCTGGTGTTTTGCCATGAACGAAGCCCATATCGAGAAAGCAGCGACCGATCTGCTCATGCAGATTTACCGTGATCGCCGTTACCTGTGGCCAGATCAAGATATTCCGCCGATGATGATGCGCAGCCCCCGGATCGCTGCCATGGTCTGCGGCTACGACTACCATGAGCATCCCACCCTGGGAGACACCCATTTCAATCGGCACAACACCGGTACTCGTATCGCGGGCCTGATTGACCGTCAATCGAACAAGATCGCCGTCGCGACTGAGTTTGGTGACAAAGTCCAGCTCTTCACCGGCGCGCATGAGATCGGCCATCTTGTGCTCCACGAAGACACTATCATGCACCGCGACCGCGCTTTTGACGGCAGTCATCTGCAAACACCACGTGCACCTGCAGAGAGACAAGCCGATCGCTTCGCCGCCTGCTTCCTCATGCCTCAGAAGCTGGTGAGGGAACGGTTCGAGTTCATGTTCTGTTGCAAGGGGCAATTGCGCTTCAGTGACGTGATTGCCTATCACCTCGACCCCAACAATCCGGATCGGCTTCTCTACTCCCCGAAAGAGTCGGGAGAACGTGAGCTGGCGCTGGCGCGATGCACCCGGTTCAACAACCAGCACCTAGTTTCGCTGGCCCAGCAATTCGGTGTCTCGGATTCGGCGATGGCCATCCGGCTCAAGGAGCTGGAGTTGGTGCGGTGGCCTTAGGGAGGGCAGGGCGGGGACGCGGGGTAGTCGGGGTGTAAAGCAGCTTGGGGAGACATCCAATTTTCTTGGTAAGAAAAAAGGAGCCCTTGCAAGGCCCCTTATTTTTGCGCGGGAAGATTTACTTAGCTAACCAGCTTTCGACCTCGTCAGCACCGTACTGGCTTTTCCACTCTTTAAGGGTCTTGTGGTTACCACCCTTGGTCTCCACGAGCTCACCTGAGTGGGGGTTCTTGTAAACCTTAGTCTGGCGAGGTTTGCGGGTACTTTTTTCAGCCACAACGGCTGGCGCGCGTCGAGTAGCAGATTGCGGGTCAAGAATGGCCACAACATTACGCAAGCTATATCCGTACTCAGAAAGAAGGGCGCGGAGCTTTTTTTCAAACTCGATTTCGCGCTTCAGGCCATCATGGTTTTTGAGGGTCTCGAGTTCGGCCAACTGTGCTGCGAGTTGTTGCTCCAACGCACGGAATTCTGCGAGTCTGGACATTTGTTACCCCTATAGGTAGTGCGTCGAGTATAGGCGTGGGGTTGCAGGCCATCAATGCTCAGACTCAAGCCGCCGCGTGAGGCCAAGCTAGAGGGTCGGTACGTCATTAAGCTTGCGATCATGCATAGAGGGGCCAGGTTTCCCTTGAGCAGCGCGCTGACCTTGCGCAAGAGTTCGTGCCGCGCGGCATGCTCATGAGCCTGGGCTGCGCGGCTTTGACGATCAGACTGAGTAAGCGTTGAGCATCGCTATCAAATGAGCTGATAGGCCCCCGTTAAATTGGGAGCGTACCTCTCGGCAAGGCGCGGAATGCATTTGAACAACTCGCCGTACGCGAAGCGGAGGTGCCTGAAGCACAACTGCCGTGGAAAGACCTGTGCACGATCCTCAGCGCCGCAATGACATAAAGCACGGGGCATGGAGGGCTTTATGGAGTATTGGGGCGGCGAAGGAGCGCAACACACTGGCCTAGGGGGGCTCAGCAACGAACATGACGAATCACTCAGTTCCCCGTAATATGTTGGCACATCGCCATACAGGAGTTTCAGCGTAATGCCTACGGTCTCTCTCCCCGCATACAAGGCACTTTCACCACTGCTCGCAAGAAACGCTGTGCCGAGAACAGGTACCGACAATCTGCCAGGCTACTACTCGACTCAGCACGATATGTGGGTTGTTGAGACACCTAATGGTATTCAGCCAGTCATTGCTCGTGGAGCGCTAGACGAGCTTCTCACCAAGACGAAGGTCAATACTGAAGAGGATGACGACTCGTTCGTGACGCTCGAAACGCTCACAAAAACACACTCCAAGCCCGAAAGTGACGACGATCTCACTTCCAAGGGACAGGCCTCTAATCTGCTCCAACTGATGACCAAGACCGATACGGTGATCGAAGAGGATGACCCGGGTGACAGCTACGCCATGCTGGAATTAATGACCAAAACCGAGGCGGAGCTTGAGCATGATGATCCAGGGGATATGCAATTCGGCCTCGATGAGCGCTTTTACCTGGATTGAGGCTTTCCACTATGTTTCTGCTGGTCACTAATCGCCGCGACATAACGATGGACTTCGTCGTCGCAGAGCTCCAACGCCGAGGCTTGCCTTACTTCAGGCTGAACACTGAACGGCTCCCTCTGTGCCAAAGCACGCTGGGCGTCAGCGCCATGAACGATTGGACAATTGAGCTGGAAGGGAAACGAATCACGGGGCATGACGTGACCGCTGCCTATTTTCGAAGGCCTGGCGCGCCACAAGCACCTGAGGCAGTCCTAGATGCGGGTGAGCGTGCCTACATTGAGGCGGAATGGAGCAGCTTCCTGAAGAGTCTCTATTTCAGATTGGAGGGTTGCTGGTTCAGTGACCCAACTCAGATCTTTCTGGCTGAAGATAAACCGCGACAGCTCCTGATTGCGCGCCAGCTCGGTTTCAATATCCCGGATACCGCCATCACCAACCAGCTGAAGGCCGCCGAGTTACTGACGGCAGACGGAAGGGCTATCGGGAAGCCTCTGCGGCAAGCAGTATTGCCGGGCGCGCTGGAGAAGGTGATGTTCACCTCACGGCTGCAGCCATTGACCGAAGCAGATGCGCCTGCCCTGGGCCTTGCGCCGTTGATCGTCCAAGTCGAGGTGCCGAAAAGATATGATGTCCGCGTCACTGTCGTTGGCGCGCAGGTGTTCGCTACTGCCATCTGGTCTCAGGATAGCGAAGAAACCGAGGTTGACTGGCGACGGGGTAGTCGCCCTGACTTGCGACACGAGGCCATTAGCTTGCCCGATGAAGTAGTTGCTCAATGTCGTGAACTGGTGCGCTGCCTGAATCTGCGGTATGGCGCTATTGATCTCGTATGCGACCGGGATGAAAAGCTGTGGTTTTTGGAGATCAATCCAAACGGTCAGTGGGCCTGGATCGAAAATCAAACCGGATACCCAATTGCCGCGGCAATCGTTGATGAGCTGGAGATGATCCAAAATGGCCCGGTTTGATAGGCAGTTGTTTTGGCCGACCCTGGTTCCACCTACGCCTGAACAGGTTGCGGCAAATAACCAAATGCGTGCCGGGTGGAAGGCCTCAGTCAACGACGGCAATTGGGATCTGCAGAGTGAGATAGCGTTGGAAGAGGCGCGCCGGATGTACGACGCCGAGCAGGAGCGGCGTAAAGGTGCTGACACGAAAGCAGGGGTCTACCTTGCGGCAGTAACCGCGCTCATCCCGGTGTTGGTGTCGTTACTACCGACCCTTTGGAGCGACAAGACCAACAGAGCCCTTGGCGCCCTGTCGCTAGCAGTGTTTGCGCTTGCAGTGGCGTATGTCCTTCGAGCGGGGTACAGCGCGTTCTGCGTATTGCGCGTGAGGTCTGCCCACATGGTGGGGGCCGACGACATTTCACGCTGTTGGAACACAGCACAACCCGCCTCGACCTTGGCCAAATCTATCGCCATAAAAGTCATTGAAAACTACCCGGGCAACAACGCCAAGGTGAGCCATATCAAGCTTGCGCATGACTACCTCCTGCGGGCGTTTTTTGTTTTCACCGTGCTGCTGGCTGTACAGGCATTGTGGCCTTGCGCGACATGGGTAATAGAAGAGCTCTCCAAGCTGATGGCACCTGAGGTGACACGACCGCTGATAATGTGCTTTTCCTGACCAGGCACCATAAACGAGCTGACCTTATTCGATGTCACTTTGATAGTAGAGATGGCACGGCTCAAATCCGGCTATTTAGCAATTCATGAAGAAGGGATGCTCATGTATTTACGTACGCTGGACGTTCAGGGCTTCAAGTGCTTTGGGGAGCCGTTCTCGATCGAGCTCCATGACGGCCTAAACGTCTTGGTCGGCGAAAACGGGGCCGGTAAGACTGGAGTCGTCAGTGCGATACGTCAGCTGTTCAACGACTCTGAGTCGGGCAAGCGGATTATCAGCGAGCGCGATTTCCATAGGGGGTTTGGCAAGGATGATGTCGCGGCTGAAGAGATCAAAATTCAGGCGACCTTCTCGGGTCTCGACGAGAACGATGTCATTGCATTTGACACCTGGTGTGGCAACCATGCTGAGGCGAAACTCACCTTCACGGCCCTAAACCAGGAATCTCGTGGCAGGTTCAAACATCATACTTACGGTGGCCACGAGTACAACAAAGCGTTTGAAACCGAGAAATTGGACTATGTCCACTGTGTCTACCTACCGCCGTTACGCGACGCTGAAACTAAGCTGAGAGAGGGGCGCCAGTCCCGCCTCGCGCGCCTACTCAAAGCGCTGTGCCGCAAGGACATAGAAGCCGCCAGAAAGGCTCGTGTGCTGCATCCCTTGGAGCAGCATGTTGGGGACTTCAATCGCCAGCTATCAGAGAGCGACCAATTTGCTATCAAAGCGGCCAACCAGCGAATTGGCGACAGCCTAAAAGCTGCCCTGGGTGCTCATCTCTCTCAGGGCACGATGATCCAGTTTTCGGAAGTGAGCTTCTCCCGAATCGTGGAAGGCCTGAGGCTCCTGTACTTTCCAGACCTGAGCAACGCTGACGCAGCACAATTTCGGGCGTTGGAAGAAAACAGCCTGGGCTACAACAACCTGCTATACATCGCTTCCATTCTGGCAGAGCTTGCCTATGAGGCTGATGCAGGGCAGGGCGAGAAAACGTACCTGCGCCTGCTGTTGATTGAGGAGCCGGAGGCGCACCTTCACCCCCAGCTTCAGCTCCGGCTCCTTCGGCATCTCAAGAAGGCCGCTGAGGCTCGCGGAATGCAGGTGATCATAACCACCCACTCGACTGTGATCACCGCTGCCGTATCGGTTGATCACGTTATCCACCTGTCCAACCTGAGCCACCCCAAGGCAGTGCCACTCAGGAACTGCGGCCTGCCCACGCAGAGCCGACAATTTGTAGACAGATGGCTTGATGCGACGAAGTCGAACCTGCTGTTCGCCAAGGGCACAATCCTAGTCGAGGGAATAGCGGAGGCCATGGTCTTGCCGGCGCTCGCCAAGATCGTACTGCAGCGCTTCGGCGATGGGCGAGATTCCTTGGACGACTACGGTGTGTCGGTCATCAATCTGGGTGGAATCTATTTCAACCACTTCATGCAGCTGTTCTGCGATGTCAAAGCTGAGCTTCAAGGTGAAAATATACCTGTCAGGTGCTCAGGCCTGACCGACAACGATCCTCCGAGGTCAGTGATGGAGGACGATGGAGAGGGCGGTCAAAAGAGCGCTGCATTTCTGCCCCATGCAAACAACTGCATCGTCGGTAACAACCCTGCGCTGGGATTGCAGAAGCACATCGGCCTGTCTGAGTTCGGTCGCCTATTCGCGGGAAAATACAAAACCTTCGAGTACGACATCGCAATGGAAGGCGACAACCTCAAGACAATGCTGATCGTCGCTGCTGGGCTCTGGCAGGCCCAAGATGGGCCGGTGGTAAAAGGTCTGAAAGCAGACGCGGAACTCGATTTTGCTTCTATGACCTCCGCCCAGCGGGCGCCCTATGCCGGCGCACTACTGGATCGTATTGACTCCGACGACATTGGCAAGGGTATTTACGCCCAAGCCTTCGCAGATGTATTAGAGGCAAATGGGGCCGGCTTCGTGGTGCCGGTATACATCCGCCAGGCCATCCTCTGGGCATGCGGTCTGGAAGAGGGTGCAGCCTGATGGCGGCACAGGATGAACCAGCCCAAGCGGGTGCAGCCGACATCAAGTTCACCGACCAGCAGCAGAGATACATTGATGCACCATTGGATCGGCATGTGTACTTAAGAGCCTGCCCCGGTAGCGGCAAAACTGAGGTAGTGGCTGCCAAGGTATGCAAGATTATCCAGGAGTGGAACCACCACCCTTCTGGGATCGCTTTGCTCACCTTTCTCAATAGCGCCACCGAAGAGCTCCAGAGCAGGGTTTATAAGTACCTGCGCGAGCCATTGGGCTTGCCGCACTACATCTCCACCTTCGACAGTTTCGTGCTCACACACCTGCTATCGAGTATCGCCAGCGAGATCACGGGCTTTCAAGGCCGGGACGGCGACTTCCGCATTCGGATTATCGACAAATCAGCTGATATCTATCACACGCGCATCAAGATCTGTGGACGCACCGTATCAGCCTGTCGATACAACTACGATAAAACAACCAAACGCTACGTCTTTTCCACCAACGATCGGAAGTGGGATAACGAAGCCAATCTCGCCCAACAGGACGAGGTCGACCAAAAGGCACTGTTGTCGAACAAAAAGCGGCTTTGGGCCGCTGGCTTTGCGACCTACGGTGACATCGATATTCTCGCTTTGGTCGGCATGCAAGAAAAAAAATTTAAAGATTACTTCTCGCGTATTGCACGCCGATTCCCGTTGGTGATCGTCGATGAGTGCCAAGACTTGTCGGCAGAGCAGCTTTTGATCGTCAAAAGGCTGAGCCTACTAGGCGTGAAATTCCATTTTGTAGGTGACCTTAACCAGTCAATTTATGGTTTCAGGAAATCGAATCCCGCAAACGTGCGTCGGCGCATGGAGGAGCTTGGCTTTGAGGAGTACGTCCTCAACGAGAATTGGCGAAGCGGCCAAGCCATCGTAGATGTGTGTTCCAACATTCTTCAATCCGACCGTGTAGTGGGAAATCCTAGTATTGCTTCAGTAAAGCCAAGGGTCGTCGAGTATCAGAACTGCCCCTCGGAGGTGCTTCCAGCCATTCGAGAAATGAGCCTGATACATGACAAGGTGGTGGTGGTCGCGCGCGGACATACAACACTCCAGCGCTTAAGTACTGGTAGAGCTTTCGAGGGCATCGAGCTGCTGGCGCTGGCCTGCATAAACCTCAAAGCAGGCAGGTTGACGGACATTGCGCAATGCCTGGAAACATTCGGTAAGTGGCTGGCGGCCCGGCTAAAACTGCAGGTGACGAAAGCAGGCCCTTACTGCCCTATGGATATTGAGTCAAAACTGGCCTGGCGCATATTCCTTCACGACGGTCTACGGTTCTTGTTAGAGCACGGCGTCGGAGATGGTAATCAGACTTGGTCGGACTGGGCCCGGGCAGCAAAAATTACGCTTGGAAAGCTGCCAGATCAAAAATTTGTACCGGTAGAGGTGCGTGAGCATTTGGAAGGCCTGAGAGGCCTTAATTTGCGAGCCCGTTCTGGGCAGGGGAAGATGCTGATCTCCGAAAGGTTGACCGGGGTACCCGATGTAGCCGCCCAACGTGACTGCCTGCGTTTCGAGACGATTCACGGGGTCAAAGGTGAAACACACGACGTGACCGTGGTTGTATCGTCACAGAAGCCAGGCGTGCATCAGTCGCACTGGAAGGACTGGCTGCGTGACCGGACTTCCGAACCTGCGAGATTTGCCTACGTGGCGAGCTCACGGCCGAAGCATGTGCTTATTTGGGCAGTGAAAAAATTGAAGGCTGAAGATCGGCTGGTGCTTGAGGGCCTGGGATTCGAGCTCCCGTAGATGTTTAGGTAGGGGCGACCCTAGCGTTAATCGCGATGGGGAGGCGTTCCACAGGGTCAAGACACCGCAAAGTCGCTTGATTCACGACAGCCGCGCCCGTAGGGCCGCGCGACGCTAGTTAGTCCTTCAAAGGATCCGCTTCCTAATGCCCGTAGACCCGTGATCTGAACCAATCGATGCACACGTCCGAAGGCCCTGAAGATTGGGATAGAATTGCGCCTATTTGGGTGTAGGAATCGTGTATGTTTTTGGAATGGACGCCATCCAGGTTAGGGCGCTTACTGACTAGATCAGCCAACTGGCGTCTCCTCGTCGAGAGCGATCGTCTTGTTGTGGCCGTCGGTGGGCAGCAATACCACATAGCGCCTGAAACGCTCCCAAGCTTCGAAATCAAACGCCGCATGCTCTGGTCGGAACTTGTGTGGCCTGCAGGCACGGGCGTGCGCTTTGGTGGACTCTCAAACCTACACGCTCCAGCTCTGCACCGTGCGCTGAACGATCTCCTCAAACGATCCCGCTGCCGACGCTTCGATTCCTACTACGCCAAGCTGTCCCGGTGGCTCACAGAAGTTGACTATGCCTTAGCAACTGCTGATCAAAATCACCGCTGGCTTACTCATGAAAACCAGCAAGCGTTACTGGGTAGCAAACCAAGCCTGGAGTTGAGCGTTGCGGCGCTGAAAGAGCTGCTTGAAACCCCAGAGGTGAGGGCTCATCTGAATGATGGGTATACCCAAGCTGAGCTCGACATCGAACGGTGGATGTCCGATTGGGCGAGCACATGGGAAGAGCGCAACAAGCTGCACACGAAGCGAGAGCTTCGTGACTGCCGGGAGCTTTTTGACAAGGTCGAAAGTAAGCCTCTAACTGACGAGCAGGCAGAGGCGGTGGTGTGCTTTGACAACCGAGTGCAGGTGGTCGCGTCAGCGGGCTCCGGCAAGACATCCACGATGATCGCTAAGGCCATCTATGCCATGCATCGGGAGATTGTCAGCCCCACGTCGATCGTAATGCTGGCTTACAACAAGGATGCTGCTACAGAGCTGCAAGCGCGGGCCAATGCCTCACTTGAGCGCCTTGGCAAGCCTAGCGTCGAGATCGCAGCCATGACATTCCATTCGTTAGGGCTGAAGATCATAGGTTCGGCTACTGGCAGCACACCTCACGTACCCGCTTGGGCACGCAAAGAGCATCTCGCGTTGGCCAAGCTGGGCGACATCGTTGATGACCTCAAAGACAAGTCTCCGGCCTTCCGGACGCGCTGGGACATTTTCCGTTTAGTGTTTGGCCGGAACCTACCTCTTTCGCGCAAAGACAAGCTGTTTGATACGACGAGCCCGGACGGTGAGGGGAAACTGATCACCTTGAAAGGAGAGGAGGTGGCCAGCCAGGAAGAGTGCATCATCGCCAACTGGCTTTTTTACAACGGTGTCGACTACCAGTACGAGCGTGAGTACGAGCACCCGACTGCGACGTCAAAACATCGTCAGTACTTCCCGGATTTTTTCTACCCAGGTCTAAATCTCTACCATGAGCATTTTGCTCTGGACGAAGATGGCCAGCCGCCTGAGCAGTTCAAGAAATACCTGGACGGGGTGGCGTGGAAGCGCCAGATCCACAAGCAGAAGGGAACACGTCTGATCGAAACGCTTTCGCATCAAGTCCGCACTGGGGAAGCGTTCACCCACCTTGCAAAAGAGCTCACTGACAGGGGCATCGAGCTCGATCCAAACCCTGATCGACCGATCCCTTCCAATGGTCTGGAACCCATCAAGCATGCCGACCTACTCGGAGTGATTCGGACGTTCATCACTCACTTCAAAAGCAACTGCTACACGGAACAGGATTTGATGGCTCGCTTGGCCGATATGGACAGTGGGGCCTTCAAGTACCGGTTCGAGATGTTCGTTGACCTGTTGATTCCTGTAGTCAAGAAATGGAACGGAGCCTTGGCCGCAGAGAACGGAATCGACTTCGAGGACATGATTAACAAGGCTGCAGGGTATTTGGAGGCAGGGCACCGGTCGCCGTACGACCTGGTTATGGCCGATGAGTATCAGGACGCATCGCGAGCACGAGCCCGACTTTGCAAGGCCCTCGTTCGGCAGCCTAATCGGTTTCTGTTCGCCGTGGGGGACGACTGGCAGTCGATCAATCGGTTCGCGGGCGCTGACGTTTCCGTCATGACAGGTTTCAAACCCTGGTACGGCCATGGCCAGGTTCTCCGGCTTGAAACGACGTTTAGATGCCCGCAGGCCATTTGTGACGTCTCAAGCCGATTCGTATCGAAGAACCCTGCGCAGTTCAAGAAGAACGTGAACTCTGTGACGGAGGCCATCGGGCCCGCTTTCCAGGCTATACAGGTCGGACACCGAAACAAGGTAGCCCAAGCGGTTGATATGTATGTCGAGCGTCTCTACCAGCAGATCTGCGAGGGGAGAGTGCCTTTGGGGCGAGGCGGTAAAGTGAACGTCTTCGTGTTGGGGCGCTACAAGCTGGACGCCAAATTCCTGAGTGACGATTGGCAGCAACGGTTTGGGGATCGCATGGCATTCAGGTTCAAGACCGTGCACACCTCAAAGGGTGACGAGGCTGACTATGTGATTCTGCCCGGCATGGTCATGCGCGGGTTTCCAAACGTTAAAGTTGACGACCCACTGTTCTCCCTGGTTATGCCGCAGGGCGACACATTTCCCTCCAGCGAGGAACGCCGGCTTTTCTACGTCGCACTGACGAGGGCAAGGCGCAGTGTCGCAATGTTCACAGTCGCAGGGCGCCGCTCATCTTTCCTGCAAGAGTTGATCGACGAAGGCGTCGTAGCTCCCTGTGATGACAACGGACGGGCGATAAAACCGCCGGCGGCCGCTGAACGCAAGTCTGATAGGGCGTCTGCCGGG
>Ga0065704_10070270_pt1 | contig 42849 bp, 35 predicted proteins | sample SwiRhicommuniRL2_FD_59091 | JGI IMG/M metagenome (GOLD analysis project Ga0065704, IMG submission 59091) | Switchgrass rhizosphere bacterial communities from Rose Lake, Michigan, USA - RL2 v2 (version 2) | ecosystem: Host-associated > Plants > Roots > Rhizosphere > Soil | place: East Lansing, MI | reverse complement strand
GGGCGCCCGCAGGCGGCCAGCCTGGGGCGGGGACGAGAAGCCCCAGCTCGTGCGGCATGCGCGCAGGCGCCTGCTCACGCACGATCTGGGGAGGTACGAGGACGAGGAATGGTGGCGCGCTGAACGTCCGGCAATTCGCATGGCAGCGGCGAGCTGGGGCTGGGTTGAGCGCGCCCTGGCGTCGATGTCCATGCTTGAGCGGCCCGGCGTGCTGGAGGCGGTGGAGGTGCCTGTCCTGCTGCTTGCCACGAAGATCGACGGGCTCGTTTCGTGGCCCGCGATACGGCGCGCTGCGGCGCGGTTGCCAGATGCGGAACTGGTTACCTTCGGAACCGAATGCCGTCATGAGATCCTGCGCGAAGTCGATCCGGTGCGCGATCGGGCGATGAATGCCATACGGGAGTTTCTCGACCGCGTGCTACCGCCTATGGCGAGTAGTAATGTCTGAATATTTTGATCTGATCATCGTCGGAGCGGGCATGGCCGGCGCCTCGCTCGCAGCAGAGGCGGGTGCGGGCAAGCGTGTGCTTCTGATCGAGGCAGAAGAGCGGCCGGGCTATCATACGACAGGTCGCTCGGCTGCATTCTGGAGCGAAAGCTACGGCGGTCCGGGCGTGCAGCCGCTCACTACCGCCTCAGGCCCGGTGCTGAACACGTTGGGATTGCTTTCGCCCCGGCAAGCGCTGACGCTCGGGCGAAGCGCAGACCGACCGCGCGTACAGGCGTTCGCTGAGCAATATGACGCCATCGGCGTGGAAATGATCTTTCTGGAGCGCTCCGGGCTGGACGAATTCGTCCCGGGACTGCGTCCGGAATGGGAATGCGGCGTATTGGAGCCGAGCTGCTGCGACATCGACGTCGCGGGTCTTCACCAGCATTATCTGCGCAAGGCACGCCTTGCCGGGGCGGAACTGCGCTGCCGCGCCGGGCTGGCCGCGGCTGAACGCACGCCGCAAGGATGGAGCGTTTTGCTTTCCGACGGGACACGGGCAACCTGCGCGGTGCTGGCCAATGCGGCGGGCGCCTGGGCCGACGAGGTGGCGAAACTTGCCGGCGTGCGCCCCCTTGGCATCACGCCCTATCGCCGCACCATGGCCCAGCTTCGCGTCGCGCCCAAAGCGCCGGCCACGCTGCCGCTGGTCATGGACATCGACGAGACATTCTACTTCAAGCCTGAAGGCGGCGGGCTCTGGCTGAGCCCGCACGATGAAACGCCCAGCGTCCCATGTGATGCCGCGCCTGACGAACTGGACGTCGCCATCGCCATCAGTCGCATGGAGGAAGTGGTGGATTGGCAGATCGAGAGGCTGGAGCATCGCTGGGCGGGATTGCGCTCGTTCGCGCCGGACCGGCTACCCGTTTATGGTTTCGCGGATGACGAGCCGGGGTTCTTTTGGTTCGCGGGGCAAGGCGGGTTCGGCATTCAGACTGCTCCCGCGGCCGCGCAACTTGGCGCGCAACTGTTGCGGGGCGATGCGGGCGGTCCGATCGATCCGGCGCCGTACTCTCCGGCCCGGTTCGCCTGACGCCTACTCCGAACTGTCCGAAGCGACCGCGGGGGCTTTCGATTTCTCCCCCGGCGCGACCAGATGCCATGCCAGCAGTACCGGCTCCAGCACGGCCATGCCGATGAAAATGCTGACCAGGCGCTGGATGGCCGGTGTGATGTGGGCCTCGCTGTAGCTGTCTGGCACCAGGGTAAAGAGCACGGCGAGCGTGAACTGCAAGCCGATGTAGTTGACGGAGGGCAGGCCGTTCTCGATGTGGCGTCCGATGACGATGCCTATGCATGTGCCCGCAAGCAGTATCGCAGGATTTCCATCTGCGAGCACCAGCACGGCAAGGGCCGCCCCGCCGCCCGCGAGGCATCCCACGGCGCGATGCAGCAAACGCCGGGTGGCAGGAATGAACCCGCTTGACCCGATGCCTTTGACCGGCACGATCATTACCGCCAGGATGGTCACCCCCGCCTGAGCCAGTTCCGGCAGCGCGAAAAGACGATGCAAAAGCGGCAGCGCGGCGAGTGCGAGGCCCGCCTGCACGGCATGGCGGGCCGCCTGACGGTTCCAGTACATGCGCGCACCCGGCGGGCGGCGAATGGCAAGCCATTTGCGGCGGCCCAGGGTGGCTGCCGCAAGGCTGACGATCGTGCATGCCAGCGTGCCGGCAAAGACCTCGATCAGGCGGGTGCGCGCGAACCAGATGGTATCGAGCGCCGGACGCTCCAGTTTATCGAGCAGGATCATCTCGAAGGTCAGTCCGAACAGCAGCCAGGCATAGGCACGCCGCGCGGTCAGCATGCCGTAGAGACCGATGGCGCCCACGATCGCGGCACTCACCATGGCGACGGGAAGTGACCGGGTGGCAATCGGCACGATCAGAAACGCAAGGCCGACGCCCAGCACGGTGCCGGTAATGCGCAGAACACCGCGCACCAGTGTGTCGGCGACATCGCTTTTCAGCAGTACGAAGGCGGTGAAAGCCGCCCACGCGATCATTTCCGCACCCATCAGGTGTGCCAGCGCGATGGCGAGCAGAACCGATGCCACGCATGCCCATTCGTCCGCCATGCGCGGTCCGGGGGTGACGAGCGCACGCAGCTCCGACTTCAGTTGCTCGGCTTTCCTCGGCGTTCGCACGGCTTCCCCTGATTGCGGAGCAGCGCCGCTCGCATCAGAGGCGGTTCGGTCCGGGCGGGACACGCCGGGCCGGGTCAGTTGGCGCTGGTGGCGGCGTCGCTAGCCAGCTTGTCGACCCGTTCGTTCTCGACATGACCGGAGTGCCCGCGAACCCATTCCCAGTGAACGGTGTGACGCGAGCAGACGTCGATCAGGTCATGCCAGAGATCGGCATTGCGCACGGGCTGCTTGCTGGCGTTGATCCAGCCCTTCTTCTTCCAGCCGTGCACCCATTTGGTGATGCCGTCGATCACATAGCGGCTGTCGGTATGCAGCGTGACCTCGCACGGTTCCGTCAGGGCGCCCAGCGCCTTGATCACGGCAGTCATTTCCATGCGGTTGTTGGTCGTCTCCGGATCGCTGCCGGACATCTCCTTTTCATGCGGTCCCATGCGCAGCAGCACGCCCCAGCCGCCCGGACCCGGATTGCCCTTGCAGGCGCCATCGGTGAATATGTCGATCTTCTTCATGATAGGAAAATAGCCGCGTTTGCCGGATCAGCATAGAATTCCAGCCGGCGCGCGAACGCAAGTGGGTCCTTTGGGGTAACGAGCGCATCGTTCGGCGTATTCAACCAGTCATATGCACGCGTCGCCAGGAAGCGCATCGCGGCGCCGCGGGCCAGCAGTGGCAGTGCTGCGCGTTCGGCGGAGGAAAGCGGACGAACCGCCTCATAGCCTTTGAGGAGCGCGGACGACAGATCGGGCATGAACGCCCGCCCGTCTGCGCTGAAGCACCATGCCGCGTGGGTCACCGCCACGTCGTAGGCCAGGATGTCCGAGCATGCGAAATAGAAATCGATCAGGCCGGTGACAGTGCTGCCCAGCATCAGCACGTTGTCCGGGAACAGGTCCGCGTGGATCACGCCGCGCGGCAAATCCACCGGCCACTTCGCCGCGAGGAGGGAAAGCTCGGTCTCTACGACGCCCGCAAGGGCCGGATCGATGGACGTCAGCCCGTTTGGGCCGCATTCGCCGAGCAGCTGTTGCCACGCGGCAAGATCCATCGAATTGCGCCGTTCGTTTCCAAAATCGGCTGCGGCGAGGTGAATTTGCGCAAGCGCCGCCCCAACCGCCTGTGCCTGCCCGGCAGTGGGTTCGCTGACCGAGACGCCGGGAAGGTATTCTATGAGGGCCAGCGCCTTGCCCTGATGGAAGCGATGGCTCGCGCCCTCACAGTCGTGCATCGTGCGCGGAACCGGGCAATCGCGCGCCGCCAGATGATCAAGAAGGTCGAGAAAGAAGGGCAGGTCGGCGCTATCCGTCCGGCTTTCGTAGACGGTGAGGATGAAGCGCCGTGCTTCGCCGTTCCGGCTCGTCTCGATCAGCCAGTTGCTGTTGGACACACCTTCGGCGATGCCTTTGGCCGAAACGAGCGTGCCGACATCGAAAGCCGCGATTATCGCGGACATTTCTTCCGTGCCAAGTCGGGTGTAGACCGCCATGATCCGCCCGTCTCAGCGAACGAGCTGGCGGGGCAGCTTGAAGGTGATGCGCTCCCGCGCGGTCACCACTTCCTCGGCAGTGACGTCACGAAGTTCTTTCAGCCGGTCGACGACTTCGGTCACCAGTTCTTCGGGCGCGGATGCTCCCGCCGTGATACCCACGGTTTCCACTCCGTTTAGCCAGGCCGGATCGATGTCGCTGGCACGCTGGATAAGCTGCGCGCAGGCGCCGGCTCGCTGCGCGACCTCGACCAGACGGAGTGAGTTGGAGCTGTTAGGCGCGCCGATCACGAACACCAGTTGGCATTGCGGCGCCACTTCCTTGACGGCGGCCTGCCGGTTCGACGTCGCATAGCAGATGTCCTCCGCCTTCGGTGCGACGACATCGGGAAAGCGCGCCGAAATGGCGCGGATGATCGCAGCCGTATCGTCGACCGAAAGCGTCGTCTGCGACAGATACGAAAGCGCGGTGTCCGATGCGAAATCCAGCGCCGCGACGTCTGCCACCGTTTCCACCAGCGTCATCGTGCCTTCGGGCACCTGGCCGAACGTGCCGATCACTTCAGGGTGCCCGGCGTGACCGATGAAGAGAATGTGCCTGCCGGCCTCGATCTGGCGCTCTGCCTGGCGATGGACCTTGCTGACCAGCGGGCAGGTGGCGTCCAGCCAGTCGAGTCCGCGCGATGTGGCCTCTGCGGGGACCGCCTTGGGTACTCCGTGTGCGCTGAAGATCACCGGTACCCCGTCCGGCACCTCATCCAAGGTCTCGACGAACACTGCGCCCTTGGCCTTCAGCGAATCGACGACGAATTTATTGTGAACGATCTCATGCCGCACGTAGACCGGTGGACCATAGATATCGATCGCCCTTTCCACGATCTCGATCGCGCGGTCGACACCGGCACAGAAGCCGCGCGGGGCGGCGATCATCAGACGCAGTGGCTGTTTGGGCGAGGAGGTCGACATGGACTGAAAGGGCGCGTTCATGATCCGCCCTCTAGCGCTTTGCCGCTTGCATCGCTAGGGCAAGCGCACCCAAGCAAGGATGTGAAGATGAATGCGCGCCGCCTGACTGCCACTGTTCTGTGCTCCGCCTTTGCCGTTTCTGCCCTTGGCGGCTGCAAGACCAAGGGTGAGATCGTGGTCGATTCAGGTGTGGGTATCACGGCCGTGCGCAGCAAGTGCCCTGCGGTAGGCATCCCGGACTACACGGGCGACGTTACCATGTTCCGTAATGCCGGTGATACCACCGCGACCAATATCGACGTCGTGGCGGCGATGACCGACGTTCGCGCCCAGTGCAACGACGCCGCTGGCGGTAAGGTCACTTCGCAGGTATCCTTTCAGATTCTGGCGCGCCGCAACGACACCGGCGGCGCGCGGCAGGTGTCGCTTCCGTATTTTGTCACTGTTCTGCAGGGCGGCAATGTCGTGGTCAGCAAGCGCGTGGGCAATGTGACTGTTAATTTCGCTGACGGACAGGACCGCGCGCAGGCAACCGCCACCGTCAACGCCTTTATCGACGGCGCGGCGGCGACCCTGCCTGCCGAGATTCGTGAGCGTATCACGCGCAAGCGCAGGGCAGGCGACGCCGACGCCGCGGTCGACCCGTTGTCCGATCCCGAAGTGAAGGCAGCCGTGGCCCGTGCCTCGTTCGAAGTGCTGGTCGGTTTCCAGCTCAATGAAAAGCAGCTCGCCTACAACGCCACACGCTGATTTTCAGCGCGGCCTGCGTTGTTCTGTTGATCAGGGGTGTTTGAGCGAGGCCGCGATGGTCTCGCTTGCGGCGCGCGCCATCGTCTTGCGATTTGCGCGCTCTGCTGCGGACAGTGCCGGCAGGAAAGTGATCGTGAGGTCGACGGGACGCCACCGTGCGAGGATGCGAAGAGCGTTGTCCAGTCCAGTTTCCGATCCCACCCAAGCGATGGATGCGGCCTGCGGGCCATAGTCCAGAGCGACCGGCTGAACGGGGAAATGATCGGCATCCGCTTCCAGCGCGGATAGCAGCGAGGATTTGAACGGAAGTAGTCCGGTGCCGTCCGAGGTCGTGCCTTCAGGGAAGATCGTCAGCCCGCCCGTTTCGTTCATCGCGGCGCGAACCTGCTTCACCTGAGCGGCGATGCTGTTGCGGTCATGTCTGGCGATGAAGACCGTATCGTTCAGCTCGCACAGCCAGCGCAGCGGGCCGATTGCGGCAAGGCCGTCGTGGGCTACGAAAGCCGTGCCGGTCTGACCGGCGAGAGCGAGGATATCCAGCCAACTGACGTGATTGGCCAAGAAGAACGTGTGCGCGGCGGCGGGTGTCCCGGATGTTCGTACGCGTACGCCCGAGATGAGCGCGGCTGTGCCCAGGAACCGGCGAGGGACTGGATTGCGACTGACGAATGCGGCGCAAAGGTAATAGAGTGCACAGCAGACGGTCAGCGCCAGGAGCAAGGCGGCCAGGCGCAGGCCAATCAGCGACCAGCTCCAAGCCGGGACATTTCGGCCCCGGCGTTCAACCGGGGGCGAGGCGGGGTTGTTCACCTTTGCTTGTTGCTCGCATCGGTTTCTTCGCGTCCGATCCTCACGCCGAACAGTTCCATTCGGTGGTCAACGAGGCGGAAACCGAGGCGTTCGGCGATCTGGCGCTGCAACGCTTCCAGCTCGGGATCGACGAATTCGATTACCGTGCCGGATTCGACGTCGATCATGTGATCGTGGTGAGCTTCGGGGGCAGCTTCGTAGCGGGCGCGACCGTCACCGAAATCGTGCCTGTCGAGAATGCCGGCCTCTTCAAACAAACGTACCGTTCGATAGACGGTAGCAATCGAGATGCCTGGATCGATGGCCGCTGCGCGGTCGTGCAGCTTCTCCACATCGGGATGGTCTGTGCTTTCAGACAGAACCTTCGCGATGACGCGTCGCTGTTCGGTGATCCGAAGTCCGCGTTCGGCGCAGAGAGCTTCTATGTCGATGGGCTGGTGCACGTGTATGACCTGTCAGAGCATTGGGGGGCATATCATGTTAGGGTGACATGCCCCCAATCTCAATGGCCGCTACAAGGTATACACGCAACTCTTCAATGTATCCGCAGAAAATCGACCTGATCGGAACGTCTTCCTGCGGTTTTGCCTGCGCGTTGAGCGAAGCTGCGCGTCAGGCTGCAGCGACCTTGGGCTTGCGGCCACGACGTGCGTTCGGCTTGCGGCCCAAGCCGATCTTCTTCGCCAGCTCGCGGCGCTTCTCGGCATAGTTCGGTGCGACCATCGGATAGTCGGCGGGCAGGTTCCAGCGCGCACGATATTCTTCAGGGGTCATGTTGTAATGGGTCATGAGGTGGCGCTTCAGCATTTTCAGCTTCTTGCCGTCTTCAAGGCACACGATGTATTCAGGCTTCACCGACGCGCGAACCGATACTGCCGGTTCCGGCTTCTCTTCTTCGGGCGCAGCGGTACTGCCAAGCCCGGACAGAGCGCCATAAACATTGGTGATGAGCGAAGGCAGATCATCAACGCCGACGCTATTGTTGCTCACATGTGCGGCGACGATGTCCGAAGTGAGAGTTATCAGCATTTCGTTTACATCGTTTTGAATATTTTCCATCGTCTATTTCCTTGAGTGCGACCCGCGAATTGTTTTTGAAGGGGCTATTTAGGGCCCCTGGGTGCATATGCAGATTTGATCAAGTTGTGCAAGTTAGATCGGCTTGAAGCTTTGCAATAAATATTCCGGCACACAGATGCGATGATGTAGTCCCGACTTGTTGCTCAGCCTATGTCACAAGCAAACGTGATGGCATCGATCCGGGTGCCAAGCTTCGTGCGATAATATTCGCGTCGTTCACCGATCGGATAGAAACCGAAATTTCTGTACAACGACTCAGCCGGATTGTTCTTCCTCATTTCCAGCAGGAGGCGTTTTGCTCCTCTCGCAGCAGCGGCGGTGCGGAGTTCCTCAAGTAAATATAAGCCTATCCCGCGTCTGCGGAAGTCGGGATAGACCGCCAGAAGAAGAAGCTCCTCTTCTTCGAAACCGGTACGCGACATGTAGAATCCGGTTACCGCCCGGTCATCGTTCTGTCCTGCCGGGAATGTGGTCGCCAGATGGTAGTGGCAACTGCCGAAAGCCAGCGCGTCCTCCACCTGCCTTCGGTTCCAGGCTTCACCGAACTCGGGATCAAAGGCGGCGGCCATCACTGCCATTATCCGGTCGATATCGTCGATCATGGAGTCTGCGTGGCAGGAAGGCGCGCGTCGGGCGCTCGGCCATAAAGCGGTGAGACATCGGAAACAAAATGTTCAGGGTCGAGCATTCGTATCGCGCGTGCATCCGGGGGAAGCGAGATAGCGGTGCCGAAGCCGCGCAGCTCGACCAGCGCTTCGGCCTGACTGCCTGCCACGAATTCCTCGCCTATCGCCTGCGCGGCGGCGGCAGGCGTGAGCGAAATCTGCTTCGCCAGGGGGCAGCCGGTATCGCCAAAGCCCTGGACAAACCATTCGCCGTGTCCGCCGGTCATGGCCACGCCGACCGGGACATGCCCGAGCTGCTCGCGAGCCATTGCGGCGACAAGTGCCAATGTCGAATATCCCTGCAACTGCGCGTTCCATGCCAGCGCGAGCGCGCGCGCAGCGGCGAGGCCGACCCTGACGCCGGTAAAGCTGCCAGGCCCCAGGGACACGACGATGCGCTGCGCGCGGCCGCGGTCCGGCAGAGCGGATATCATGGGAACAAGCGCCTCGGCATGCCCGCGGCCGAGCATGCGAAGTTCGCCTGTGATCAGTTCGTCCTGTTCGAACAATGCCACCGAACAGGCGTCGGTGGAGCAGTCAATCGACAGGGTTCTGCCGTTGCCTTGGCTTAAGTGCCCCCGTGCCGGCGATCTTGCACCACCCGGCATCACCACGCTCCTTCACGTTCAGGCGGCACGGACCTCTGTCACTTCCGGAACGTAGTGCTTGAGAAGACTTTCGATCCCCTGCTTCAGCGTGGCGGAGGACGAGGGGCATCCCGAGCAAGCGCCCTGCATCGTAAGGAACACGACGCCATCGCGAAAGCCGCGATATACGATATCACCGCCGTCATTGGCGACGGCCGGACGAACCCGCGTTTCGATGAGGTCGCGGATCTGTGCGACGATATCGGCGTCGGCTGGATCGTCGCCGAAATCCGCGTCATCGACCGGCACGGCGATACCGCTGGCGTCGCCGCCGGCGAAAAGTGGTGCCTCGGACACGAAATGATCGAGCAGGATGGAAACGACTTGCGGTTTCAGGCCTGCCCACTCGGCCCCCGGCGCGGCCGTGACCGAGATGAACCCTTGGCCAAAGAACACGCCCGTTACGTCGCCAAGGTCGAACAGCGCTTGCGCCAGGGGCGATGCGCCAGCGTCCTCGGGGGTCGTGAATTCGCGCGTGCCGGATGGCATCACCTGCCGTCCGGGCAGGAACTTCAATGTTGCGGGGTTGGGCGTCGTTTCGGTTTCGATGAACATGATGCTGGCGATGTAGGCAATGTGCCGGTGCGGTCAAGTGTTGACGGAGAAGCTGCGGCTTGTGCCTGCGCTATTCACTGGCCCTTAAGGGGGGCGCGGCCTATAGCTGGGGAGATGACAACGTACTCGCGCGCCGCTCGCTCGCTCGCCTGCCTGATTCTACTTGCCCAGGCTCCGGTTCAGACCGCCTTTGCCCAGCAGAGCGCTGCGCCGGAAGCGCCGCCTGCGGCGCCGGCGACCTTGCTGGCGGATCAACAGGATCCGTGGCTTTATCGCGGCAGCGACATTCCTCATGACAAGGCCTGGCATTTTGGCGAGATGCCCAATGGCCTGCGCTACGCGGTTCGCCGCAACGGCGTGCCGCCGGGGCAGGTTTCCATCCGCATTCGCGTCGATGCCGGTTCCCTCTATGAATCGGACGCGGAGCGGGGATATGCTCATTTGCTGGAACACATGCTGTTCCGGCAATCCAAGTACATTCCGGAAGGTTCTGCCATCGCTGCCTTCCAGCGCCTCGGCGCGACGTTCGGCAGTGATACAAATGCGGTGACGACCACCACGCAGACTGTCTTCAAGGTTGACTTGCCGAACGCGACGCCGGCTTCGCTTGACGAGACGTTCAAGCTGATGTCCGGCATGGTCACCGCACCGACACTTTCGGCATCGAACCTCAAGTCCGACCTGCCGATCGTTCTTGCCGAGATGCGCGAGCGTGGCGGAGCGTCCAAGCGCGTGCAGGACGCGATGCAGAAGGTTCTCTATACCGGTCAGCTGCTGGCGGTGCGCGAGCCGATCGGTACTATGGAATCGCTCAACTCGGCTACGCCGCAGTCGGTTCGCGCGTTCTATCAGCGCTGGTACAGGCCGGACAACGTAGCGGTGATCGTGGCTGGCGATGCCGATCCGGCGATGCTGGAATCCTATGTCCGCAAGTGGTTCGCGGACTGGCCCGCGAAGGGCCCCAAGCCTGAGGCACCCAGCTTTGGTGATCCGGTGGCGCCCGAAGGCGTGAATCCGGAAAACCCGGTGGGCCAGACCCGCGTGCTGGTCGAACCCGATCTGCCGCCATCGCTGATGTACGCGATCCTGCGCCCGTGGCGTGAGGTCGTCGACAACATTCCCTACAACCAGGGTCTGATGACGGACGCCATCGCGCAGGCGGTTATCAATCGCCGCCTTGAAACCAAGGCCCGCGCCGGAGGCAGCTTCCTGTCGGCATCGGTCAATCAGGATGATGTGTCGCGGTCCGCCGATGCGACCTTCGTTTCGGTCACCCCGCTAGGCGACGACTGGCAGGCGGCATTGACCGATGTCCGCGCCGTCATCGCCGATGCGCTGACCCGTCCGCCCACCCAGGAAGAGATAGACCGTGAAGTGGCTGAACTCGACGTGGCTTTCCAGGTTCCAGTGGAACAGCAGCGCATCCTGCCCGGTGCGAAGCTGGCCGATGATCTCGTGAACGCGCTGGACATCCGCGAGACCGTAGCGGCTCCAGACGACGTACTGCGCATCTTTCGCGAATCCAGGCCGCTGTTCACTCCAGCAAGCGTTCTCGAGCATACGCGCGAACTGTTTGCCGGAACTGTCGTGCGGGGCCTGTTCACCGTGCAGAAGGCGGACGTCGCTTCCGATGGCGCGCTTCGTCAGGCACTGCTCGAGAAAGTGAAGCCCGACAGCAGCCCGCGCCTCGCTGCCAATGCCGAGCCGGTGTCGTTCGACAAGCTGCCTGCGATCGGTGCTCCGGCGAAGCCGGTTGCGGAAGTGCCGACGGGCCTGCTCGATATCGAACAGGTCACTTTCGCGAACGGCGTGAAAGCACTGTTGTGGCCGGTGGCAGAGGAGCCGGGCCGGGTTATGGTGAAGGTCCGCTTTGGAGGCGGCTATCGCTCGATCGATCCCGCCGATGCGCCTTACATCACGCTCGGCCAGTACGCGCTCGTTGGTTCGGGCGTGGCTTCGCTCGGCCAGGAGGAGCTTGACCAGATTGCGACAGGCCGCAAGATGGGCTTTGATTTCCAGGCTCAGGACGCGAATTTCGAACTGACCGCTGAAACGCGTCCTCAGGATCTGGCCGACCAGCTCTATCTCTTCGCCGCCAAGCTCGATCTGCCGAAGTGGGACAAGAACCCGTTTTTGCGGGCCAAGGCGGCGGCCAAGATCCAGTATGATACATTCGCTACCTCGCCCCAGGGCATACTCAACCGCGATCTGCAGTTTTACCAGCGCGGCGAGGATCCCCGTTTCGCGACGCCCACGCCGGCCGAGATCGAGGAGACGACCGCAGACGGCTTCAAGCGCGTATGGACCAAGGCGCTCCAGCAGGGACCAGTCGAGGTGCAGATTTTCGGCGACTTCGACAAGGCGCAGACCTTGGCTGCGCTTGAAAAGACCTTCGGTGCGCTCAAGGCGCGTGAACCTGCGGCTTCGACCGCTAACATGAGCGAAGTTGCCGTGCCCAAGGCGTCGGGCACGCCCATCGTCCTGCGCCACCACGGCGATCCGGACCAGGCAGCGGCGGTCATTTCGTGGCCGACCGGCGGCGGCTCGATGGGCATCCGGGAATCGCGCCAGCTGGAAATCCTGACACAGCTCTTTACTAATCGCCTTCTCGACGCCGTTCGCGAGCGACTGGGCGTTGCCTATGCTCCCTATGTCTTCTCGACATGGCCGGTCGACCTTCAGGCAGGCGGATCGATCACCGCAATGGCTCAGCTCGATCCCAAGTCGGTGCCGGTCTTCTTCGAAACGGCGGAAGAGATCGCGCAGAACCTGATCGCCAATCCGCCGGCGGCGGATGAACTGGAACGCGTTACCGAGCCGCTACGTCAGCAGGTGACGCGAGCTGCCTCCAGCACGTCGTTCTTCATGAGCCAGCTGGAAGGCGCGACCAACGATCCGTCGCGGATCGGTACGGTGCGTACCGTGCTTGCCGACTACACCCTCACTACGCCGGAAAAGATGCAGGAACTGGCGGCGCGCTATTTGGGCAAGGGCAATTCCTGGCGGCTTGAGGTCATGCCCAAGGATAAAAAGACAGATGTCGCGGCGCGCTGATATGGGCGGTGCCGCGCAACCGATCACGCTGATCGGTTAAACCGGCTTTGCAAAAATTGCTCGCCGGCGCTATGGCCCGCGCCTTGTTTTTGTCCGGCGCACAGTCGCGCCGGCACTTGGGAGTAAGAAAAGTGGCTAGCAACTGGACCCCGGAAGGGTGGAAGGCGCATGAGGCGCGCCACCTTCCGGAATATGGCGATCAGACGAAGCTGAGCGAGGTCGAAGCCTCTCTCGCGAAGTTTCCGCCGCTGGTCTTTGCTGGCGAGGCGCGTGCGCTGAAGGACGAACTCGCCGAAGTCGCCGCCGGTCGCGGCTTTCTGCTTCAGGGCGGCGACTGCGCGGAAAGCTTCGCCGAATTCACCGCGGACAACATCCGTGATACCTTCCGGGTGCTGCTGCAGATGGCAGTGGTGCTCACTTTCGCCAGCAAACAGCCGGTGGTGAAGCTTGGCCGCATGGCCGGTCAGTTCGCCAAGCCGCGATCTGCTCCGACCGAGACTGTCGGCGGGGTAGAGATGCCCAGCTACTTCGGTGATATCATCAACGGCATTGAAGGCACGCCGGAGGCACGGCGCAACGATCCTGAGCGAATGCTGCGCGCCTACACGCAGTCGTCGGCGACGCTGAACCTGCTTCGTGCCTTTGCGCATGGCGGATATGCCAATCTGCGCCAGGTCCACCAGTGGACGATGGACCACATCGGTCGCAGCCCGTGGGGCGAAAAGTTTGCCCAGATGGCGGACCGCATCGGCGAAGCGCTGGACTTCATGGCCGCCTGCGGAGTCGAGCCGGGTACTGTTCCCCAGCTTCAGGGCACGCAGTTCTACACCAGCCACGAAGCGCTGCTGCTGCCTTATGAGCAAGCGCTGACCCGCCGCGATTCGCTGACCGGCGACTGGTACGACTGCTCGGCCCACATGTTGTGGATCGGCGATCGCACCCGCTTTGAAGGCTCGGCCCATGTCGAGTTCCTGCGCGGCGTGGGTAACCCTGTCGGCATGAAGTGCGGTCCGAGCCTTGAGCCGGACGCGCTGCTACGCATGCTCGACACGCTGAACCCTGCCCGCGAGCCGGGCCGCATGACGCTGATCAGCCGCTTCGGCCACGACAAGGTGGAGGCGGGCTTGCCCAAGCTGGTGCGCGCGGTGCAGCGCGAAGGCCATCCGGTAGTGTGGTCGTGCGATCCGATGCACGGCAACGTCATCAAGAGCGAGAGCGGCTTCAAGACCCGTCCGTTCGAGCGTATCCTCGCCGAAGTGCGCGGCTTCTTCGCCGTCCACCGCGCCGAGGGCACGCACGCCGGCGGCATTCACATCGAGATGACCGGTCAGGACGTGACCGAATGCACCGGCGGCGCCATAGCCATCACCGACGAGGCATTGGCCGATCGCTATCACACCCACTGCGACCCACGCCTCAACGGCGCGCAGTCGATCGAGCTGGCTTTCGAGATGGCCGATCTGCTCAATCTGGAAGCGAACGAGCGGCACAAGCAGGCGGCCTGACAACGGCCTGACGGAACTGGAAAAGGGCGCGGGTGGATTGCCTTCCGCGCCCTTTTCACTGCCGGTTCGATATTGTTCACCGTCGCACGCCTCGGCGCTTGACCGCCACGCTTCGGCGCGGCACCCATCGTGCTATGAAAATGTCGCACCCTATCGCCGCCGGCCTCGCTCTCGGCGCTCTCGCCCTTTCGCTTGCAGCTTCGCACATCTCGGCGGCACCGACCGACCCGATGATGAACGAACTGGTGGAAAGCTATGACTGGGTGCGTCCGCAGGCCGATTTCGTCCGGCGCGAGGTGATGGTGCCGATGCGCGACGGCACCAAGCTCTACACAGTAATCGTCTATCGCAAGGGCACCACTGACGCGCCGATCCTGCTCAGCCGCACGCCCTATGATGCCAACGGCGCAACGAGCCGCAACCGCAGCCAGAAGATTGAGGAAATCCTGCCGATAATGGACCGGGAGTTCGTCAACGATGGCTATATTCGCGTCTATCAGGACGTGCGGGGGCTTGGGAAGTCGGAAGGCGACTACGTGATGAACCGGCCGATGCGTGGACCGCTCAACAAAACCAGGGTCGATCACGCCACCGACGCTTACGATACGATCGGCTGGCTGGTGAAGAACGTGAAGGAATCTAACGGCAAAGTCGGCATCACCGGATCGTCCTATCTCGGCTTCACGGCGCTCATGGCGCTGATCGATCCGCACCCGGCGCTCAAGGCCGCCGTACCGCAGAGCCCCATGGTCGATGGCTGGATGGGTGACGACTGGTTCCACAACGGCGCCTTCCGTACCTTCGGCTTCGATTATGACCTTGGCCAGACGGTCGCCAAGGGCGGCGGCGCTGTTCCTCGCGGGACCGGCGACGAGTACGAGATGTACCTCAATGCCGGATCGGCGATGGATTATGCGAGTGCCTATGGCCTGCTTGACCTGCCGGTGGTGCGCAAGGTGCTGGAGCATCCCGCTTACGACACGTGGTGGCAGGAACAGGCGGTCGACAAGTTGCTCGCATCGCGCAAACTCACCGTGCCGACGATGCTCGTCGTTGGCCAGTGGGATCAGGAAGACAGCTACGGCGCCCCGGCGGTCTATCAGGCGCTGGAGCCGCAAGACACCAACAACGACATGCTCAGCTTGGCAATCGGCCCCTGGCGTCACTCGCAGGTCAACTACGAGGCGCGCGAACTGGGTCCGCTGAAGTGGGAAGGGGATACCGGGCTGCAGTTCCGCACGCGCTACATGAAGCCGTTCCTCGATTGCCACCTCAAGAGCAATCCGCCGGCCTGCGAAACGCCGCCGGTGCTGACTTACGCGACCGGCGCCGATCGCTGGGAAGTCTCGCAGAAGTGGCCGGCGGGCGCTTACACGCCGCTCTATCTCGGCGGCAAGTACAGCCTTTCGTGGTCCAAGCCCGAGGGCGGCAGTGACAGCTATGTCTCAGACCCCGCCAAGCCGGTACCGATGCTGCCGCGCCCGATCCATCTCGAGGGCGAGGAGTGGAAAACCTGGCTGGTGCATGACCAGCGCTTCGTCGATGGCCGCCCTGACGTGCTGAGTTACACCACGGGCACGCTCGACAAGCCGGTCCACATCAAGGGTGCGCCCAAGGTCGAACTTCACGCGGCGACGACGGGGCAGGACAGCGATTTCGTGGTCAAGCTGATCGACGTCTATCCGGAGGAAAACTCAGCCAACCCAGAACTGGCGGGTTATCAGCTTGGCATCGGTATCGAGATCTTTCGCGGGCGCTATATAAGCGGGTTTGCCACCCCCGCGCCGCTTGAGCCGGGCAAGACATACGCGTTCAAGTGGGAACTTCCCAACGTAGACCATGTGTTTCTGCCCGGACACAAGATCATGGTGCAGGTCCAGTCGAGCCTGTTTCCGCTCTATGATCGCAATCCGCAATCGTGGGTGCCCTCGATCATGACGGCGAAGCCCGCCGACTATGTGAAGGCGACCGAGACAGTGCATTTCGGCGGTGATGCGGCGAGTGCGGTCTGGTTGCCGGTGGCGCAGGATTAAGCGGCTGCTGAGCGAAATCCTGACCCTGATGGAACACAGCGAAGATAAGCGAGGAAATGCGCCGGGATAGTCTGCGATCCGCTCGATCCATCGAAACCGCGCGGATCGGGAAGGCTGGTGCGCGAAGGCTGCCTGTTCGCTATCGTCGCCTGCGCGGCGGTTCAGTCTTTCGTTCGCGCCTTCGCGACCAGCTTTTGCACATAATCCAGCTTGGCGACGATCGCGTCAGAAAGCAGGAACGGATAGAGGTCGCTCAGCCCCATGCTGCGGTTCATGGCGTTCATCGCGAAGGCCAGCGGCTTTACATCATCCGCAAGATCACGAGCGCTCGCAGTGTAAGGATCAAGCGAGACCTCGATCTGATCGGGGTCGGCGGACGGCAGGGTTAGCGTCAGGCCGAAGCCACCCGCCGTGGCCAACATGTCTACCATGTGCAGGTAATGCGCCCAAGTTTCGGCGAAGTCCTCCCACGGATGAGCGGTAGCGTAGACGCTGACGTGGGTATCGGTCCAGACCTTGCTGGCATCATCCGAATAATGGTTTTGTAGCGCCTTCTGGTAATCCGCGCGTTCATCGCCGAACAGTGCGCGGAACTCTGCAAGCGCGGCTTCATTGTGTTCGACCAGCCTCGCCCAGAAATGATGGCCGACTTCGTGACGGAAGTGGCCAAGCAGCGTGCGGTAAGGCTCACCCATGGCCAACCGCATACGTTCGCGCTCGGCATCGTCCGCCTCGATAAGGTTTAGCGTGATCACACCATCGTCGTGGCCGGTCATGACCTGCGGCGTACCGGCATTTTCGGCCGAGGAATCGTAAAGGAAATCGAAGGCCAGCCCCTGATGGTCCGGGGTTTCCTCGGCCTTGGTTTCCAGCGGCAAGCTAAGCTTGATCAACGTGTGGAACAAACGGCGTTTCGCCGCTTCGATCTTCGCCCAGCGGGCCGGGACACCGGGTTGGGTAAGATCGGGGATGGTACGATTGTGGCGGCAAGCCAGACACATAGGCGTCGTGTCTTTCGCGTCCACCAGCCAGTTGCAGATGCCGTACTCGTTATTGTTGGCGCAGACGACGACATCGGCCGTCTCGCCGTCGCCATCGCGCCATACGGTCGCATTGTCCGCCAGGAAACGGAACTTGTTAGCGGTGGGATCGTAGCCAAGCGTCGCCTGGCAATGCACGCAAACGCGCACTTCGAAATGATTGAGGCGACCACAGTTGGGGCAGGCAAACGAGCGCATGGTTCAACCTTGGCAAGGGACATCGCAGCGGGCAACGCTTGGCCCGCGAACAAAGTTGCAGCAGTGGCCGAGGTCAGGCTCTTTTAAGCAGGCGTGCGAGGCTGCGCAAATTTTCCTCGAATTTCGCCGTTTCGCGTTCCTGCGCCTCGCCTGAAAGGCGCAGGAGATAGCTAGGGTGCGAAATCAGCCAGATCATGGAGCCATCGGCAGCCGGGATCGGCTTTCCGCTCTCCTGCCCGATTGCCGGAGTGCGGCCGAGAAGAGCGCGGCCGGCGCTTGCACCGAGAGCGAGAACCGTTTTTGGCCTGATGAGCGCGCGTTCACTGTCGAGCCACCAGCGGCAGGTGTCGATCTCGCCGGCGGTCGGGCTTTGATGGAGGCGCCGCTTGCCGCGCGGGGTGAACTTGAAGTGCTTGACCGCATTGGTGACATAGGCGTTTTCGCGATCAATGCCGGCATCATGCAAGTGATGGTCCAGAAGCTGGCCTGCCGGTCCGATGAAGGGGCGTCCAGCGCTCTCTTCGGTATCACCTGGTTGCTCGCCCACGATCATTAAAGAGGCGTTGGGTGGGCCTTCACCCATCACGGCGCGCGTGCCGTTGCAACCTATCGGACAGCGCCGGCAAGCTGCGATGCCATCGGCGATAGCGGGAAGACTGGCGGGCGCTTCCTCTCCAAAAAGATCGGCCCCGGTCGCGATCATCATACTCTCCCGCTTCTGCGCCCCGGCAACGAGATCCTTGATTTCGCGCGCTTCGGGCATGTTCTTCCAATATCGGCGCGGCATTTCCTTGAGCATGGCGCCCACTTTCAGCCGCGCGGGATTGAAGATCGAACGATAGTAGGTGACCCACAGATCCTCTGCTGCATCCTCCGCCGGGGCATCGCCGCGGGCCGCGCAGGGGCCTTCGGACAATGCCTCGCCGTTCCAATGGAGCGAAAGGCGCGGGGTCAGAATAGACCAGCGCTGGCTGGCGAAGCGGTCGATGAAGAAGCGCGCATTGTACCGCTCGATGAAATGCTCAGGCTCGAACCAGGCGACATAGCGGTCGATGCCATCCGGATCGGCCATCACCCGGAAACGGACGAAGGCGCGCATCTTGTGAACGTCTCGCCGCACTTGCCGCGCCAAGCCGCGCAGCGCGGCCACGTCCGGGTCGGCGGCATCGTCCAGCAAACGCGGCGTTTGCTGCAAGCGCCATAGCAGGCGGTAGGCGAGTTGGAACCGGCCGGGATCGCAGTGGAGCAGGGCACTGCCGGCAAGGTCGAGAAAGTCCCGGCTGGCTCGTAGCGGGCGAAGAGAGGCATCGAGCGGCGGCATTCCGCAAGCGGCGGCGAACAAGTCTTCGGCGCCGCCCGGCTCGCGCCATTGCACATCCTCGGGCGGGATCCCTGCACCTGCAAGTTGCCGCGCCTTGCCGCGCCAAGCTTCGAAATCGTCTGGCGCTTCCAGCTCGACCGCGATCACGCAAAAAGTTCCATTTGCTGCGCGGAAGGCGCCAGTTTCGACCGCAAATCCACGCGGTCAAGAAGCTGCGTAGGTCGCCAATCGGCAGTGACGACGAACGGGCGCAGCTTCTTCACAGAAACGGTCAGGCGGGCGAGGTCATCCAGCCGAATGGAGCGATGACGCCGCGCGGCAAGAAGGGCGTCGACCGCCTTGGTGCCAAGCCCAGGGACGCGTAGCAGCATCTCTCGCGGGGCGCGGTTGAGATCGACCGGAAAGCGGTCGCGCGCCTGCAACGCCCATGCCAGCTTGGGGTCAATGTCCAACGGCAGCATCCCATCACCATCCGCCGCCTGCCGCACTTCGCCAGGACTGAAGCCATAGAAGCGCATCAACCAGTCAGACTGATAGAGCCGGTGCTCCCGCATCAGCGGCGGGCGTTTCAAGGGCAGCACCGCGCTGGCATCGGGGATGGGGCTGAACGCGGAATAATAAACGCGCCGCAGGCCGAACTTCCCGTAAAGTGAACTGGCCTTGCCGACGATATCCGCATCGCTTGCACCGTCGGCGCCGACGATCATCTGAGTCGATTGGCCAGCGGGAGCGAACGCAGGCGCGGTACGGAACTTTTTGCGGGCGTCTCCCGCATCCTCGATCGCCGCCTTCATTTGTCCCATCGCGCCTTCGATGCGCGGCGCGTTCTTGTCGGGCGCGAGCCGGGCAAGGCCGGTCTGCGTCGGCAATTCAACATTGATGGAGACGCGGTCCGCCCACATGCCCGCTTGCGCCAGCAGTTCCGGGTCCGCTTCGGGAATGGCCTTGAGATGGATGTAGCCGCGGAACTGGTGAACCTCGCGCAAGGAGCGGGCGACTTCGATCATCTGCTCCATCGTATGGCTCGACGAGCGGACGATGCCAGAGGAGAGGAACAAGCCTTCAATGTAGTTTCGGCGATAGAACGACAGCGTCAGGTCAACGACTTCCTGCGGCGTGAACCGTGCGCGCTCGACGTTCGAGCTCTTGCGGTTCACGCAGTAATGGCAATCGAAGATGCAGTGATTGGTCAGCAGCAGCTTGAGCAGGGAGATGCAGCGGCCATCCGGCGCATAAGCATGGCATATCCCCATGCCCTCGGTCGAACCGATCCCCCGGCCATCCCGGCTGGAGCGTTTCTGGGTTCCCGACGATGCGCAGGAGGCATCGTACTTGGCGGCATCGGCAAGAATCGCCAGTCTATCCATGACGTCGAGTTTCGGCATAAGTTCTTGTTATGTTCTTTTTCGTCCCGCGGCAAGGCCGCTGCGACGAACCGACGTCTAGCAAGAGGTGGGTCGGGCTGATCGGTTCGCCGCCGGCCTCAAGTGCCGAACCCGAGGAGCCAGATCGCAACCGGCACCGCGGACAGCAAGGCGATGGAAACTGCGATCACCAGCCCGTCGCGCGTCAGCAGACCGGCTGCAAAGATCGCGATCGCCACCGATGCCAGGGATCCGGATGTCGGAATTACTTCCATGAACGGCATAAGGACGCTCAGGCAGAGCACCAGCACAAGCGGTAACCATAACCAGGGGCGATGTGTCAGAACGTGCAATCGCGGCTTGAGGAAGCGTTCCACAAAGCGCACCGGTTTTCGCAGCCATCCGATACCCTTGCACAGCTTCTCCGACGATATCGTTCGCCGTTCGATGAAGCCGGGAAGCCAGGGTTCGGATTTGCCGAAGATCATTTGGATGACCAGAAGGAAAACGATCACGGCCACGCCTGCGGTTAAGCCTGGTATGGCGCTCGCCGGTGATGCGGAGAGCAGCGTGAAGACCAGTATCACTGCTGCGAACGAGCTATGCCCCAGGCGGTCGGTGATGTCGCCGATGCTGACCGTCTCGCCTTCGACAGAAGCGCTGAGTTCGTCGAGGATGTCGCTCAGTGCGTTTTGTTTTTGGGCGGGCATTTGCTCCTCCGAATGCAATTTCTCGCGGCGCGCTGCGTAGCGCGATGACCTACCGCAACGATCCGGCAGTGGTCAGGCTGCATCGAGTGTGGCAATCCTCATTCCGGTCCAGGAAGTCGGTTGTCCCGGAACTACCCCGCCCGGCACTCATTAAACTTCAGGAAGGCACCGTCCCGCGGAGCAGGGTACGGGCGATAACAAGGATGAGAAGGATGCTTAGGTCGATCAGGAGATCGCTTCTGTCACGCCCGATTTTCGCATGGGCCAAAGGAAGCCTGCCAGCGCTCTCCGCGATTGAGCGAGAGGCGATGGAAGCGGGCGATACATGGTGGGACGCGGAACTCTTCTCCGGAGCGCCGGACTGGGATGCGATGCGTTCGATGTCGGCGCCCGTTTTCACGGCCGAAGAGCAGGCGTTCCTGGACGGTCCCGTCGATGAACTTTGTGACCGGCTGGACGACTGGCAAATCAATGCGGTCGACATGGATCTTCCGCCGGACATCTGGGCTTTTCTGAAGCGCGAGAAGTTTTTCGGGATGATCATTCCGAAGGATTACGGAGGGCTGGGTTTCAGCGCCTATGCGCACAGCGAGGTCGTGAAACGTATTTCCACGCGGTCGGTGACGGCGGCGGTGACGGTCATGGTGCCCAACTCGCTCGGCCCGGGTGAGCTTTTGCTGCAATTCGGCACTGCGGAGCAGCAGCAGCACTGGCTACCCCGGCTTGCTGACGGCAGCGAGGTGCCGTGCTTCGCGCTGACCAGTGAGGAGGCCGGCTCGGATGCATCCTCGATGGTAGATCGCGGCGTCGTCTGCCGGCGGACGATAGGCGGCCGCGAAGTCCTGGGGATCAGTGTTACCTTCGCCAAGCGCTATATCACCTTGGCACCGATCGCCACCGTGCTCGGGCTCGCCTTCAAACTATACGATCCGGACCATATCCTGTCGGACGAGGAAGAGCGCGGGATCGCCGTTGCGCTGGTGCCAACCGATACTCCCGGCCTCGAGCATGGCCGCCGGCACCTGCCATCGATGCAGGCGTTCCAGAACGGTCCTGTATATGGGAAGGATGTGTTCATCTCGTTGGATGCGATCATCGGCGGTGAAGAACAGATCGGTCAGGGCTGGAAGATGTTGATGGCGGCGCTGGCGGCGGGGCGCGGTATATCCTTGCCCTCGCTTGCCACTGCCGCAGCGTGCCTTGGCGCCCGCGCGACTGGCGCTTACGCCCGTGTTCGAGAACAATTCGGCATCCCAGTGGGGAAGTTCGAAGGCGTCAAGGAGCCGCTCGGCCGGCTCGCCGGCACGGCATATCTGCTGGAAGCGGCCCGGCGCTTTACCTGCGCGGGTATCGACCAGGGGCATCATCCCTCGATCGTTTCCGCCATCATGAAATACCACGCCACCGATAGGATGCGCGAAGCCGTGAACGACACGATGGATGTCCACGGCGGCAAGACGATCATCGACGGCCCGCTTAACTGGTTCGGTTCCGTCTATCGCTCGGTCCCGGTCGGGATCACGGTGGAAGGCGCCAACATCGTGACGCGCAGCCTGATCGTATTCGGGCAGGGTGCGACGCGCGATCACCCTTACCTGATCGAGGAAATGAGCGCGCTCGGCAGCAATGGCGAAGAAGGGCTGGAAGCTTTCGACGCGGTGGTCTGGAAGCACGCGGCCCATATCGCGGCGAACCTTGGCCGCTCCATGGCCGCATCGTGGTCCGGTGGCGCCATCGCCAGCGCTCCCGACGCCGGGCCACTGAAGCGCTACTACAAGCAGATGTCGCGCTACAGCGCGGCCTTGGCAACGGCTGCCGAAGGCGCCCTGATCGCGATCGGCGGCGGATTGAAGCGCAAGGAAGCAATTTCAGCCCGGTACGGCGACATTCTGGCGGAACTTTATCTGCTCAGCGCGGTGCTGAAGCGCTGGCAGGACGAGGGTTGCCTTCAGGAAGACTTGCCGCTCGTCGAATGGGCCTGTGAAACGGGTTTTTGCCGCATCGAGGACAGGTTCGATGCCATTTTCGTGAATTTCCCGGTCCCGGTGTTGAACAAGGTGATGCGCGCGGTGACCCTGCCGTTCCGCAGCCATCCGCGCGGCCCGACCGACGCCTGCATCTTCGCCTGTGCCGACGCTATCCTGAAATCGGGTGCGCAGCGAGATCGCATTGCATGCGGGGTGCACTTCGGCCCGCCTGACGCACCGCTCTCGCAGCTCGAAGTCGCGCTCGATCTGGTCGAGAAAACGCAGCCTTTGCGCAACCGTGCGCGCCAGGCGGGTGAAGCATCGCTCAACGAAGCCGAGCGCGCTGCGCTGTCGGCGGCGAGCGATGCGGTATCGCGCGTCATCGCCGTCGACGACTTCGATCCTCATGAACTTACCGGCGTGCTTGCTGGACGCCGGACAAACCAATGGGAGCAGGAACAATCGCCGCATCAGCTCGATCGCAGGCCCGCCCCGTCTATGTGATAGACGGGGCGCGTACGCCCTTCATCAAGGCGCGCGGCAGACCTGGGCCGTTCAGCCCGACCGATCTGGCCGTGCAGTGCGGCCGGCTGCTGCTGCTGCGCCAGCCGTTCGCGCCCAACTCCTTCGATCATGTCATACTTGGCTGCGCGAACCAGATTGCGGGAGAGATGAATGTCGCCCGCGTCGCCGCACTTCGGCTGGGATGCGGCGAAGAAATGCCGGCTTGGACGGTGCATCGCAATTGCGGTTCGGGCATGCAGTCGCTCGACGATGCCTTTCGGGCCGTTGCGCATAGCGACATGGATCTGGTCCTCGCGGGCGGCACCGAAGCGCTGAGCCGCGCCCCGCTGATCCTCGCGGACGATGCGACCGAGTGGCTCGCGGAATTCCAGACCGCGACGAGCGTGGGCGACAAGGTGAAGGCCTTGTCGCATTTCGAACTGGCATTCCTGTCACCGGAGATCGGCTTGAAGAAGGGCCTGACGGACCCGGTCAGCGGCCTGTCGATGGGGCACACGGCAGAGGAACTGGCGCACCGGTTCGGGATAAGCCGTTGGCAGGCTGATGACTACGCGCTGGAAAGCCACCGCCGTCTCGCCCGAGCGCAGGCCGAGGGATGGCTCGATGGAGAGATCGAACCGATGTTCGCGCCGGATGGCACAGTCTATGATCACGACGACGGTGTGCGTGCCGACAGCTCGATCGAGACACTCGGCAAATTGAAGCCCGTGTTCGAACCTTATGGTGACGTGACCGCCGGCAATGCCAGTCAAGTGACGGACGGTGCGTGCTGGATGATCCTTGCATCTGACGACGCGGTAAAACGCCACGGGCTAAAACCGCTCGCGCGCATATTGGACAGCGAATGGGCCGCGCTCGATCCCAAGGTGATGGGGCTTGGCCCCTGCCTTGCCTCGGCGCCGTTGATGACGCGCGCGGGCCTTTCGCTGGACGAGATCGACCTGTGGGAACTCAACGAGGCTTTCGCGGCCCAGGTGCTGTCTTGCATCGAGGCATTTGCCGATGCCGCGTTCTGCAGGGATGTGCTGGGGCTGCAGGAAACGGTAGGCGCGATCGACCGGGCAAGGCTCAATATCGATGGCGGCGCTGTCAGTCTCGGCCATCCGGTTGGCACCAGCGGGGCGCGGATCGTGCTGCATCTGGTCAACGCGCTACGGCGAACCGGCGGAAGGCGGGGCATCGCGACCGAATGCATTGGCGGCGGGCAGGGCGGAGCCATGCTGGTGGAGATAATGGCATGATAAGCGCGAGCGAATTTCTCGGTCCCGAGTTGCTGACGGGCACCGACGGCAGCCGCGGCAAGCATTGGATACGCCGAGAGGACGGTGATCGCCTGTGGCTGGTGCTGGACAAGCAGGACGTATCGACCAACACCTTTGACGAGGAGGTCTTTCGCGAACTGGACGGTCTCTTGGCTCAGGCCGAGAGAGGAAGGTGGAAGGCGGTCGTTTTCCGCTCCGCCAAGCGTTCCGGGTTCGCCGCAGGCGCCGATCTGGCGCAGTTCCGGGGCGTCTCGGCGGGAGTAGACCTAAAGCGGCGGGTAGATGAGGCAAACGATGTGATCGACCGCGTCGCCGCGCTTGCGCCTGTCACAATCGCGGTAGTGCATGGTACGTGCGTCGGCGGCGGGCTTGAACTGGCGCTGGCCTGCGACCGGGTGGTCGCGGTGGACGATGCGAAGTTCGGTTTTCCCGAAGTGCTCGTGGGCCTTCATCCCGGGCTTGGCGGCACCGCCCGGCTCACCCACCGCATCCAGCCGGTAGAGGCGATGAAACTGATGCTTACCGGCAGGACGGTGGGCGCAGGCAAGGCCCATTCGCTGGGCATTGTCGACGCGGTCGTGGCGGAACGCAATGTTTCCAAGGCGGTCGATCAGGCCGCGACGAAGAGGATGGATCGGCGCGGGTCGGGTATCGCGGGCGACGCGGTCAACCTGCTACCCGCGCGCAAAGCGCTGGCTCGCCAGATGCGCAGCGAGACGGAAAAGCGCGCGCCGCACAAGCACTACCCTGCGCCGCACGCGCTGATCGAGCTTTGGGAAAAGCACGGTGGATCCGAGCGCGAAATGCTGCACGCGGAACGGGCGTCCTTTGCACATTTGCTGCCCATGCCGGTGACCCAGAATCTGGTGCGCAACTTCTTCTTGCGCGAAAAGCTGAAAGCTAGCGGGAAGGGCGATTCCGGCATCGCTCATGTCCACGTCATGGGCGGGGGAACGATGGGTGCCGGCATCGGTGGCTGGTGTGCGCTGAAGGGCATGCGCGTCACTATCGAGGATCCGCAGGTATCGTCACTGGCAAAGGCGGTGGCGGAAACGCACAAGCTGATGGAGCACAAGCTCGATGGACCTGATCTTCTTCGCGCTCGGGACCGGTTCATTCCCGACCCGCGCAGCTTCGGGCTGAGGCACGCCGACCTGGTGATAGAAGCGGGGCCCGAGAAGCTGGAGCTCAAGCGCAGCATTTATCAGCGGATCGAACGGGAAGTGCGCGGTGACGCGATCGTCGCAACCAATACTTCCAGCCTTGATCTGGAGGTGCTGGCGGACAGTCTGGAAAATCCGGGCCGGTTTGTAGGCATTCATTTTTTCAATCCCGTTGCCAAGCTCGATCTGGTTGAGGTCGTACGGCACAAGAGCGTGGACGAAGAGGCCTACAAAAAAGCCCTGAGGTTCGTAGGCGACATCGGAAAGCTGCCACTTGCGGTAAAGGCTGCGCCCGGTTTCCTCGTCAACCGGGCATTGATGCCATATCTTGGCGAGGCGCTGCTGATGATGAGCGAGGGCGAGCAGCGCGAGCGCATCGATGCGGCGGCGGAGCAGTTCGGCATGCCGGTTGGCCCTGTCGAACTGGCTGATCAGATCGGGCTGGATATTTGCGTGGCGGTGGCGGATTCACTCGCGGCCGATCTCGGCCGGCCGATGCCGCCGGTGCCGCAATGGCTCCGCGATCAGGTAGCCAGGGGAGAGTTGGGCCGCAAGACCGGGAAGGGCCTCTACAATTATTTCGAGGATGGAACCCCTGCGAAGGCGAAGGTTGTCACCCCGCCTGACCATGCGATGCGTGACAGGCTGGTGCTGCCGATGGTGGATGCCGTCGCGGCGGCTCTGGACGAAGGCGTCGTTGACGATCTCGACAGTGCCGATGCGGCAATGGTGTTCGGTACCGGCTTCGCGCCTTTTCGCGGCGGGCCAATGCATTATGCCCGCGAACGCGGCGTCTGCGATATAGCGGGCGCGCTGCAGAAGCTATCGCTCACTCACGGCGAACGTTTCGTGCCGAGCGAATGGTGGCGCAAGGCGCCGAAGTGATGCGCCGGTTTGGCGATAGCACGGCGGTGGCGCAGTGGATCGTCGGCGAGGTGGGGCGCGATGTGCGCATGGCGTTACCGCTCGGCATCGGGAAGGCGACGCACGTTGCCAACGCCCTGTTCGCCATGGCCGCCGATGACAAGAACTTGAAACTGGACATCCTCACCGCCCTGACGCTGGAAAGGCCCAGCGCCTCCTCGGACCTGGAAGCGCGGTTTCTCGAACCTTTCGTTCATCGCCATTTTGCCGGATACGTCGAACTGGAATACGCACGGTCGTTGCGGGACGGTGCTTTGCCGGCAAATGTCGGCATTACCGAGTTCTTCCTCAACAGCGGGGCATGGCTATCCGTGCCACGAGCGCAGCAAGATTATGTCAGCGTCAATTATAGCGCCGCTTCGATGGACGTCATCCTGAGCAGGCGGATCAACGTCCTCGCCCAACTCGTCGCGATCGACGAAAGTGGGCCAGGTCCTCGCTACAGCCTGTCATGTAACCCCGACGTCACGCTTGATATCCTGCCTGAACTGGAAGAGCGCAGGGCGAGGGGTGAGCCCTTCGTGTTCGTCGCGCAGGTCAACCGTGACCTGCCGTTCATGCCCGGTAGCGCCGAGATCGACCCGGCGCGCTTCGATGCACTGCTCGACGATGCCTCGGTCGAGTTTCCGATCTTTGCTGCCCCGCGCCGCCCGGTTTCCACCGGCGAGTACATGGCCGGTCTCCACGTCGCGAGCCTGGTGAAGGACGGCGGAACGTTGCAGATCGGCATCGGCTCGATGGGAGACGCGGTCGCTTATGCACTGATCCTGCGCCAGCGGCACAACGCGCTGTTCCGGAACCTGGTCTCCAGCATCACCGGCGAACCACGCGAGACGGCGCCTTTCGAGCAAGGACTCTATGCCGCGAGCGAGATGTTCGTGGACGGGTTTCTCGAACTTTATGATGCCGGCATCCTCAAGCGCAGGTCGGCGAGCGGGCATGTCCTCCACGGCGCCTTCTTCGTGGGCTCGCGCGCATTCTACGATCGGCTCAAGGCCATGCCGGAAGGGGAGCGTGCGCTATTTGACATGTGCGCGGTATCCTTCACCAACGCACTCTACGGTAGTGAAGACATCAAACGCGCGGATCGCCGTCATGCGCGGCTGGTAAACACCGCCATCATGGCCGACGTGCTTGGCGCGGTGCAGTCCGACACCTTGGGCGATGGCCGCGTCATAAGCGGCGTGGGCGGTCAGCACGATTTCGTCGAGCAGGCGCTGGCGTTACGCGATGCCAACGCGATCATCACTGTTCAGTCCACGCGGACCAAGGATGGCGAAATCGCCTCCAACATCGTCTGGCAGCTCGACCGGACGACGATTCCGCGCCACATGCGAGACGTCGTTGTTTCCGAATACGGGGTGGCGCATCTCAAGGGCGTCAGCGACAGCGAATGCATCATGCGCATGGCGGCGATCGCCGATCACCGCTTCGCACCCGATCTGCTCCAGCGCGCCGTTGATGCGGGCAAGGTCGCCAAGGGCGCGGTGCCGGCGGCGAAGGCCAACATGCCCGCTGCGCTGGAAGCGGTTCTTGCCCCGGCGCGCGCTGATGGGTTCTTTCCCGCTTTTCCCTTCGGAAGTGATTTTACCGGGCCAGAGCAGACCGCACTCTCGGCGCTTCGCATCCTGAAACAGGCCGGATCCTCGAAAATGCGGCTGCTGCAACTGATGCTTGCAGGCGTCGGCCGCACACCGGACGACCAGCAAAAAGCCGCGCTGTCTCGCCTCGGCCTGACCGGAACGATCAAAGACCGGGCCTATCGCCGCCTGCTTCTGGGTGCATGGCGCTCCAAGGCCCGCGCATAGTCAGTCTTCCACCGGAAGACGTGCACCGTATCGTGCCCCCTTACAACCATAGAGCAGGCCAAGCGTTCGGTCACAATCGGCGCGGCCTTCGGGAAATGCGCGCTATTCCATAGAAAGGGGGCTTTCATGGCCCTGAGCGCGCCATCGCACTCGATTGCACTCACAAGCTATATCCAGCCAAGGCATCCTCGACCGATGCGATGTTGCCAGAGCTATCCGGCGCCCTCGAGGAAAAAGATGTAAGATTTCTGAGGTAACAACGCGCGTGGCTGCGGTGGATATCAATATTAGGATCTCACAGCTGTCTGCGAAGGGCCAGCATCGTATCCTGCAGTTGTCCCTCGCCGAACGGTTTGCGTAAGTACAGCATCTCACTGCCGGCGGTATGTATATCATCACCGCCCGTGGCCAGCGCATGGGGAATGCACCGCGTCGCCAGCAGGCCTATGATCGCGTCGGCGCGCTCACCGCCAAGGTTCATGTCAATGAGTGCAACATCGAAATCGTTCCTCTGGCACGCATCAAGCGTTTCGCGGACAGTCGCGTAAGACCCAGCAATTTCGCAGCCCAGATCGGCCAGCATCTCTTCCAGCATCATGGCGATGAGAGGCTCATCTTCCGCGATGAGCACGCGCAATCCTTCCAGGTCACTGATTCGGTTTGTCATAATTGGCTAAAAAGCGCAGCTAAACGGTTTACGCAATGGTCATTCTTCCAGCGTGTCGCGGATCCGGCTCGCCAGGGCATCCATTGCAAACGGTTTTGTGATCATGGTCATCCCCGGCTCCAGGAAACCTGACGCGAGGGCGGCATTTTCGGCATAGCCGGTCATGAACAGCACTTTCAGTCCGGGCCGGACCGCGCGACCGCCATCGGCAACCTGCCTCCCGTTCAGCCCGGGCAGGCCGATATCGGTTACAAGCAGGTCGATGTGCCGGTCGGATTGCAGGATAGCCAGCCCGGTGGGTCCGTCCGCTGCTTCGATGGCGTTATATCCCAGTTCATGAAGAACCTCCAGGATCAGTCCCCGGACGACCGGCTCATCCTCAACTACCAGCACGACTTCGCCACTTTCCGCGCCCGGTAGTTGTTCAGGCCCTTCAGCCGGCGCCTGAGCTTCCGCGACGCCCCGGAAGCGGGGCAGGTAAAGCTTGATCGTCGTGCCCTGGCCTTCTTCTGAATAGATGCGGGCATGGCCTTCCGATTGCCGCGCGAAGCCATAGATCATCGACAAGCCAAGGCCCGTTCCCTGTCCGGTTGGCTTGGTGGTGAAAAAGGGCTCGAAGGCGCGCGCGGCCACGTCCTTGCTCATACCGACACCCGTGTCAGTTACACAGATGCAGACGTACTGTCCCGGTGTGATCTCGTGCTGCTGCGCGGCATAGCGCTTGTCGAGATGCGCGTTGCACGTTTCCACCGTGAGCTTGCCGCCTCCCGGCATGGCGTCGCGGGCGTTGATGATCAGGTTGAGGATAGCGCTTTCCAGCTGATTGGGATCGCACTTCGTAAGCCATAGACCGCCGGCCAGAACCAGCTCCAGCTCGATCTGCTCGCCGAGCGTGCGGCGCAGCATGTCCTCCATGGACGCCACCAGAGGGTTGGCGCGGACGGGGCGCGGGTCGAGCGGCTGTCTGCGTGAGAATGCCAGCAGGCGGTGCGTAAGCGCAGCCGCGCGCTCCGCAGAAGTCCTCGCCCCCATCAGCCAACGCTCGAGATCGTTCGTGCGGCCTTGCGCCAGCCTGGAGTTCATGATGTCCAGGCTGCCGGTGATCCCCTGCAGCAGGTTGTTGAAATCGTGGGCGATACCGCCGGTAAGTTGGCCGACTGCCTCCATCTTCTGGCTCTGGCGCAGGGCATCCTCGATAGCGCGCTGATCGGTAATGTCGCGCCCGATCGCATGGATACGCTCGTCTTCAGGCACGGCCGTCCAGTCGAGCAGGCGATATTCGCCGCTTCTGGTCCGGTAGCGGTTCTCGAAAGCGAGGGTATGCGCTCCGGCCGAAAGCTTGGCCACTTCGCGGGTAGTAGCCTGGAGGTCATCGGGGTGAACGAAATCGGCAAGGGAAGCACCGATCATCTCGTCTTCGCGCCAGCCTAGAAGCCGTTCGGACGAGGGGTTCACAGCCGTGATCTTTCCAGCAAAATCGCAGACCAGCATCAGATCCTGACTGATGGTCCAGAGCCGGTTGCGATCGGCCGCAAAACTGGCTTCAGACTGCTTCTGCGCTTCGATTTCGGTATTGGTGCCGATCCACGACGTAATCGCGCCGTTCAGATCTCTAAGCGGCACGGCGCGTGCAAGGTGCCAGCGGTACGCCCCAGTGCGGTCACGTAGCCGCATCTCCATTTCGTAGATGTCCCCGGTCGCCAGCGAATGGGACCATCGTTGCCGTGTCGTGGCGCGGTCGTCAGGATGGAGAATGTTCATCCACCCTTCGCTGGCGAGCGTGCCGCGCGCCAGGCCGCAGTATTTGTATACGCGGTCGTTGAACCAGTCGAGCGCGCCGCCCGGGCGCGCGGTCCACACCTGATTGGGCATGTTCTGCGCAAGCGCGCTGAACTGCGCCTCGCTCTTTTCCAGTGCCAGCTGGATACGATGACGATCGGTGATATCCTGCACCGCGCCGATCAAGCGGCTTGGTTTTCCCTCTGCATCGAACTCGAATTCCGCCTTGCGGGCTATGACCCGTTCCTCGCCGTTGTCGGCCCGCCGAATGCGGTATTCTATGTCCAGCAAGGCGGAGCCCGAGGACCGGCTCGCGGCATTTGATATCAGTTCACGGTCGGCCTCGACGACAAGGGCCTCGACCTCCCGCGCCGAGATCCGATCCGAATCGACCAAGCCGAATATGCGGCGGAACTCCTCGGTGGCGCGGATATCGTCACCCGGAATGTCGACCGCGAAAAGGCCTACGCCGCCCGCTATCTGCGCGCGCTTCAATTGCGCTTCACTATGTTGCAGGGCTTGTTGGGCTTCGTACTCCCGGGTCTGGTCGCGGATGAGCTTCACAAACCCGATGGCGTCGCCGCGTTCGTTCTTGAGCGGCACCATTTCGCTCAGGCCCCAGAACCGCTCGCCATCCTTGCGCACGTGCCAGCGCGCATCATGCGCGCGCCCGTGGCTCAGCGCTTCCTCACGCTTGATCGCGGGCCTGCTTTCCGCACAGTCCTCGGGCGTGAAGATGCAGTCTATCGGCGCCCCCAGCACCTCTCCCTCCTGCCACCCCAGCATGCGGGCAGCTCCGGCATTCCAGGCTGTCACCATACCGGTGAGGTCGCTCGCTATAATGCCATAGTCGAGCGCGCTGTCGAGAATCTGGCGATGATGCGCCTCGCGCTCGCTAAGCGTGGTTTCGGCGCCGACGCGCTGGACATGCGCCCATGAGCGCTCCGTCACTTCGCGGATGATGCCCAGCTCATATTCTGACCAGGCGTGAGGCGCCTTGTGGTGAATTGCCATCAGCGCAGTCAGGCGCCCCTGCTTGATGAGGGGCATGCAGATCGTGGCGGAAATGCCGATGGCGGCGAAGGTGCGCGCTTCGTGCGGCGCAATATCGGTGGCGATGTCGTTGATGATCAGCGGCCTGCCGGCATGGAGCTCTCGAACGGCCAATTCGCCGAAATCCTCCAGCCGGTAGTGCCCGACGATCGAGGGCGAGCCTTCCCCGTGCCAGTTGCCCCGGATCGAAAAGCCGTCCTCGTCTTCGTCCATGTCGGCATAAGCGCAATTGGAAAGCCCGAGATGCTGCGCGGTCATGTTGCAGGTGATCGCGAGCACTTCCGCAGCGCTGCGCAGCGGCGCGACTGCGCTGCTCAGTTCGTCCAGGAACCGCAGCTTCCCCTCGCTCTCCACCAACGCCTGGCGGGCACGGTAGGCTTCCGTCGTTTCGACGACGATCGCCATGACGCCCGCAGGCTTGCCGTCGTCGCCCAGGACCGGGGAATAGTCGAGGTTCAGCCAGACCTGCTCCGGATGTCCGTCACGGTGCAGGACAAGCTCCTGATCGCGATAGCTTAGCGTTTCTCCGGCAAGCACAACGCGCATCACGTTGTCGTTGAAATCTGCTATTTCCTCCCAGCCGTCGCGCACGTTGCGACCGAGCAGGCGGTTGCCGCGTCCCCCCGCCAGGCGCGAGTAGGCATCGTTATAGATCATCGTTCCCTGCTCGCCCCACAGGAGCACCAGCGGTATTGGGCTGGGGAGCATGAGCGCGACGGTGTGCGCGAGAATGGCGGGCCATTCGTCGATGGGGCCGAGTGGAGTGGATTCCCAGTCATAGGCAGCGATACGGGCGGCCATCTCGCTGCCGCTCGCAAGAAAAGTCCTGGTAAGCTCGTCCAGCCCCCGCATTTGTATTCTTTCTTGCCCCGGCGACTGCCCACCGCAGTTCACGTACCTACGATAAACCACGCACTCACACCAAACACCGCTCTATACAGGCAGTTCCCGCTGCACGGAGCTTTATTTCGGCCGGGCCTGGATGGGCGTGGCGGCTTGCAAACCATCCGACTGCGCTATCAGCATCCTTGCGGCAAGATCGGCTTCGAGCTTTGTGACGAGCTAGCGGTGATTGATCCTTTGGCATGCTGCGGAGATTCATGTCCGACAGACAAGACCGGTTCGACAAGCGCTTGACGCAGCCCCCGCCCAACTGGCTATACCGCCGCATGACGGCCGTAAAATTGACACAGACCACGGCGGACCGCCTCAGGGAACTGGCGCTCGGCGTCCCGGAAGGCGAACTGCTCGGCACAGAGAAGGATTTGATCGACCGCTTTGGCGTGAGCCGTCCGACTTTTCGCCAGGCCGTGCATATTGTCGAGGCAGAGCGCCTCGTCAAATCCGTGCGCGGGCTCAATGGCGGACTGTTCAGCCGGCGGCCCGATCTCGAGGGCGTGATCGCTTCTGCGGCGACCTATCTGCGATCGCGCGGTTCGACGATCGGCAACGTGATGATCGCAGCCAACGCCACCTTGCGCGAAGCTGTCGGCGGCGCGGCGGACTGCCGCGACGCCGATCTGCGCGAACAGCTCGACCGCTTAATTGCAGAGTTGGCGAACCGTGAGCATGGCGCGCAGACGGTCGCTGCGTTTCACGACGATGAAATGGCCGCAACGTTGCTGATCTGCCGCATGTGCGGCAATCCGGCGCTCGATCTTGCGGTCAGGCTCTTCTTTGAAGTGGGCATGGTCGGGTTGAAGGCGATGTTCGATGGTCGCAGCAAACTTATGCAGCAGCGCCGAACGGAGCGGCTGATGATCCTGCGCGCGGTCAGAGCGGGCGACAGGGATCAGGCGATGGCGCTGTGCCGCCGGAACGCCGAGTTTTCGCTGCACGGGTTTGGCTCGGTTCTCGACCAGCCAATGCGGGCGATTGCGCCCTCGCGCGATTAGGCGACGGCGCCGATCGCGCTTCATTTGTGATGTTAATGCGCCCTCGGTGGACGGATCGCACCGGCGCGTTCAGGGCTTGCGCGGAAGCGGCAGGGCGGGGGCCGCGCAGTTGCGAGAACTGATTATCAATTCGATGGTCAACGGTCCGGACAAGCGCGCCGTCGCGCGGCCCGAATGGTTGACCGACGACGACGTGGGGGCGCATGTCTGCGCCATCCTGACCGAACCTTCGGCCTTTCCGGGTCCGATCCTGCAACTGCGCTCCCGCGATCAGGTAGGCAGACCCGAACACTCTGTTGCGAAAGGATAGTACATGGCACCGCAGGCAGAGACTGATCGCACGGTTCTGCGCGTCGAGCGCGAAGGCCCGGTTGTCATCCTCACGATCGATGACCCGGCGACCCGCAATGGCCTGAGCCCGCCTCTCGCGCGCCAGATCGTGGCGGCCTGCGATGCGGTCAACGCCGACATGACGATAAAGTGCGTGATCCTCACCGCCACGGGCAGCGTGTTCTGCGCGGGCGGGAACCTCAAGGACATGTATGCCCGGGCCAATCACTTCGCTGGCAATGCTGCAGAGATCCGCCGGACCTACCTGACCGGCGTCCAGACCATCGCGCGGGCGTTGCATGACCTTGAGGTGCCGAGCATTGCCGCGGTCAATGGCGCGGCGATGGGCGCGGGGATGGACTTTGCCACGATGTGCACGCTGCGCATCGCGTCGGACCGGGCGAAGTTCGCTGAAAGCTTCATCAAGCTCGGCCTCACGTCTGCTGCGGGGGGCGCGTGGTTCCTTAATCGTGCGATCGGCCCGCAACGCGCGGCAGAAATGGCCCTGACCGGTGAAACCATCAGCGCCGAGCGTGCTGGCGAACTGGGGCTGGTGCTGAAGGTCGTGCCGCACGACAGCCTGCTGGACGAGACGCGGATGCTGGCGGCCCGGATCACCTGCCATGCGGCGCACTCGATCCGACTAAACACGCGTTTGCTTCGCGACAGCGCCAGGCTTGATCTCCATTCGGCGCTCGAACTTGCCGCGGCCATGCAGGCCATCGTGCAGCAGACTGACGATCAGTACGAGGCGGTGGCTGCGGTGATGGAAAAGCGCGAGCCGAAGTTCACCGGGCGGTGAGGGGTGAAGGGATAGGGCATGGAGGTAAATGCCATCACGATTCTGATGCCTTCACAAACCGAGCCTGGATTTGGGAGATTTCGGCCCAGATCTCCAAGCCTGAATCTGGACGGTTCCGGGATGCGTGACTAGCCTTGCGTGCAGGGATGAGGAGCGAGAGGCGGATATGACGTTGGACAACAGCGACTTGCTGACTGTGGAGGAACGTCTGACGCGGATCAGGGTGGACTGGCCTGCACCGGATCATGTGCCGATCGATCGCAAGATCAGCATTCCCTGGGCTTTCGGCTATCGGGCCAACGATCTCGACGATCCCTATGAGCCGGCCGGATGGCTTGCAGATCCCTCCGTGCCGCGGCTGCTGTTCCTGCCGCTGCCACCCGAGGGTGGGGGGCACGGCGCGGCCGGCAACCCTGATCCAAGTTGGTTGGTCACCCATTACGAAGACATCGAGCGGGTCTATACCGACAACGAGACCTTCTCGAACGTCGGCCAGGCAGAGTTTCAGAGCTATGTCGGCGAAACCTTTCGCTCGATCCCGATTGCAGTGGACCCACCCGAGCACCGCCGCTTTCGCATCTTCCTCATGCAATTCTTCTCGCCCGCGCGGCTCAACCAGATGCAGGACGATATCCGCCGGGTCGTGGTCGAGATGCTGGACGAGTTCGCCGACAAGGGCGAGGTCGATATCGCGTGGGATTTCGCGCGCGTCTATCCGGTGCGCATCTTCATGAACATGATGGGCTTTCCGCCCGCCATGTTCGACCAGTTCCTGGATTGGGAATGGGAAATCCTCCATTCCAACGATCCGGGGAAGATGGCGGCTTCGATGACCGGGATTCTCGCCTACTTGCGCAGCTTTATCGCCGAGAAGGAGCGCCATCCCGACGATACGCTGACATCTTCGGTGGTCAACGGGCGCATCGATGGCGAGCCGCTGAGCGACGATGACAAGATCGGCATCATCTGGTTCCTCTGGCTGGGCGGTCTGGATACCGTGGCGGCCAACATCGCACACATGTTCCGGCGCATGGCGCGCTTCCCGGAAATCCAGCGTCAGCTGGCTAGCGATCCTTCGCTCGTCCCCACCGCAGTCGAGGAATTCCTCCGGATGCATCCGGTGGTCAACAGCGGGCGCCGTGCCAAGCACGATTTCGAATGGCATGGCATGACGATCAGGAAGGGTGAGCAGGTGCAGTGCCTGAACGCTGCCGGCAATTTCGATCCCATGCGCTTCGAAGATCCGCGTCGTTTCGATCCGGCGCGCAGTTCCAACCGTCACTTCAGCTTTGTCGCCGGGGTGCATATCTGCCTTGGCTCGGCGCTGGCGCGGCGCGAGTTGCGCATCCTGCTGGAGGAGTGGTTCAAGCGCATGCCAGAATTCCGCGCGAAGCCGGGCAGCGACACCAGCGTCTATCCCGGTCTTCTGGCGATAAGGCACCTGCACATCGTGTGGGACCCTGCCGCCGTGAAGCGGAACTAGGCCGCTGTTCCCGAACGAGCCTTCAATTTGGCCATGAGCGCGGCCATGCCCCCGGTGCTGGATCGCGCGGCAGAGCGGGTCGACCGTTCTAGGTTGGCTGCGGTCGCCGCGATCAGCGTGCCGCTCGCTACCCTGAGCCTGCCGCTCGTAGTGTTCCTTCCGGAATTCTACGCCAACGCCCTTGGTCTCGACCTGGCCCTGGTGGGCACGCTGTTCACGGCGGTCCGCCTGCTGGACATTGCCTTCGATCCGGTTCTCGGCGGCCTGATGGATCGCACCACGAGCCGTTGGGGCCGCTATCGGCCGTGGCTGGCCGCCGGAACGCCACTTTTCATGATTTCGGTGGCGATGCTGTTCTTCGCCCGCCCCGGGGTGGGGCCGGTGCACCTGCTGATCTGGCTGATCGGGGTTTATGCGGCATGGTCGATACTTGCGCTTGCGCAGCTTGCATTGGGAGCTGAGCTTTCGCCGGCCTATGGCGAGCGATCGCGGGTGTACGGCTGGATCCAGGCCGGAACCTGCCTTGGCGTGCTGCTCGCGCTGGGCGTGCCGCTGCTGCTCCAGCGTGGCCATTCCGACCCGACTGCGACGATGCGCATCATGGGGTGGCTGTGCATTGTCGGCATGCCGCTCAGCGCGGTCATGGCGGTGAGGCTGCTTGGCTCTTCGACAGCGGCGGGACATGGCGGCAAAGGGACTTGGCGGGAATATTTCCGGTTGCTGCGCAACGGTAACGTCGCGCGCCTGCTCTGGCTTGATCTGATGCTGGGGCTGGCCAGCGGAATGACCTCGGCCGTGAGCATCTTCTTCCAGACGCGTGCGATGATGCTGCCCCGCCCCGACGTTTCCCTCGTCCTGATCGCGCATATGAGCGCCGCGCTGCTGTCGGCGCCGGTCTGGACGCGGATCGGCCAGAAGCTCGGCAAGCACCAGGCGATCATGCTGGCCGTGTTCCTTTACATCGCGAGCCAGTTGGCGCTGCTGGCGGTGCCGCCAGGGTCGCTGCTCATGGTGTCGCTGCTCTCGGTCGTCGGCGGGTCCACTTACGCCGCTTTCGCGATGTTTCCCCGCGCGATGATGGCCGATATCGGTGATGAGGAATTGCTGCAGCGGGGCGTCGACCGCACCGGGCTGCTCTATTCGCTCCTGATGGGCACCTGGAAAGTAGGGCAGGCGGCCTCGGTCGGCCTTGCCTTCGCGCTGCTGGCGGCGCTCGATTTTCGGCCGCAGGACACGACGACCAGCCCGGCGGCGGTCACGGCCCTCTACCTGATCTACGTGGGTGGGTCCGTGCTTCTGGCGAGCCTCTCGTTGATCGCCCTCCGCCGCTACCCGCTCACCGCCCGGCGTCACGCCGAAATCCGTACCGCCCTGCGCGAGCGGGCAGATGCAACACGATACGACAAGGAAGGACCCGCTCATGGTTGACCGGAACAAGAGATATGCAGGCAAGACGGTGTTGGTCACCGGCGCGGCCGGAGGGCTGGGGCGGGCCTATGCCCTGGGCTTCGCGGCGGAGGGGGGCGAGGTCATCGTCGCCGACATCAATGCGCAGGGGCTTGCCGAAACCGCAGCGATGGTTGTCGACGCTGGCGGCATCGCAGAGACATTCACGGTGGACATGGGCGACGAAGCGAGCATCCTTGCGTTTGCGCAGGACGTCCGCGCCCGGCGGGACGCGCTCGACGTCCTGATCAACAATGCCGGCATAGCCTATGGCCACATCTCGCAGAACTTCGCGGGCGTGGGCCAGCAGCAGTGGTTGGGGTATCTCGCGGTGAACTCAGTGGGGCCGGTACTGCTCGCCGATGCGCTGCGCCCGCAGCTTGCCGCCAGCCCGGCGGGCGTGGTGATCAACCAGTCGTCGATGTCGTCCTACATGCCGGACACTATCTATGGGGTGACCAAGGCGACGCTCAACGCTATGACCTATGGCATGGCCAAGGCTTACGGGCCGGACGGCATCCGGGTGGTGGCGATCGCCCCGGGGCTGATGGAGACGCCTGCCAACCGCGCCGGACTCAGCGCCGATCTGTACAGCATGGTCCAAGGCATGCAGATTTTGAAATCCGAAGAGGGCAAGGCTGAGGACATTGTCAACCTCGCGCTGTTCCTCGCCTCGGACGAAGCGCGTTTCATAACCTGCGACGTGTTCAGCTGCGATGCGGGCAATTCGATCCGCGGCTGGCGCAACTGATGGGATGAGCGGACCGGGCTCGACCCCCGAACGGGTCGAGCCCGGTCCGGCTATCAGTCCTTGGCGGCAGCCTTGTTGCCCTCGGTCATTTCCGCAAGGCCGGCAGTGGTGACCTGGCCGTGGGTGGCCCAGGCATTGGCATGGCCGAGCGAGTGCGTCAGGAAGCCGGTTTCCAGAGCCTGATGCTGCCCTTGGGCGTCGAGCATCGCATTGATCGAACGCTTGGCCATGCGCATGGCGTGAGGCGACATCTTGGCGATCTGGCTGGCAAGCGCGAAAGTGGCCTCGTCGAGCTCGGCACGCGGCACGACGCGATTGACCATGCCGAGGCGGTGGGCTTCCTCGGCCCCCATCCAACCGGCCGTGAACAGCATTTCCTTGGCCTTGCGGGCACCCCACTCCCAGCCATGCGCCTGATATTCGACGCCGCCGATGCCCATGCGCGCGACCGGATCGGTAAAGCGCGCGTCGTCGGCCGCGATGATCAGGTCCATCGGCCAGCACAGCATCAGGCCGGCAGCCACGCAGGCGCCCTGGACCGAGGCGATGGTCGGCTTGGGGATGTCGCGCCAGCGGCGCGAGTAGCCGAAATAGTGCTTCGCCTCCCAGTCGTACATACGCAGCAGGCCGGTCTGCGACACGTCGTCGAACATCGTGTTCCACGGCGCCTGTTCGAGCACTTCGGGCGCGATGTCATGGCCGGTCGAAAAGTGCTTCCCCTCGGTCCGCAGCACGATCACCCTGACATCCTCGTCGTCCACGGCGCGGGCGAAGGCTTCGTCCAGCTCCTTCAGCAGAGCGGCGTTCTGGGCGTTGCCCGCATCGGGCCGGTTGATCGTGACGACGGCGACGCGTTCGCGCACGTCGTAAAGAATGTAACTCATGCTATGTTCCTCTCGAACGCTGTGTTCGGTGATCAGGCGCCGACGATCTTTTGCACGGACGTGGCGGTGAAAACGAGCCTGCCGTCGCTCTCGCCGCGGCATTGGGTGAAAACCAGCGTACGGGTGCGTCGGGTGGTCCATCCATGCACCTCCAGCAGTTCGCCGAGTTTTGGGGCCCCGATGAACTGGGTGGACATCTCCACCGCGACGACGGGCGGCCCGTCGGCCACATAGGCGGTGCCGGCGCAGCCGACTTCGGCCATCCCGGCGATCAGCGAGCCGTGGGCCAGCCCCCAGCTGTTGACGTGATGCGGTTCGACGCGAAGCGCGGCCGATACGATTTCCTGCCCGTCCGCATCGGTGGAGCGGCGCTGATAGAGCTTGCCCATGTGATTGATGTAGGCGCTCGGTGAAGGCTCGTAGGTGTAGCCTTCGGGCACGCTTTCTTCGGACATCCTGTGAACCCATCCAATCCTGGTCGACACGCTCGGCCAACGGGCGCGGGCGGGCATTTCTTCTGCACCTTATGGCGCAGGTGCGCGCAGCGACCAATCTCATTTCCGATGATTGCCATGGCGGGGGCAGCACTTGCCGGAGTTCGCCAAAGTGGTGCGGGAAACGCAGCGGATCATGGCTATTGTTCCACCGCTGGGCACCTGTCGCAATCCATCGCAGTTGCGATATAGCTTTGCGCGCACTGGCACGGGCCCGCATTCTCGACCACTTAACGTGCTCGATCGGGTATCGATCCATCAAAGGGCTTTCGTGTGCAGACCTTTACCATCAAGCCGTTCGAGGTGCCCGCCGAGGCGGCGGCACTGCGCGAACAGGTCCGCTCGCTCATCCGCGAGCATGTCCCGCCCGGCAACATTGCCCGCCGTGCCAACAGCTGGCAGGTGAACGACCCGGCGTTTAGCCGCGAACTGGGCAAGGCCGGGCTGATCGGCATGACTTGGCCCAAGGAATATGGCGGCCACGAACGTACCGCGCTGGAACGCTACATCGTGCTGGAAGAGCTCCTCGCGGCCGGCGCTCCAGTCGGGGCGCACTGGATCGCGGACCGCCAGACCGCGCCGCTGCTGCTGCGCTATGGAAACGAGGAACAGCGTCGGCGCTGGGTTCCTGGCATCGCCGCCGGCGAGATCTTTGGGTGCATCGGCCTCAGCGAGCCCAATGCAGGGTCCGACCTCGCCGCGGTGCGATCCTCCGCCCGTCAGGATGGCGACGAATGGGTGCTAAACGGCCAGAAGATATGGACCACCAACGCCCATATCGCCCACATCATGATCGGCCTGTTCCGCAGCGTGGAAGGGTCCGAGCGCAATGCCGGGCTGAGCCAGTTCCTGATCCCGCTCGACACGCCGGGCATCACCATTCGCCCGATCATCAACCTGACCGGCGAACATGATTTCAATGAAGTGTTCTTCGACGAAGTCCGCCTGCCGGCCGATGCCCTGGTCGGGACCGAGGGCGCGGGCTGGACACAGGCAACCGCCGAACTCTCGCTCGAACGTTCCGGGCCGGAACGCTATCTGTCGAGCATGGTACTGGTGACGGAACTGGTCCGCCATGCGGCGCACACCGGAGAGCCGGCCGCCGTGGCTCTGGCCGGGCGGTTCGCGGCGGAGGCGTGGACGCTGCGGCAGATGTCGCTGGCGGTGGCCGGACGCATGGCGGCGGGCGAAGATCCGGCGCTGGAGGCGACAATCGTCAAGGATCTGGGCAACAGTTTCGAGCAGGCGGTGCCGCTGCTTGTGCAACAGGTAGTCGAGCTCGACCTCACCGCGCCTGAGCCGCTGGCCCAGCTTACCGCGCAACTGCTTCAGGTTTCGCCGAGCTTTTCGCTGCGCGGCGGCACGCGTGAGATACTGCGCGGCATTGTAGCACGGGGACTTGGCCTGCGATGAACGAAAAACAGACCATGCTGTCCGACATGGCCAGCGCCCTTTTTGCCGCCCTGTCGCACGGCGCGTCGACCGATGACTGGGGCAGGATCGAGGAACTGGGCTTCGCCGGGCTGCTTCTGGATGAGGCTGCCGGGGGTTTCGGCGGCAGCTTCGAGGATGCCGGGATTGTGTTCCGGCTGGCGGGCTATAATGCCGTCGCCCTGCCGGTGGTTGAGGCCATTCTCGCTGCACGGCTTGCTGCCGACGCCGGGTTTGCAGCCAGCGGGACCGGCACCATTGCCGAAGCGGCGAGCGGCGCGATTAGCGGTGATGGCTTTACCGGCGCCCTGCGTGGCGTACCGTGGGGAAGGTTGGCGGATTTCGTGGCTGCGCCGGCGCCTGATGGCGGCACCATGGTCTTGAGCACTGCTGAGGCGCGGGTCGAGGAGCGTGAGAACCTGGCTGGCGAGCCGCGCGACGTGCTGCATTTTGCCGAGACCCCCATTCAGCGGACAGACGCTGACCTTTTCGGGCTGGGCGCTGCAGCGCGGACGGCGCAAATTGCCGGGGCTTGCGATGCGGTGCTGGCCATGGCGGTCGGCTATGTCAACGACCGCAAGCAGTTCGGCAAGCCGCTGGGCAAGCTTCAGGCGGTGCAGCAGGCCCTTGCCGTGTTCGCCTGCGAGGCGGCGGCCGCCAATTGCGCGGCAGTAGGTGTCGCGCAGGCGCTGGATCGGGGCGATGCCGGCTTTGAAGTGGCCGCGGCAAAGGGCCGGGCGAACATGGCGGCGGGCGTGGGAACCGCGATCGGGCATCAGGCGCATGGTGCGATCGGATTTACCGAGGAATACGGTCTTCATCCCCTGACTCGCAGGCTGTGGTCATGGCGCTCGGAATTCGGGGGCGAACAGTACTGGATGGAAACGCTCGGTCGACAGGTCGTCGCCGGCGGTGCCGACGAATTCTGGAGTGGAATGGCGGGGAGGTCCGATCCGCCCGCATGACGCCGCGGCCAGGGCGCTTCCGGCGCCCATGCTTTGACAAATACGCCTTGCAAGGTCTGTCCGTCTGTTGCGGCAGACTTCAAGGGCGATGACTGGGAGAACGAAGTTGAAACTGGCTGACCCTGCCGAGCGCCGCGCAACCGGCACATCCACTATGGCACAAGTGATGGACGAAAGCCCGGCCGAGCGGCCGACGCTGCTCGAAGAGACCATCCGCGATTTCGGCTGCGCCGAAATCTGGTCGCGCCCCGGCCTCGACCGTCGCTCCCGCCGCTGGATCGCGATCAGCGCCGCCGCCACAACGGGCCTTGCCGATCCGGTCGAAAGCTATGTGCGCAGCGCTTTCAAGAGCGGCGATATCACCCTGGCCGAAATGCGCGAGGGCGTGCTGCACTTCGCG
>Ga0065704_10070269_pt1 | contig 42997 bp, 57 predicted proteins | sample SwiRhicommuniRL2_FD_59091 | JGI IMG/M metagenome (GOLD analysis project Ga0065704, IMG submission 59091) | Switchgrass rhizosphere bacterial communities from Rose Lake, Michigan, USA - RL2 v2 (version 2) | ecosystem: Host-associated > Plants > Roots > Rhizosphere > Soil | place: East Lansing, MI | reverse complement strand
TCGATCCTCGACATCTGGCCCGCCCAACGACTGGGCGTCGCCGACCGCGGCATTCGCGAAGGCATATTGCGCGGTCTGATGGACCGTGACGGAGTAAGAATGTGAGAGGCACCGGTGCGGGCAGGGTTCGGGTCAAGACGGCGAAGGGGCGCACGGCGCAATCCACCCGCTGGCTGGAACGGCAGTTGAACGACCCCTATGTCCGCCGCGCCAAGGCGGAAGGGTGGCGCAGCCGCGCCGCCTTCAAGCTGATCGAACTGGACGAGAAATTCCATTTTGTAAAAGGTAGCCGCGCGGTGGTCGATCTGGGCGTGGCGCCCGGCGGCTGGGCGCAGGTGGTGCGCAAACTTTGTCCCAAGGCGAAGGTGGTGGGCATCGACCTGTTGCCGACCGATCCGATTCCCGGCGTCACCCTGTTCGAAATGGACTTCATGGACGACAAGGCGCCGGACCTGCTGGCGCAGGCGTTGGGCGATGCGCCCGATCTGGTGATTTCGGACATGGCGGCCAATACGGTCGGCCATGCCGCGACCGACCATCTGCGCACCATGGGGCTGGTCGAGGCGGCGGCGATGTTCGCGGTCGAGAATCTGAGCAAGGGCGGCACCTTCGTCGCCAAGGTTTTTGCAGGCGGCACCGACGCCGATCTGCTCGCCATCCTGAAAAAGCATTTCACGACGATCAAACATGCCAAGCCGCCCGCCAGTCGGAAGGGCAGCGTCGAATGGTATGTCGTCGCGCAAGGTTTTAAGGGGCGGCCAGACACCGAAGGCTGACCGATGCCGCGGGGGCGGCGTCACGGGGGAAATTTCATTGGTTTCGACGGTATCGACGGTGGCCTATCTGGGGCTGGAGGCGCGCGGGGTAGAGGTTCAGTGCCAACTGGTGCCGGGTCTGCCCAATTTCATCGTCGTCGGCCTGCCCGACAAGGCGGTGGCCGAAAGCCGCGAGCGGGTGCAATCTGTTATGGTTGTAGAATAACGAAACCCGCAGAAATCTGTGATTTACAGCATCGCCCACAAATTGCGCCACAGGGTCAGCAGCATTTGGACAGTGCCCAACAGCGTCAACCCTGCGACGACAACAACCTCAACGTAAAATACGAAACGCCTCATCACTTCCCCTTGTAGTGCGGCCCCGTGCGTTGATCCCATTCAACCCTGTTCCGTAGGAAATGTGGGCACCATTCCCAATCATAGGGTATCCACTTTTCCTTCTCGTCCTCGCTCATGGCGTTCCACTCCTTATCGCACGGCTCAGCCAAAGCGATGATGTCGTGGCGCACCTGATTCGTGCCTTGGGCGTCCCAATAGGCTTTCCATAGGGGGTCATCCCTGTGGCAGACCATCTCTTCCCAAAGACACAGCGCGGCTTCTACAAGCACCTCTGAAAACTCATTTTTCACGTTTTATCCTCCATAGTTGGGGAGGACGGTCAAGCATCGTCGTTCTTTTTCGCAATCTGGAAGTTGACTAATGGCAAAGCCTGCAAGCGATTATTCTGACGAGCATTTGAAGCTGGTGATTACGCGCTATACCGCGCAGGGATCGACCACACGCTCAGCTATCCCATTGGTCGATTTTTTGCGTGAGCGTGAGAAGCGGCAGGCACTTGGGCTTGGACCGCGTGGGCTGGCGCTCAATATCGTCCGCATTGCGAAGCAATCAAAGAACGGGCGCGCCTCATACAGCGATGTTTGGCACTGTTATAATGACGGGCTGCTGCCCCAGGGCAATCACTGGATTAAGCAGTTCATCAAGCCGTTTGACGATCTGGTAACAGCCTGCGTGGCCATGAAATTGCCGCTCATCACGACGCTCATCACGGAAAAGGATAAGACCATCCAGTCGCCAGATGGGATTCGCAATCTGTGGGATTTCGCTGTCGCCAACGATGTGGCTGTAGGCAACTCACCAGAAGCATATGTGCGAATGCAAGCGGTAGAAGCTGCTCAGCTTTCAATTGGTGATATTGAAGAGGCGTTTGCTGCTTACGCTTAGCTGCAAACGAGTATTAAAGCGGCAGAGGTAGTTGGTTAGGGTCTGCCTCTGGCTTGGGACTTAGACGCTCAATGATCGTGGCAGCAAGGGTATCTGCTGCCCGTTCACGCATACGCTCGTCGCGCATGGTAAGGCCAACTCTGGCCCAAGCAGGAGCGTTCAAGATTATGTCAGTGAGCGATTCGCGTTCCATGCCAGCATGAGAACAAATTAGGAACAAATTGGCAAGGCCGTTGCGACAGGGGGACAGAATATGTGGTGGATTTTAGGTCTGATGGCTGTGGCTGGCCTGTTCGTGTTTCGTGACGGACCTAACGCCGTATGGGGAACGGCAACGGTCGCTATCGTCATTGGCGCAGTGGTAGCGTTTTTCAGCGGATGGCCAATGTGGGATACCATTTGGAAATCCGTCATCATTGGCGCGCTCATAGGCGTGGTGTTTGAGGTGCTGCCTCGCTTGGTAGGCAACAGAAAACCCAGCTAGTAGGATTGTGCCTCAGTTGCGCGGCGCTTCCAGCACAATTCCAGCCACAAAGAGCAGAATGCTATCAGGCAGTTTGCGGAAGAATACCGTTTCCCCGTCATATTCAAACTCGCCATCAGTGGCGTTCCAAAAGCGGGGATCAACGTCGAGGTATTCAGTTACGTCTTGAATAAGCTGTTCCATGTGTGGCTCCTATCAACCACACACTCATCTATATGGACTATTCAGTCAGTCGATACAGAAAAAGGCTTATTTAGAAGCAAAGTGTGTAGCTTCTTTCGGATAAATCTCATTCTCAGACGTAAACGCAAACTGTCCAACAATGCACAATGCGCCTGCAATTAAAATCAACTTCTCCCACGGCTTAAACATAACATTCTCCTTTAAGTTAGAATGTCAGTCTGAACTAACGAGTCTTGAAGTCGATACCTTCGATGCCTTTTTCTATCGCAATCAAGGAAGATGGATTTAGGTGAGTCTGTTGGCACAAACAAAAGGAGCCAACAGATGGAATGGAAAAATATGATACGCGCTGCTGATGTTCTCAAGCTGCATGATAACTGGAAAGAGCAGCAGCCGTTGAAAGGAACGGCAGGAGAGCGAGATTTTGAGCCTGTCGTGAAGCTGTTTGGCGGGGCTATCACGATCCTGCTAACTGAATGCGACGAGGACGGCTTAGCCTTTGGCATCACTGATTTGGGGTTTGGATGCCCTGAGATGGGATATGTCTCGATGGACGAGTTAGCCGCCGCCCGCATTGGTGGAGTTTTCCGTCTGGAACAGGACTTGTATTTCCAGCCTGATAAAACGCTGTCAGCCTATGCGGCGGAAGCAAGGGCTGCTGGAACGCTCAAAGCCTAACACTCACAAAAAAGCCCGCCTCAGTCGTGTCTGGGGCGGGTATTTCTTTGGCTGCTTACTCAGGGTCAAAAAGATCGGCGAGCATTCTGAAATGGGATGCAATCTGCTGCTCCTTGCCATTTGCCTTGATGATGAACTTGTCAGCGTGAACGACGAATTCGCTCGCTCCTTGTTTGACAGGCTTTGGCCCCTGAAAGTCGTCCAGCGCCGTCTTTGACGCTTCCCCAATGTCCCACGTCTCTTTGATGAAACTCATGCTTATGGCTGGGCCTGCACTCTCTGCTATCTGCTGTCCACCAGCCAGTTTGACGAGGAATGTTGGTGTGCCGCTGCCGTGGCTCAACCCATAGACGCCAAGCTGATAGGCCAGGACGCCCGCAATACGCATGTAGCGGCCTATATCTGGCTCAAACGCGAGCGGGAAAAATAGGCTGATGCCTGGCCCGCTTTTGCGTTCCGTTTCCACAAGCAGATAATGCCAAGGTATGTCCTTGAGTGCTGCTATGAGGTCTTTGGCATAGCGCAACTCATATTCCAATATGATGCCAGTGAGTTGCCTGACGCTTTGCTTATTATGCTTCCCCGCTGGATCGTAGCTGTTCATGCACCAATATGTCGGAACATCCTTGTCGTGGGGGATAATGTCGCAAATGGCCTGAAAGGTGTCTTTAAGGTCGCCTATCTCGATCTGTGTATCTCTTGATGGCTTTATTACAGTTGAGGCTTTGAAGCCTGTCAGGTGAATTGTCATATAAAAATCCTCATAAACAAACGTAACAAAGCGTCACGTTTCAAGGATATTTATTGACTTCTGCGTTTTCAGGGCTTCTTGGCCCCTCTCGCGTATAGATCGTCCAGTATCGTCTGCTCCAACTCGCTTATAAATGGCTTTGGATATGGATCGTCCAACAGCTTCATGATCGTGTCTAAGTGCTGATGATCCTCAACAATGCGGAATATGAGCTTTCTCTTTTTCATCGCTTGATTAGCTTCCCTATATCAGCCAGCCCCTTGCTGCCTGCGATGCTGCCCAAAATGATAAAAACTACGTTCCAAAAATCCTGTGGGAACGCGGCGAGCGCACTCGCGTAGGCCAGCAGTGTGGTGGGGTTGAACCAGCCCACGATAAAGAGGATCACCAACAGGAAGAACGCCGTGGGCCTTGGCCAGCGCATGATACCCGTAGCCATGCCGTCATTGTCAGTCAGCGGCTTCAATGCGCTGATAACCTTCTTGATCCTATCTTTGATTGCCTGGAACATACTGATATTTATTGAGCAAGAAGAAACCCCTCCAGCTTTCGCTAAAGGGGTTCTCCAATATGACTTTACAAATATCTACTCTTTGAAAACTATGGTTACAGTCTTCATTACTATTTAGTATTCTGCTGAAAAATCCGTGGTTTCTGCAATAGGCGACCGTTCAGCTATACCTATAGCTGACTGCTGAAATCTGCGATTTCCATCCCTCTGAAACCCCCAGGAAACGGGGGTTTTTCGCGGGCAGTTTCAGCGATTTTACGATTTTTCCACATTCTTGCGGAAAACAGGAATTTTCCTGGGTCAAACATATGTTTGACTATAGTTAAACGCGAGTCAAACGTCAGTTAAACATAAGTCAAACATCGGTCAAACACCAGTTAAACAAAAATGCCCTTGAAACCCCCGTAAATCAGCGGTTTTCGAGCCTCTATAATGTAGAATAATATAAAATAAAATATCATGAAGCGCATTATTACTTCGTCGCTTCGCTCTACATTCAAGCGCCAGCGGCGCTCATAAAATAAGTCGAGAAAATCATGGGAGTCAAATGAACATTATCATGCTCGTTGAAAACTCGCTTTCATTACGCTCGCTTAAAACTCGCTCCATTCTCAGCTTCGCAGTCTGGAAGCACATTAAGCCATGAGGCTGTCGCCCAACGAGTATCTTAAAGAATGGCGGCGCGGAAATATCGACTTTACGGGGTCATTTCAGCTATATTTTAGCTGTAGGCAATAAATAAAATGTGGGCAGCAATTGTCCCGATTTCCAGATTCCTTTCGTTGATGTTGCTGCCCACAGCAGGAAAGGATGGAGACGGGCAAAGATACGACTGGAAACGTATCTCATTATTATCAACGAAAGGGATAACATATAAGTGACAAAGCAAATCAATTGGGTGAGTCTTGCCCGTAAAATTATAGACAAACAAAATCCAAAGCTGAGCAGCGATGCTAAGACTATCCGTTATATCCAATCATACATAGATACATTGCTGGACAAAGGCAGCCTTACAGAGAAGCAATCTGCTGGCCTGATCCGCAACATAGACATTCACCTTGGCATCACCATCCCCAGCCAGATTGTCAAAATCGGCCGCACGACTGCTTGGAAATGGAAGAAGCAAGGCGTTTCCGCTGCCCCTAAGACTGTCCAATCGCTCACTGTTGAGGATCACTGGCAGGCGCTGTTGGCGCACTATGGCAGCTTGGAAGCTGTTGCACATGCCGCCGTAGATCGCTTTCAGGGCGTTGTTCAGCCAGACAGCACTCCAACAGCCTCAGAGCAGCAGGCCGTGGCTGCGAAGCCCTTAGACCGCAATCAGCAAGTGACTGTCAGCATTTGGGAAGGCTCTGGCTTTGGCTCTGGCAATCTTGATTACAAGGACGGCGGTAAGGAGCATGTCGTTTTCTATGCCCCTGCTGAGGCAAAGAGGAAGCTGGAAAAGGCTGGCGCCCCAGACAGCCTATGGCGCTCCCTTGAGATTGCGCTGGATGGTATGGACGAATGCGACATTCAGCTTGGCATCGTCCACGGCGAGAACGACCCAAAGGGCAAGAAAGCGCCCAGCAACAATGACTGTATCGTCATCAAGGCCACCCCACACGCAAACCCAGCAAAAAAGTCCGTGGTGTTCGTCCAGTCCGCATATCCAATAACCGCACTGGCTGGCACGGATAACTGGACAAAGAGGAAAAGCAGCCATCCAGACATCAAGGGCTTCATTGAGGGGCTGTCAGAGCGCGCATCCCAATAAATACGGGATGAAAACGGTCCCCTCATTCCCCCCTCATAACCTGATAGACTTGTATCTGCGCTCAGGTTTCAACCAAGGCATCAAGAACGATCGCCAGCTTGCCTATTTCGCCCGCCAACTCAAATCCACGCCTGACATAGTGGAACAGGCCATATTGGACCTGGACGGCAGCGGGTTCCTCAATGGAATGGGTTTGCGCCGTCTGCGGGCGATCTACCGCCGCTTTGTTGTCCAAGACGTGAACCTAGACGAGCTGGTTGAGCGTCCAGAATGGAGGCAGATTGGGCAGGAATTATGCTGGCTGTGTAAGATGGGTTTCCTCGATCTGGATGGGATAGGGGAGAGCGAAGCAGCCATAAATCCAGATTTGGAGGGCTACCCCAAACAGACATTCTTAGGCCGCGTTCGCTATCAGATCAGGGAAGTTTAGTCTTCTTTGCGCAGCGATTGCCGCGCCAAAACCAACACATTGTCATTTAGCTGCTTGATGCCTTCTTTCACCTCGCCAAGCGTGGTGTAGATATGGGCATTGTTTGTCTCAATGACCGTTATACGGTTTTCATGATGGTTCAGCCTTTCAGTGTGTTCTTTAATGGCTTTGGATGACTTTTCTAAATCATCCAATCGAGTTTCAATGACAGTGCTGTTTTGAACGTCCTTGTCGCGCCTGTCTGTGATCCATCCCCAGCCTTTGATGATGGCAAGGACTGCGCCAATGAGCAGGAGAACGGGCATGAAGCTGAGGGCGGTATCGTAAGGGGTGGGCATAACCACAGTAGGCGGAACGTGCGTTCCTGTCGTTGTCGTTAGTTCTGTGGTCATGCTTCAATGGTCCTCCTATTTCTATTATTTAAGAGAAACCACTGAAACCTATGACATTTATACCGCTGGGCCAGTTAGGTTGAAGCAATCAATCGTCATGCTGGACTGCCAAGGATCAGTTGTGGATATGTTATAGCCGAAACCAATGCGGTCAGGACGTGCGCTGAAATGATCCAGCACAGGAGTTGACGCAACTTGTATCCAGTTTTTTCCGCAATGGCTGACATAGAAGGTTAGCGTTGTTCCAACTGATGTAGCACGGAAAAATGATGGCTGCGTCTTGAACGTGATGCTCTCAATTGCTCCATCGTAGCCGCTCAGGCTGGCGAACTTGATGATACCAAATGGCGCATACTCGTTCATCTGTCCGCAGATGATGTGGCGATTGGAGGTGCTGTCCATCAGCATCAAGCCAGCCTTGCGGTAGTCTGCATCATTCATCAAAATCTGAATGTGGGCTACCACTTCCCAATCAAGTGCTTTGTTGGTCAATGTTCTATAAGCAACGCGGCTAAGGTCGCCGCTCGCGCTCGCACCAGATTTCACCATCAAGCCAACGTCAGCGTCGTCAGCTACGGTTAGGTTGGTCGCGTCCGCGCTCAACAAGGTGAATGAACTCGCCAATGGTGGATTGAAATACCAAGGCTGGCCTGAGCCGCCGCCACCGCCTGATGGGGCATCTATCCATTGCGTATTAAAGTTAGTTCCGTCGATTTTGGATAGGATTTGGCCTGCTGCGCCGCCAGTAGGAACGCCCTGGCCATTGGAGCCTGCCGCGCCAGTATCGCCAGTGTCTCCCTTATCGCCTTTATCCCCTTTGTCGCCCTTCGCACCTTGCGCGCCGTCTTGGCCATCTTGGCCTGCTGGGCCTTGGTCGCCCTGATCCCCTTTGTCGCCTTTTGCTCCAGTGGCACCCGTTTGACCTTGAATGCCTTGTGGACCTTGTAGGGAAGCAAGCCATTGGACCTCAGTTCCAACGAAGCCGTTTTCAACAGCAATTTCATAGGCGGATTTTCCATCCTCGCCCGTTCCACCGCCGCCGCCATTGGGATTGCGGAGGGTCACTGTAGCAACGGAGTCATCATCAAGCGGGGCGTCAAATGCCACAATGAAGTCATCTGAAAAGGCAACGCGATCAACGCCCATGCCAGTTGGATCGCCAGCAGCGTTAAATCCATCAATCAATGAGTAGTGCGGTTGAGGGTCTGGCAGCGTGATCCATTCAGTGTTGAAATTGACGCTATCGACTTTGCGAAGAACCTGTCCTTCTTCGCCTCCAAATGGGATGCCAATGCCTGTTGGACCTGTCTCGCCTGCTGGTCCTGGCTGGCCCTGAATGCCTTGCGGACCTTCCTGCCCTGGCTCTCCCTTCAACGAAGCAAGCCAAGCTGTCTCAGTGCCTACAAATCCATTCTCAAGGGCAATCTCAAATGCGGATTTGCCATCTGCGCCGTTTTGGCCGTCTGCTCCGTCCTGTCCTGCTGGGCCTTGTGTCCCTTCAACAGTGATGCCGCCAAGGTCGTTTATCTCAATGATCGTTGTTGTGTCGTCCACCTGTTCAATAATCGTGACTTCATTGTTCTTCATCTTATAGGCTGCGCTCCATGAAAGTTCGTCCTGAGAACAGGGTTATGATCCTGCCAGTTTCTATCGTTATGTAATATTGATACTCGCCATCAACTGAGGCGATGATTTCGCTTAGGTCGCCATTGGTAAGCGTCAATGTGAGGGTCTTGGTTGTATCATTCCAAGAGACGCCTTGGCCTAAGCTGAGGTCCACAATCTCAGTGCCATCAACAGCAATCTTGAAACGTGCATCTGTGACGGTCCTATCAATAGGATTGCCGTCAATGTCCTTGCCTTGGATCACATGGACTTTGCGGAACACAATGCCGCTTTCGTCATCCTCTGGATAATATCTCAAATGTAACACTATAGGCAGTCTCCTTAGCTTGGCTTATATGGTGGATTGTTGGTTGTTTGATGGTATTGGAACCATGTGCTGCCAGCAGTCGCAGCGCCCTTAGCGGTTTCGCTGTCGATTTTGCTCTGGCGATAGGCGAGGGCGTTTGTCTCTGCTTGGACCAAGGCGCTGTCCGTTCTGCCCATATCCAAGATCAATGATGGCGCGGCCAAAAGCTGGTCCATTGCCTGTCCATCACGCAAACTGGCCGTGCCGTTGTTGTTCCAGCTATCCCAGCTAAAGGCTGCATTTGAGCCTTGGGCGGTTACGATAGCGGAATAGGTCTGAGGCAGGCTTGCAGCTACGCCACCAGCAGACGCGATCATTGCAGGCGTCCAAAGCGGTACGGTGTAATCAATCTCATATGAATTGATGTTCATGCCGCCGTTGAGCCTTCCAGTGGCGCGCTTCTGGTGCATGGTGATGAGCCAGTTCACGACAGCCTCAGCTTTGTCAGAAGCCGCTCTGAGCGCGTCGTTGAAACCAATTTTCTCAGCCGCGTGGAGCGCACTGGTCCAATAGCCAATCATGAAGTCATGCTGCCAGACGCCGTAATCGTCGCTCCAAAGGCATGGACCAAAACGCTGAGCGCCAGCAAAGATCGCATTGTTACCGCCGCCGTTGATGTTGGTTGGCGGCGTTAGGAACCCAACTTCGCTGGCATAGTAAGTGTCGTAGAAGCCCTCAAAATCGAACACGACCCAATCGAGAATGTCAGCACGGCTATAGAGCCTGCTGGAATTGCTGGACGCTGTTTTCCACGCGATGGCGGCGTGCATATATTTCCACGCAGCGCCGCGTGATGCGAACTCGCCTGCTTCGCCCCAGCCGTTGTTCAAAATCCAAGGTAGGTAGAGGCGCGCTTGATCGCCAAACTTGTGACCCAGCATCGCAAATTCAGGCGATTGCCACATGAGCGATCCCCAATGCGGGAATTGGTGAGCGTGGTCTTGGTCAATCTGGTTAGTGCCAAAATATGGCTTGTCAGAGGTAGCGCCAGCATATGGGACTTGGACGCGAAGCGGATTGTTCGCGGTGACAAATTCATATGGGCGACCGCCCTGAACGTAATAGGCTTGCTCTGGTGGAGTGCCAGCTTCGCCCGCGCCATAATAGTGGTTACGCATCGTGATATTGCGGCGCGCATCGCCTTTGAACAGCGGCGTTAGGCGTCCATTTTCAAAGCAGTGGAATGGGTCTGATGCGTAGCCAGTGAGATAATCTAGGGCTATTTCCTTCATGCTGCGATTGTCGTGCAGGCGCTTTACCGTCACGTCTCGCGCATAGCGGGCAACAGGCTCAGGCATAATCTGACGATCATCACGCACACCGCCTGGACCTGTAATTGGCGAACGCCCCATTTGATTGAACGGGGTATATTTCAGCCATGTGTTGGCGTTTGGCACCATGCCGTTTTGGTCAGAGCCATATTTCCACGGATTGAGTGTGTTCGCGCCAGCGGTGATGAGGTCGTTGTAGGTGCTGCTTTCCCACGGCATCCAGCGATAGTTGGCGAAGCCATTTAGCTGTTCGCCTGAGCCTGTGCGTAAGTCGCCGCCGTTGACTGATGCGCCGCCCTGAGAAGCGAACGGCACGGCAATGTCATAGGTAGGAACGCGGTCCCAAATCTCCTGCTGGGTATAAGCTGGCGGCTCTGCGTGGGAGCGCCAGATAATGCCTGAACGCACCGTTCCCTTTGGATACCACTTGTTTGCGGCCGTCACCATTGGATTGCCGCGCCCGTCAAGTGACCCGCTCCATGAAACGGCTGTCGCTGTGGTGTTCAAAGGCTGGCCGTTTGGCTGCTCAATGCGGCCAAGCAATGTTCCTGTGTTGTCGTAGATCAGCCATTTATGGGGAACCATGTAGCTGTCTTTGCCCTGCGGATCACCAAACGGATTTGCAGGCATTTGAGTCGTATCCCAATCATAGCCAAACTGGAACTGCACATAGGTTCCTATACGGATGCCTTCGCAATAGTAGTTGATGCCATTGATGTTTGGCACGGCTCCCTTTGGCAAAACCTCAGTCCACGGCGCTTGTGCGCTGTATAGGGTAGAGTCCTCAAAGCGGCAGTTCTGCGCCGCTGGTTTGGTCATCACCAACTCATTTGGATGGGCTACACCTTCGCCAGTGGACCAAACTTCAAGGACAGCTTTGTAAGCTCGTCCAGCAGGCAATGTCATTTCGCCTACAACGACTTCCATGTTGAAGGGGTCTTGGCCTGTCGCCTGATAGCTGACTGTGACGGGTGCCTGTGGTGTTGAGAAGCCGCGAGCATCGACACAGAGCATTTCCAAGTCAGCCGCCGCAATTGAACCGCTGACTGCTGGGTCATAGGTGCTTTCAATCTCAGGCTTGCCGAACGAAACGCCCACATATGCAACGTCGAGATTGTTCACGCTGTCTGAGGTGTTGTTGCCAGATGAATTACATTCGAGCGCCATGGCTGGTGTAATGCGTAGCTTCACCTCGCATGGCTTATCTGCACCAATCTGGACGCCATCAGCATAGAAGCGGACTGAGCCGCCAGCACCGCCTACATTGTCGATATACTCGACGGACCATGTTTTGAGCGATCCAGCCTCGAATGCAGCATTGTCGTCGCTGATAATTTCCGTGGTTGAGCTACCACGGCCAACTGTCACGGAAAGGGTGCCTGTTCCTGACCAGTGACGGCGCAAAGTGAATTCGCCAATCATGTAATCATATAGGGTGGCGAGGATTGGATATTCCTCATTCACAACGCCTGAGAATGTCAGTCTTATGCGGGCTGGTGCCTGTGTGGTGCCGTCATTTGTGGTCTGCTTGAAGGACAAAGCCAGCGGATCAGTTGCGAGGTAAATGTGCCTCATGAGGCGCAAGCGCCCGCTAACCATGCTGCTGTTATCAGACGAGGTGCCGCCTGATCCCGTATAGACGCGCTTGTAAATGACATTGGACAATCCAACGGCATCGCCGCTAACTGGCCATGGCGAGCCAGCGCTCGTAATGTTCCATTGGCTTGCGACAGGGATCGTGATTTCGTTGCGGCGCTCGATGGCAAGAGGGAAGCCTGATGGCACAGTCAGGGTGAAATTCGACGTGCTGCCGGCCAAATAGATTCCCAATGGGAATATGGTGCCTGGGTCGCCGTAAACGGTGCCTGAGCCTGACAAATCGAGTTCTTCGTCACTTCCGCCTGGCTGTGGCTCAGGGGCATTCACCAAGCCCAAAACCACGGCAATGCCTGACGTGGTGGACTTTGCCCAAATCGCAATGCCTGCGTCTGGTGTGCTGTTTGGAATGATGACCTGAGCGGTTTGTGTCAGGTTCATTGGCGGATCGCCAACGGCAACAGGAACGATAACGCTGATGCCGCTGCCGCCTGCTGGCTGGCCGCTGTATTCGTTCAAGTTGATGATTGCGCCTTGACCGCCGCCGCCAACGCCATCTTCTCCGTCCTCACCTTTGAGGCTGGCAAGCCACTCTGCTTCTGTTCCAACAAAGCCGTTTTCGACGGCAATCTCATAGGCGGATTTTCCGTCTTGGCCAGTGCCACCGCCTGTTCCGCCGCCGTTCTCGATCAGGTCGCCTACAATGTCCACCAAGTCGGTTACTTTGTCGTTCAACTCCTGAGTAGTGGCTTGGGTTGGGATAATCGCATAAGCTGTGTTGCTGGAAGTCGTGCCTGAATATGGTTGAACGAGTTTCAATTGCGTGGAATTAACAACGCCATCAAGCTCATACAGAGAATTGCCGATTTTGAGCATATCGCCGCGCTTGATGGAATTTGTAAACTGTGTTCCGTTGCCAGTTACAATGTCTGAGTTGTTAGTGAGGTTTATCGTTCCAGTCTTATACCAAGCCATTCGGTAGTTTTCTCCGTTTTATACGGAGTATTTATTTTCATCGCCTATCACTGAGGCGGTTCTGGCCAGATTACATCATCGAAGCAGACATTGGGTTGATCGTCTGGAATGTCTCTGAGGGCTTGGCGATATGCGGCCCATGCTGCCTGCTGCTCAGGGGTAAGCTGGGCATCTATGGTCTGTGTCCAATCACAGCCAGATAGCAGTGCCGTTCGCGCTGAACGGATACGCATCTGCTCAAATTCCATATCGACTAAAATTGGGGTGAATTTCGTTCCGTCGCTGGAAATGACACCATCAACAAAGCTGTCAATTTCCAGAAATACCTCATTGGCTTGAAGCTGAGCGATAGCGTGAGACTCTTCCATAGCAGCCAAAGCAAATCTGATTTTCTCTCCTGGAACGCCAATCGCGTATATTGTCATCTTCTTGTCTCCAATATCATCACCTTCAATTCTGCCAGTGTGACGCTGCTTGCGCCTTGCCACCTAATCAGAACATTATGCTGCCCTGGGCCAACGTGTGCATAGCCAGCGAGTGAAAAGGTATCTGCCGTCTTTTGACCGCCGCCAGCACCAATCTGGTTGCCATTGACTAATAGACGGCCATTCCAAGTTCTGTCGCCATTGGGGAAACCCTGTGAAGCACTGACCCATATATTTAGGTCGCATTCGTAAGGTGCGTTCACTGTGTAGCTTAAAGCGTCGTAGTATGATCCGTTGCCATACATGGCAGAAGTGCGCTGAGCAAAGTGGGTAACTGTGACTGAATTAAGCGCGATCTTATTTGTGCCTATCGTTAGGTCATATATCTGTGCGCCATTGATCGTGGCTCTATCTATGACGGCTTGTCTGATCCTGACTTGGCCTGACACGACTTCAAAAATGCGCTCTGCGCTGCCAGGGTGAGCGATAAGGAAGCGGTCCACATTCACGGCGAATTCGCTGTTGCCATACGGATCGCTGGCAAGGCCAAAGCCTGAGACACGCCCATTGTTGTCAATGCGGAGGGTATATTGTGCGCTCAATCCTGATAATGTGTTGCCCTGCGCGGTCATCGTCTGTTGGATCGTGACGAACTGGCCGTTGTAGCCAGCCGTTATCGTATCAATGCGCTGCCCAAGGGCGCTGTCAGCGTTCGCTCTGGTTGTCTGTTCCGTCTGTAGGGCGGCAGTCCAGCCGCCCGTTCCAACTTGTGCGGATAATGTGTCTATGCGCTGACTGAGGGCGCTATCAGCATTCACGTATGCGGTCGTGATGCTTTGTTGCGCGGCAGTCACCTTGGTATTGATGTCAGCGTTCCATTGGGCGGCCTGTAAATTAATGCGCTGCGATAAGGCGCTGTCCGCGTTCACAAGGTTGGTTATGTCGATGCTATATTGAGCCTCATTGCTGCCCACGCGGGCCGCAAGCTCTGTTAGCTGCCTAGCAAGGGCTGTGTCCTCTCTGGCCCTTACCTCAGACTCACTAGAGAGGGCGGCCTCTGCGTCGTCCACGCGCCCGCCCATCAATAGTAGTTGCTGACTAAATGCCTCTTCTGAGTTGGCCTGCGTTTGTTGGACAAGCTGTAGGACGCTCTCAGCATCACCGACGCGAGTTTCAAGGATGAGCAGCTTCTGTGCGACTAAGGTTCCGTCGCTATCCACATAGGTTTTCAGTTCCTCAATGGCGCGATGGGCATTGTTGGAATAGGCATTCGCTACTTTGAGAAAGGCCGTGCTGCTTTTGACATTTAATGCGGCGATAGCTTCCAAACGCTCATTGAGGGTAGGCAGCAATATGCTCTCTTCACTCAGCGTATGGATTTGAATGGTAGCTTCGTTAAGTAGGTCCGTTCCAAAGGCATCATATGCCGCGTAGGTGATCCAATAATCTGTGTCAGGAAGCAGGCTTAGAGAAACCTCGTTGTTTGGCCCTATATATTTGGAAGTTATCTGATCCTTGCGGACAGGGTTTTGAGTGTCAGCCCATACGCAGAAGCCCGCCCAATCCGTGTCATCTGGCTTAGTGAAGCGGAAAACCACTGTGTCATATCCATTGTAATATGACATGGGCGGAACGGCTGGTGCTGGGTTTAAGGCATCAATCTCTTTTTCAATGGACCAATTTCCTGCGCCATCCATTGTGGACAGATAGACTTTGGGGGAGCGTGTAAGCCCAGCCTTTATGTTCTCTTCAAAGGTGAGAACGTCTTTGTAACCGCGCATTCCATCTGGCTTGGTATATTGCTCTGTGCCATCTGCCTTAACATGATGGACCACGGAGTCATTCGCGCACTCATACCTGATACGGTATTGAAACTCGCGTCCGTTTAGGGGTTCTTCCTCAAATCTGACTGTTAGGTCTTTTCCTGTAAAATTAACTGTCGCCACTCTCTCAATCAAATCCTATGAATATAGGTGGCAATACCTCTGCGCCGCTTCCATAAGAAAACTCATGCTTTAAGAGTGCTGCTTCACCTGACCTATTTAGGATATTTATTGCTCTAACGCTGAACGTGTATGTTCCTTGCTCAGCATCAATGAGTTGGCAGCTTGTGCTATTGCCGCTGTAGATACGTTCCCAAACGCTGGTGTAAGGGCGCAGGACTTCCACGACATAGCCATTCAAAGGAAGCTGCTGCCCAAGGTTCTCGCCCACTGGCAGGACGTTCACGGCATCCCACGACAGGTTGATTTCGTGGTGAACGCCGGTGATTTCGTCCACATAGGTATTGTTCTGCGCCTTCAATCCCGTTGGCTTTGGAATGAAGGTAGGAATCTGTGACCAAGGAATCTCTGGCACAGGAACATTGCCATCCAGCCAAGCATATTTTCCCTCAATGTGAAGCTGGGCCGTCACGGTGTAATTGGCTGGGCTGTTTTCCTTAATGTCGATGATGCGGAAAACGCGCGGCTGGATCGCATTCGCGCCAACTTCCACGATGCTGATTGGGGTATCTGGCTCTAAATCCGTCGTGTCGAAAGGAATGTCCGTGGTGAGGGTGTCAACGCTCTGGACCACAACAGGGCGGACGGTCATGCCGTTATCGCCTACATAGATGCGGGCATTATAGCTGGTGTTCGCCTTCAAAGTGATGGCGTTGTCCATGCGCGCAAAGGTAGGCGTGACGACTTCAACGCGGCCAGTTGGGGCTAAGCCTGACAGGTTCCAATCGTGAACCTCAATAAGCTGTCCTGGGATATATGCAGCGGCAGCTAATTGGGTATCAAACTCGATAGTCTCATGCTCTTTCTGACTGATGAAAGTTAGGATGCGAGCATAGTCATATGCTTCCTGCTTATTGGTGCATCCAACTTTATAAACTCTGCTTGAGACAATGCCATTGTTCGATAGATTGAGCGCACGGTTGCGGGTTATGGCCTCATCATCACGATAAACGACAAGACCTTTTCTGCCGTAATCATCCATATTGTCATATTCAACGAACGTCTCATTGACTCGTTCTTGAATGTTGGTGCTTTTGTAACGGAACAAACCGCTTTGAATGACGGCATTGTTGACGAAGTGATCCACTGCCGTTTGCGGGCGGTCCTGCATCAATATGATTTGCTGCCCAGCGAAATATGGGAAAGCGCGGAATGACTGCGCCAATTCTCTGAGCGCTTGCCATCCTTCCTGTTCGTCCACGAACTGCTTGTTGAGCGTGAAACGAGGACGCCCATTTACGTTCTGATCGCAGTATTGAGCGCACTGGTAGAGTGAGAAGGTGTTGAAGAAACTCTCAGGGACGCCGCAGGCTATGGCCGCGTTCGTAGCCAGCTCATACCAGTGCCAGACTGGATTGCTGGTCACGGCATATTTGAATGCGCCGTTCCATGCGCCTGTATATGTGCGGGTTACAGGGTCGTAATTGTCAGGGACGCGGACTTTCTGCCCAGCGCAGACAAGGGCAATCTCAGGGCTGGAATTTGCATCAAACTGCGCGAGGTCGATCGCTGCGCCAAAGAGAGCCGTAGGGACTTCGCCGCCGCTGCCATCATAGGCCAATTCACGGTCCTGAACCTCAACCCAGCCACGGAAAGCAGTATCGTTCTGTAGCTTGTCGTCCGTGCTGTCGTCCGTGATACGGAAAACGCGGAACATCCAAGGGGCCGTGTCATCAGCAGCGCCAATAGGAGCAACAATCTCATATTCACGGTCTATAGGATCGCTGGTTTTTTCATTGATGCGCCATGTGCCTGCTGGACGCCAAACGCTATCATTGGCCAGCTTAGCCTCTGCACCAATGGCAACTGATGTTGTGCTTTGGTTTCCCTTCTTACTCGTTTTAACAAGCGCGTTGTATCTAATGCGGACCTTGATACGGTTCACTTGGTTGTCAGTGACCGTGTTAGTTATGTAAACCTGACTTCCGCCCGTGTTGAGTTTCTTTAGTTCAACGGCTGAGTCAAAGACGTTGGTTACGCCTGGAGTGATAGGGGAGGCGGTTTGCCCTGGGATGCCACGGCGCTCTGTCCAGCTTATGCCTCTGTAGTTTCGTTGGCCTGATCCACGGTCGCGCAATGGCACTTCGTTGATGAGGATATTCTTCTCTTTTTCCTCCCAAGTGCTGCCAACGATCCCGCCAACCTCGCCAGCGCCATAGGCCGCGAGCAGGCGCAATGTGGCATCTGAAAATGTCGTGTTGGCGATGGTCTTGCCGCCGCCTTTTTCACCTTGGACAACCTCAGCGATGTATCCGCCTTCGCCTGGGTCATAGACGGCTGTTCCGCCAGCATCGCCTTTGCCCAGCGGGTCTAATACCTGATTGCCTGTTTTCTGCTCGATGATAGCGGCCCAGCCGCTGCCAGTGGTGTTCGCGCCGCCTGAGTTGGTAATATCAACATTCGTCTCAATGACGTTGAAGCCGCAAAGCACATTGTCGCCAGCCACATATGGGAGAACAACGCCTTCCTCATTCGTGTTCAGGCCGTTCTCATAGAGGGCGGATTTGCGCTTATCGTTCTTGGTCTGTGGCGGCGGAAACAGGATGGACATTAGCAGGCTGATGCCAATGCTGACTGCCGTTGAAACAAGGGCAGTTATGAGCATCGCGCTCGTTATCTCATGTCCGCTGACAAATGGAGCGATGTGGATCGTTGCGCCATCAGGCACTTTCCAACCCGCTATTTGGTGGCGGTCTAAGCTGACTGAATTTTCCAGAGTTGGACCAACGCGGACCATCGCGGGCATCGTGTCCATGAACTGCTTGATTGGATAATACTGCTCAAGGAAATCAAAAATGTCCCTGATACGGGAAACATAGAATTTCTTTGGTCGCTTGTGCCCTTTGGGCATCTTATCCTTGAATGTGCCATGAAGTTGAACGGTAATTAGCATTCAATAAGTTTCTCCTTGTGTCTCCAAAAGCTGACTGCCCATCTTTCCAACAGTAGTTCCTCGTCCTTCATCACCCATTCTTCGCTCAGCTTCATGTTTGGCTGATGGAGATAAGTGCCTTGGCCAAGGTAGATGGCGCAGTGGTTCACGGTGGGACTGCGCCAATTCATCAACGCTAAATCGCCCCGTCTGCGCTGGTGACGCTCGATGCGCTTGAAGCCCAAGCGCAGCGGCCAGTAGGAAAAGGGATCTAGGCCGCGCGCATGATGATGGTGTGCGCCTGGCTGTCTCACGCGGGGAATGGGATCTATCTTGATGCCGTGGGCAGCATACCAATCCGCGCAGAGCGTCCAGCAGTCACGAACGCCCCAAAGAAACGATCTGCCAAGTAAAGCGCCCTGAGACGCATCTGGACCCCATATCTCTGGGAAAGCTGCGTCATAGACGCTGACAGGGCGCGTATCAGGGTTTCCGCTGACCGCGACGATGCCGCAATTCCATCCAGTCGCAATCTGCGTCTCTGTGTCCCTGTCGCTTGGCTCTGGATTTCCATTGGGATGGCTATGGAGGAACAACCGCGGCCTGCGCTGTAGAAGTCTCGCCTCGTCCTTCTGTGACAGCTTGAACTCAAAGGCGCCGTCCGTGCCTTGCGCGATGTTCTCAATCTCTTCCCATGAATCGTCATCCCAAATGGCAACGACCGCTTCGCGTGGATAGGCTTTGAGGAAAACGGGCTTGATCTCTGCCCATTGCTTGTCCGTGATGAGGTGTTTCATCACATATTTAGCGGACTTAGCGTTGAAGCTGACTGCCCAAGCCTGGGTAATGCTCGCGGGTCATTTTGAAGCTGGGTATCTTCGCAATCTGGAAATCTATGTGCGTGGCAAATTCCATATCAATCTGCCTGCCATTGCCTGACACGGAATTGAGTAAGTATCGTTCCTCGCTAAAGGCCGCATATGGATTGTTGGAAACAACGTCCTCATAGAGCGCCTGATAGCGGGTCACTGGTGCGCCAGATGCCAACTCATATTGGCGCAGGGTAACATAGAGCAGCCCGTTTACGTCTGGTAAGCTGATGGACGGACGAACAAGGTTCTCGCCGCCACGCTCCCAGCCAGAAGTGACGAAGGGTAGGGGAGTCCATTGTTCGCCATCCCATGTGACATAGCCCTCAGCAGGAGTAGGGCCGTTGAATGTGCTGCTGTTGACGAAGCGATATGCAATGTCGCCAAAAGCAGTCAGGTCCAATTCCCAAAACTCTACAAGCTGGTTGAAGGTAGATTTATGAAGGTTCGTCATACGAGATCGAACCCCATGCTGAATGTCGTCAAATTCCTTCCATCTTCACGCTCTTGCAAAGCGAAGGTATCAGTTGGGCGGAGTTTGATCGCGCCTCTGACATTGCAGGTGTATTCGTAAACCTCGTTGAAGTAGCCTGCTTTGAGTGAGTTCATTAAGGCTAAGGCATCTGCCTTTGGAAGAACCCAAACTAAGGTGGCTGTTTCAGTCCATGGTCTTATGCCTACTGTCCCGCTCATTTTGAGCGAACCAGTTTCCATAGTTATCTTTTTAACCGATCCTTGCCAATCAATAGGCGTTATCAAATAGCCTTGTTGTGGTAATGCTGTCATCCAATACGCTTGCTCCTTTCAATCTCTCTTCTAATGTCTGAACGCAAATCACGTCTGTAAGCGTCCAACTGGCTTTTCATCTGCTGGGCTGTGTTATCGTTGGCTGTGCCGTAGATATTAATGTTCGTGCCACCTACGGCGATGCCGTTTGGTCCACCTAAGCCGCCAAGGTCACGATTGTTGATGATGCGGCCTGCTGTGTTGGGAACGAACAACTCGCGCCCACGCTCGCCAACCATATAAGCCGTTCCGCTGTTGACTGATCCACCGCCAGCGCGACCGCCACCAAAGCCAAGCGCACCTGTGATAGCGCCAGTAAGCAAGCCCCCTATGCCGCCTGCGCCGCCAATGTCCTTCATCTTGTCGCCCAATATGATGGACTGGATGATTGCCTTGGCGATGTTCTGTAGGAAGTTGCTGAAAAACGACTTCATAGCCGCCTCTGGATCATCCCAAAGGTCGCTCAATATGCTCTGTAACTGGTCAGCCTGTTCAAGCTGCGCCGTGATACTGACATTATCAAGCTGGGCTTGTTCAAGTGCATTGATACGCTCTATGCGCTTCTGGATTTCCTCATTGGATGCACCAGATGCTTTCGCTTCATCACGCAAAGCCTGAGCGCGTTGCTGGATTTGAGCAACGTCACGTTGCTGTTGCGCCTGATTAGGATTTACCTTTTCAAGAAGCTGTAGCTTTGTATCTTGTTCCTCTTGCCCAATGCTCTTGTCTAACTGCTTGAGTTTATCAACGGACTTGAGGGCTTCAATCTGGCGGTAAATGGCGCGGGTCTTGTCATCAAACGCCTTAATCTCAGCCGTGTTGAGGTCTTGCCCGTCTTTGATGCCAGCACGGCGACGAGCTTCCGCGACAAACAAGTCCTCTTCGCTGAGGCGCATATCGCTGTATTTTTGCTCAAGCGCGGTGAGTTCATCGCGCATACCCTTTGCCTGCTGGCCAGCCTGTAGGGCTTTCACCAGCTTGACCGCTGCTGCGGCCTTTTCATTGGTCAAGGATATGTCACGTGGAAGGCCAGCACGGACCAATGCGTCCCTAATAGCTTTCTCTTCCTCAGCTTCGCCTAGTTGGAGGATGCTGTCATTGAGGGCGCGGATCGTATCATCATATTTCTTGGCTGCGTCAGCCTTCTCCTTCGCGGCCTTCTTAGCTGCATCGTCCGCTGCCTTCTGCTTCTTGGAAGCTGCATCGCTGCTAGGGGTGTCTTTGGTCGTAGGTGTAGCTGTTCCACCGACGCTATCCAGGCTGGCCGTCTTGCCTTTGTTGCGGCCAGACAGACGATCCAATGCCGCCTGATTGGCGCGAGCATCGCTATAGACCTTTGCGGCTTCTGATGCTGTTTCTTTGATTGCGCTGCTGGCAATGCCCATTTGCTTTTGCAATGCAGCACCAACGCCGTCAAAGGCTGTAAAATTGCCGCTGAGGAAAGAGGCGATACGACCGCCAATTTCTTTGAATATACCAGTGACAGAAGCAAATGCGGCTTTGAACAACTTTGGAATGTCCAACGCGACGACTTTGACAGCACGTAAGACGCCTATGAAAGCCTGTTGCATTGTCTGGGATGATTGATTGCTGGATAAGCCGAGCCACTCCCATAGTGATCCAAACAGTCCTTGCACTGTGCCAACAACCGTCTTGATGACGGAACTGAACACGGTAAAATACTCGCCGATCAATGTAGCTACGACTGATGCCGCTTGACCAACGAGGTTGAATTCTAAGGTGAGTGTTTCAAGTATGGTCAGGCTGTCACCACCTGCGTCGAACGCGGAAAATACACTGGCAATACCTGCAACCAGTTCAGATGCGATACTGACGATGCTTCCAAATACGGAGCCTATTGCTTGCAACATAGGCGTCGCAGAGGCTAAGCCAGTAGTCAGTCCGTTGACGATATCCGCAATGGATTTGCTGAAATCACCTTCGCCAATGGCGGCGAATGCAAGGAATATCTGGTCAGTAAGGCCAGCCCATGCGCCTGCCAGTGTCGCTGTCTGACGCTCCATAGCGCCCGCAAACTGGTTGTTCCCAATGCCTTGTAGATATTTTTCAATGTCAGCGGCGTTCTTGGAAACCTCAGTGGTCACGCCTTGGAAGGTGAACTTTACCTTGTCGCCTTCCTGCTTGGATTTGATACCAAACTCCTTGAGGCGTTCAAATTCGCCTGTAGATGCGTCAGCAACAGCCTCGATCATCTGATTGAGGTCTTTGCCCATGGCAGCAGCGGTATTGCCGTAGCTGGTAAGAGCAGCCTCAGATGGCGTGAGGCCAAGCGCCTTCAATTTAACGAAGCCCTCAATGGCTTGGTCCAAAGAGAACGGAGTATCCTGTGCAAAGCGAGCGAGAGCCTGGAACGCAACGCCTGCGCGATCAGCATCGCCAACAACAGTGGTAAGGCTCGCCTTGTAGGATTCGACCTTTGCGCCCGCGCTCAGGGCAGCGGCACCAACACCAACGATAGCACCGCCAACGGCAAGCGTAGCACCAGCAACAGCACCAGAACCAAGGGACATGATGGACCCGCCAAGCGGGTTCATACTGGCAGCAGCATCTATGGCATTGGTGCGGAGTGCGCCTAATGCGCCGCTGGCGCGAGTGACTGGCGCGTCGTTGATTTGCCCAAGAGGATTGCCAATTCGCTGGCTTCTGATCTGCTCCAGTTCGCGGCGAAGACGGGCTAATTCTGCCTGTGCTGCGCGGGCATCGTCAGGGAGTGAACCAAGGGGGGCTGTTGGCGGTCTGACGCCAGCGATGGATTGAAGCGCCTGTCGAGTGTTGCTGAGTGCTGTAGTAGCTCGCTGAGATTCATTAGGCAGGTTGCCAAGGAATGCGGCTCTGACCTTAACATTGCTGATCGAACCCAGCGCATTTCGGATTGTGTTGGAAGCGGTGGAAGCCCTTTTTTCGGCTCCCTCCGCTGCTGATATGAATTGATTTAGCTGTCTGACGGCACCTGAGGCATCACCATCTAAACTGAATTCTAACCTGTCTTCTGCCACCTATAAGCGCGCTCCTTTTTCTTTTATTTATGGAAGAGCTATGCTGATGCGTTCTTCGCGGCATCTGCCTCAGCTTTGCCAAGAGCAGCATCAAGGGCAGATAAGTCGTCACCAAAGTCGATGATGCCTAGTCTCTCGTTCTCTGCCTTGTCCATCATTTCAGTTTTATGGAGGGCAATGAGCAGATATTCAGCCATAGTCATTTCCCAGATTTCGCTAGGCTGAATGCCAACTTCAATCAGGGTGGTGTAAGCTATATCAATCCCAGACGTTATGCTGCTTTTGAGTCCGCCTTTTTTTTAGACTTCTTCTCGGATTGATCGAGTAGTTTTTGATACTGCTCCCCCATAATGACTTTTAGGGCTTCTTTTAATTTGTCACCACTTCCCTTATTGCTTTCTTCATCGGCATTTAGAAGCCATCCCATCACGTTGTCGCGGTCCATTTGGTCAATAAGTGAAGTTGTCGGCTTTGCTTCGTCATAAAAGTCAATCATAAAACTATGTAGAACTTCAACGACTGAGGTTATTCCTCCCTCTGCGCCATACAGCAGCATATAGACCATTGGGTCGTCTGTTCCTGTTGCTTTCTTGAATTTCATTAGATTGATGAAGTTTGCTTGTAACTTCATGGAGTAGGTATTTCCGCTATCTCTGTCTTTCAGCGAGAATGTGGCTGTTCCAAAGCGGTCTTTAAAGTTCATACGCGAGCATCCTTATAGTTATTTGAGGGCGGCTAGAAGGAATCCAGCGCCGCCCTCACTCACGTATTTAGTTTATTCGCCCGGTTCGTATGCTCTAGCAGGTAAATTACGCGCATAGGTGCCTGAACTTTCTAAGGTGAAGGTGAACTCCACTAATCCCGTCGCGGATGCTTTTTCTTCGGTCTCTGAAACGAGGAAGGCGCCTTCAATGTAGATTTTATCTAATGGGTCATTGCCTGCTGAGATATTTTCCTTCACACGTCCGCTGACGTCACGGACTTGGAAACGGACAGTTTCACCGTCAGCAGCGAGTAAGGCGTTGTGGCCTGGGTCATTCTCAACGACTGTTTCAGCGGTCCCTTTGATTGTTATCTGACGTGGGCCAGCATCCTTAACGACGTCATATGATTTAGTGTTATAGCTTTCTACGTCTGATTTAATGCCGATTGTAATCTCATTTTCAGTGCCAACCATCACATAGTCAGTGTCGTCTTCTGGTTCAGCGACATTTGCAATGAATAGCTTTAAGTTCTTACCTTTGAATAAGGCCATTTCTGGAATCCTCCATTATACTTGTTAAGGTATTTATGGAGGTGCTGAATTGGCTCTTATATTATCCTTTGATGTAGAACCTGACTGGATAGAGTGATGAGTTGACGGCGTTCTGCGGCTCTGGTCGGTTTAGAAAGCCGTTGGTTTGGATGGTGCCAGTGCTATCAAGGACGGAGAGGAAATGCTGGCTTAGGAGCGTGAATGATAATGTCATATCATCGCTCCATAGGTGGATATTAGCTGTCCATGTTCCAATCTTGTCATCCAAGCAAACAAGGCCGTCCAATGTCACGCATGGGACGAGCGCATTGCCGTTTTCATCTGCTGGTGGGATGCCCAAGTGGAATGGCATATTGAGCGATTTCAACTCAGTGTCGTTTCCAATCGCATCTGAGATCGTGTCGATTAAATCAGTTAGGTTCATAGCAACTCCCTTAGCTTGGCGCGCACACGAGCCAGCAGCTTAGGGCGCATTTTCTGGATGGCTGGGCGCAGTGTTGGGCGAGCGGGCATTGTGCTGGTGCCGTCCTCAACAAAGCTGGAATGAGGCGCGCTGGCGTAAATGCGGATTTGGTTTGGATTGACCGCGCCGCCTATGCCGTCACGAAACTCGCCTGTATCCACAGGGGCGATGGATTGAGCATAAGGAACAACATCATTGTCCACCCAATCCTGAGCAGCGCCCATGAAGGCGTCTTGCTGCATGGCGGCTTTAATGTCCCGCGCCTTGCGTATGAAAACGTCTATGCCCTTGATGCTCATACGACGGTCGCCCTCTGTAGGAGCGGGCCGCGAACGCCTGCGACATATTCCTGAGTGTCCGTCACGGTCATTTTGCGACCATTGACGACGATGGTTGCCCCCATGATGGATCGTTCCAGCATGGGCAGATAGACATATTGCTGGGAGACGCGCTCTCCTGCGGCTGTCAGGCTGTCCTTGGTAGCCAAATAGGCAACGGTGCTGACAGTCTGCTTCTTGGGCGCTTTCAGGGCTAAATCAGTGCTGGCTTGCCACGTGACGATAGCTGGCTGGCCGTGGCGCTTGATGGTTTTGTAGATCGTGGTTTGCAGGGACATGGTTACGCCCCCACAATTGACTGTCCAACGAACACACCAAACTGCGCCGTGCGCTTATGAATGTCTGCGCTTTCGCGGACTGCGTTGACATACGCGACTTTCAAACCGCCTGGCAATTGAAGCCCTTGGCTATCGCCTTGGTTGTCTGAAACGAGGTTCAAGCCCTCTTTGCGAAGGACGGCAATAAGCGCCTGCGCTTCTCTAATTTCCAATGGGACGACATTCTCATCCAGCATTGGCGCGGACGAGCTGCCGCTGAGCCAGTTCACCTTATAGGCGAGGAAATCGAGGTCTGTGCCTGGGACGCTCCATTGAGGTTCGCCCTGCGTGACATATCCTGGCTTGGGGACGCCTTTGCGCGGCCATGCCATATTCTGTTCTGTGCTGGTGGGCTGTCCTACCCAAGCGAAAAGCTGGGCCAAGTCGCGGCCAGCCTCAATCAAATATGCTTCGTCCTTTAGGGGATCAAGCTGAGTGCCCACTTCCATAAAGCTGGCGTGGACAGTGAGCAGAATGGCATTTGCTTCCGCGATTGTGATGTATGAATTCTGATTAGGACCGCTGGTTTCGATGCTCATTCACTCTGGTTCCCCTTGTTTTCTGGTATTTATGAGGAAACAGAAAAGGGCCGCTGGTTAGTCCAACGGCCCCATATCTGTAATGCTACCTGAGATTAGGAAGCTGCTTTGACGTAAAGGCCACGCAATGCGCCGAAATCAACCACTGAGGATGATGTTCTGCGACGTGCGAGATACTTCACATATACCTTGTTGGTGAGGTTATCGACGGTCCAACGGATTGGGCTTGCGTCTGCGATAACGAAACCACGGCTGAAATCGCCATATACAGCAACAGGGACGTTGCCAGCAGTAGCGAAAGCAGGGAAGAAATCTGAGATAACGTAGCTGTCACCAAAGATAGTGCCGCGTTGGCCTTGGGTAACATCGCCCATTGACCAGATGTAACGGCCTTCCAAGTCCTTAACTGTCATAAGAGCCAATTCAGTGTCTTTGCCAAACATCCAACGTGCGTTGGTGTAACGGCCTGAGAGCAAGGAACGAACTTTAGCAAAGTCGTCAAACCCAACAGTGCCAGTGGTTGAGTCTGCTTCGTTGACGGTTTCAACGCCTGCCAATGATGCGAGGACAGAGGTGCGCTCTGTGACGCCAGCAACTAACTTGGTCTGTGAGAGCAAGCCGTTCTTAACAGTGCTTACGCCACCAACAGCAGTTGCCAATGGGTTTTGAATTTGACCAGTAAGGAACTGCTCTGATTCTTCTTCCGCCAAAGCTGCGATAATGTCTGAGGTCACAACATCAACCAAGTTAATGATGGCATCGCCTTCATGCGCCCAGTGTGTCACCATTTCTTCTGCGTTGATTTCAAAGTTGGTGAATGTGATGGTGTTGAATTGTGGTGCTGGTGAACTGTGGATAGCGCCAGTTTCAGTTCTAATGTCAGCTGTTCCCTTCGCAGTCTTCAATGGCTGAGTGTAGTTCATGCCTGACTGGATGACGCGAGCCACTTGACGCACAGGGCTGGCTTGACGGAGTTGGGTATCAATCAATCCCCCAAAGATCTTTGGAAGGAGGTTGCCGCCTTCAACAGCAGTGGTAAGTGAGATTTGATCGCCAGTTGCTTTGATAAGCATGTCGCGGCCTTCGCCACGTTCCAACGCTGAATCACCGTGCTTGAACCAAATGCCAATGGCTTCTTTTGCTGCTTCTGCTGTTTCTTCAATAGCAGCGACGTTTGGAGCATTTTTTGCTGCAAGCAATTCTGAGACTGCGGTTTCAATCTTAGTGATTTTATCCTGAGTTACGGCATCATTGCTTTTAATGTTAGTCTCTGTTTCTGTGCGCAATGCCTCGACGCTATCAGTAAGAGCTTTGATTTGTTCTGGTGTTAAATCGCTCATGTTTTCCTGAGTCCTTTTTATTATTATTGTTTTTATTGACTCAGGGAATGCGCTTAGCTGTTCACATAGGAGTCCTTTGCCCTGCTCAACCTTGTTGAGTGGGCTACAGGATTATTTAGTTCTGTCTTTTGGAAGGGCTGTTATTTGCCCAGAACTGCGAAGAGACGGTTCAATTCGCTCTGGATCGCCTCAGCAGCAGCTTTGGCGGCTTCCTCGTCCTCAACACTGTCAGCGGGCGTCTCAGCAGCTTCTTGGGCTACATCGTCCACCAACTCAGGCTCATCGTCATTCGCGGCGTCGTCAGCCTGTTTGGCGACAAGGAAATCCATGAAGTCTGAGACGGATTTTTGCTGGTCTAAGGTGAGGTCAGCAAAGCGGCCCTCTAGGCTGCTCTTGATGCCCGTTAGGCGGGCTTCCACGTTGCAAGGGAACGTGACGACGCTCACCTCAAACAGGTGGATTTCCTTCAATCGCTGGATTTGACCGTCCTTGGTCTGCTCAACGACGATCTTGTCCTTGGGAACGCGATACCCAATGGAGAAGGAATCTAACGCGCCCATCTTCATAAGTTCGCGCGTCTCTTGGGCGCGTTGGGTATTGGCAAACTGAGCCTTTATGAACAGGCCGTGGTCATCCTCGCGTATCTCCTGGATGATCCCAATTGGCTCCTGCTTATTGTGCTGCCACAGGAAGCGGACTCGCTGAGCGCCTTGCTGGATGCTCTTTGTGAAAGCGCCCTTTTCGACAACATCACCAACTTGATCTTTGTTACCAAACTTGCTGGCGTAACCTTCTACCGTCCCTTTCTCAGCATCATATGCGCTGATTTTGAACTCCTTGAAATTAAGTCCGTTAGTCATTCGTATTTGCGTCTCCTCTGTCTCCTGCGTCCGCGTTGAAAGCTGTCTCGCCTCTTGGCTTTTCCTCTGGCTGGCCATTCTGAACGGAAACTGGCTTCATTAGCTCATCGCCACCATCAACTGGCTTCTTGCCAAGGACTTCCCTAACTTCGTTTGCTGTGAAACAACCCATTGAGGCCATATCTTTGGCCATCTGTAACTGATCGTCTTGAATGTGATCTATCTGAGTTTCATCAACAGCCAATGTAGCAGTTTCATCTATGTATTTACGGATTCCCCATTCAACCTGACCAATTAGCCACTTGGCTTCTGGACCAATGAACGTCCTGTAAAATATCTTATCGCCTGAACGCATGTTTGCGTATGTGGTCTGTGTGGTGCTGTTCAAAAGCACGCCTGGAACCTTGAAAGCATCCTGAACGCTGGCAGCTTGGACAGCCCTCATATTGATGAGGTCCATTTCCGCGAATGTTAGCTGGGTGTCGTTGAACTTCATGCCGTTCACCAGCACATTGATGCCGTTCTGCTGGTTCAAATTCTCAAGGGCGGCTTTGGCATCTGCGAGGTCTTTTGCGGACCTGATGGCAGGGGCTTCAATCATCCCGCTCTTTGCGCCACCGCTGCCAAATTTGTTGTGGGCCAGTTCGTCTATGGCGAGCAGAATATCCACCGCACGGAGGGCGCTATCGCCTGCTCCTGCGCCTTCTGAGGCGGTTAGGGGATTGTGATAGGCTATGCGCTGTAGGTAGCCATCAATGACCTTGTAGCTGTTGCCCACGCGCTCAAGGCATCGCTTAGTGTTTCCTAAGTCATCATACTCGAAAATGTATAATGGCGGCTCTTTCTTGCTGCTCAAGCGGCTTGGTATGTATTCAAACTGCTTCTTGACGGTATCGTTCTTGATTAAGTCCTGTCTGAGTGTCCAAATATATGGCTCGATTGGGTTTCTCAGGTCGTAGAAAAGATACAAATCACCGCCCAAAGATAGGCTGGTTTCCCACACACGAAGCGCGTTCGATGTGGTTTTATCAGTAGGATTTGGGGATTTTATCAGCTTTTTCGTGCTGGCTTTGCCCGTCACGATGATTTCAACGTCGCTGATGCCCTGAGCGCGCTTTTCAATGCAGGCGCGGCTAACGGAGCATTGGAAATACAGCTTGTTGACACGCTTTGAGAAGTTGGACGCATCAGTCCACTTCTTAGGTTCTAATGGTGATACAAAGAGAGAGGTTATGTCGTAGGAAAATTCGTTCTGCTGCTCATATTGAGAGTAATCTAGGCTTTTAACCTCATCAATCGCTTGATCTTGAAAGTTGCCCTTTCGTATTTTTTGAATGAAACCCATCATTTAGCCCTGGAATGTAATTTCCAGTATTTAGCTAAGTGATGGGTTTATGCGTTCATTAGAAGCGGAGGGTGTAGTTTGGCACAGTGAAGCCAACTCCAAAATATGGTCTTGCCTTCGCTATCTCGCGCAATCCAGTGGCCAATGCGTCAACGCGGTCAGGAGACGCATTGCGGTCGTCCAGCACGTCATAGAAATCCACCATTTGCTTCATCAGGTCATTAAAATGGTCGAAATGCTGGACGCGGCCTTGCTCATATAGCGCCTGCGCCTGCTCAGCCCTTTCTTTCTTGCCAGCGCGGGCTGTCTGCTGGATACCCTCAACCCACATGGCGGGTTCGCCATCGCTGAGATATTCGTCAATGCCTTGGTTGGCGTTGGTTTCCACAAGAACGCGGTCGCCTGGCTGGCAGAATGTGCGCCACACCTTGATAACTTCCTCACGCCATATGGATGCCTTCCCCTTACAGGTGAAGTCGCCCAGCACCCATATGTCGTCACCCTTCTTCCCAAGTAGGATGATGCCGTTTTCGTCGCGGCCACCGCCTGACGGGTCGATGGTAATCATGCGCTCATCCATCGACTCAGCAAAGACGGCCAACGATACCTGTGGTTTGCGTGTGACGGCCTCAAGCTGCGGCTTGGTCCAGAGATTTTCGTTGTCCTCAACCCATTCGCCTAGAACTTCCTCGCGGTATCGTTTGGTGCCAACGCCTAAGTTGGCTTCCATCATTTTCAGGTAGGATTTTGGTAGCGCGGTATTCTCATGCTGTTTGCCGTCCACAACGACGGTGTTGGGCATGTCTCGTATCTTTTGGACCCATTTTTGGTCTGACTTTGGCGTGGTTGTGAGGACTATCTTTGGGTTTTTGCCCTCGCGGACACAGGCAAGGATATTGTGCCAGCTTGTCTCGCCGCCGTGCCATTTAAGCAGCTCGTCCCCATAGGCCCACGAAACAGACAAACCACGAATATCTTGCGGATTATCCGCAGTTCTAACGGCGGCGGATGACCCATTAGGCCATCTAACTTCTAAATGGCGTTCGCTGTAGGTGGGCTGGAAATCTGGGGGTGAGAGAGCCTTTAATCCAGACTCCCCTTCATAGATGGTGGACCAAAAGTCCTTATGGGTAGCCGCAACAATCAGGCCTTTTCGTTCAGGGAATGTGTAGCGGGCCAGTCTGTTGACGGCACTTGATGCAGCGTGGTTTTTCCCCCAGCCACGCGCAGGATTGAGCAGCCATATAAACCAGTCGCCATCTGGCATTTCCTGCTTTGGTCGCAGAGTAAAGGCTGGGTCTTGTAGCTCATATAAGACGGATTGATGTAGGGCAGGGTCTAGCCTGTAAGCTAATTCTAATATCTGGTTTCCATTATACCCTTGGCGGATTTGGGCTTTGATCCACGCCTTAACCCTCTTTCGTTCTTTTAATAGACTCACTCAACATCGTTCTCCTTGTTATATTCCGCTATCTGAGCATCAATAACATTGAGTGCTTTGCTGAGTGTCTTAGCCTGAGCCAACTCCATTTTCTCAAGATGCTGGATGCGTTTTTCCTCAGCCTCATACTTCTTCAAGATAGCTTCCTCTACCTTGATAGCATTGGCTGCTTTGTCCTTGGATTTCATATCCCCATAGAGCAATTCCATGAGGGCAATATCTAAAGCAGAATCAACATGCTTCTCTGCAAATTCCTCTTTGCCCATGCCGCTGACATAGACTGCTTTGATCTTCTTGCGGACTGAGACGACAATATCCTCAGCCTCATTCTTCCATGCGGCTGGCGTGTGAAGGCGCACATGCGGAACCGCCGGCGCAATGGGGTCGTCAATGATAGCCCTGATAAGCTCTTTCCCGCTTTCCTCGTCCTCAATGTATGTGTGCATGGGATCACGCTCGTAGGGCGCGGCAAACGGAGATTTGGGGCTGTTGCGGGCAGCACGGCGCTCTACGGCGCGGGGATCGTCTTTGTCTGTCATCCCGTATTTAGCGGGATGAGCATGTCTTAGGGAGTAATGACCCCAATCAACGGTCCAGATAAGCCCTATCGTTCTCAGCATTCTCCCACCGCTTCATATCCGCTTTGGTAGGCACCCAAGCGTCATGGCGCAGATTGGGATATTGACCACCTTCCACCATTTTGAGGAAGCGGCTGAGGTCGCGGATCAGGTGCGATGCCTCGCCTTCATTTGGCGTCCCAAGGATACGGCTGAGATAATCCAGTTGAGCAGCAGCGCCACGGTTCTGGTTCTGGTGGAGGTCATGAAGATAGGCCACCACGATACCAAATCCCACGATCAGGATGAGCGCGATTGCGGCGAGAAGGCATTGGATTATTAACATACAGCAACTATGCCCTGCGAAGGTAAAGACGTAGTTACACGCGAAGCGGGGCGAATTTTAATGCGAGCATTTTCCATCACAACAGTCTCATTGGCAATGCTCGCTCTCGCCTCATGCAATTCCCCACAGCCATCTGAAAACCTGACGAACACCCAGGCCAACGCCAGCGATACATTCGTGTCAGAGTTTCCGAAGGGCGCAAATTCAAAAGACAAGGCGCTCATGGAAGAATGGGGAACGCAGCACGAAGCTTGCGTTGGTGGACAGGACAGCAAGCCCTGTGACGTGCGCGAACGCCTCACAGAGCAGCTTCGCAAGAATGGCTGGTGCTGGGGTGCCCCACTATCCAAATCAGCGGCAGACAATGACTGGCACCATTGCGGCGATTACGACACAGACAATCTAACTGAAGAGGATGCGTCTGCGATCACGCCTATTGATGATGGCTGGATGCGAGAGAAGGAGCGGGTCAAGACCCCACTGCTTCAAGCTTATGAGAACGCCGTAGAACCAATCTATCAGAAAATTGGCCTCTCCAATGTTATGCTGGAGTGCGGTATTCGTGGAGCAGCATGGCATCAGCAAACGGTCGCCATATTGAACTCCTACAGCCAGCAGCCCCAATTTGAGGAAATGCGAGGACGATTTACGGCTGACGATGCGGCCTCTGCCACTCGTTTCAGACAGCTTGTTATCGACGGCACGGTGAGTTTCCATCTCGGCAATGATAAAGCAAAAGCCTGCTCATTACTCGCGAATGCGCCATTCGTTCACAACGAAGCAGCATTTCGTCCATAGCTTGATACCATCCCAAAAGGTAGAAAGCTGGCGTGTGTCAGACAGGTAGTGCCTTGCCATTCATAGGCCATACGATCCTATGTCTTTCCCATTCCACGACCAAAGAATGTCAAATGAAAACAGAACAAGCCTGACATTACCATGGCTATCAGGCTTATCATTCCTCCATCATCACGAACCATACAGCCATAATGAAGAAGTCAATACCAGATATTTTAGACATATGGCTTGACTTTGACATGACTGGATATAGGTAGAAGGTATGGAGGTCTGCCTGTCTGCGATTAAGCCGATGATGGACGGAACCAAGCAGCGAAACCATGTCAATCGAACAATCAGACATAAAAAAGATATTATTTCTGATTTCTACTCGATTAGACAGGCGGATAGTTTATCAGGAGATATGGAGGTCTGACCACCTTGATCTGCTCGATGTTGGAATGATCCAGACATAGTGAACCTAACACCTAACCTGCTAGAGTCGATCTAGAATCAGAAGGGATTGGCCTTTTTATAGTTAATCAGGCAGATGGTTGTTCCCAATATATGAGCGTGATAATCGGCACATATGGCTAAGGTAAACGATAGCAGCCTATCGGGCGGTAGGCAGGTCCAGCAGCTTGGTAGTGCCACTGATGGGCAAGAGGCTCCACGGACGGACAATCGCTATCGCGTGAATGACTCTGTGCGCTTCTATGTGGTCCAACTCTGCGGCACATGGGTCAATGTGACTGAGACTGCCCAGCGGGTTCTCAAGCGGAAAAACCGCCAGTCATATGTGACGTTTGAAGGGGCTGAGTATCAGCTTCGACCAGCCACGCAGTTCCGCGACGTTCTGAGAACCTACACCAAGCATGGGGCTGACGTTCACCTCCTTGGCATGGAAGTGACCAATAAGAATCTGGATGAGGTCGATCCTTGGCCATTCATCTGGATCGAACCCAAGGTCGCAAAACAGGTTTTCCAAGCCTACCATATTGACAAGGATATGGAGCGGTTCTCAGCACTTAGAAGAGAAACAAAATGGTGATTTTCTTCGGTTTTCTGGCCTTTTCTGGTTGACAGGGTGGTCAGAAAAAAGGCCCAAATTCACCCGACTTTCTATCTGGCCGCCTTCATTCAGCTTAGTTGCTCAGCATTCGCTCCAGTGGGGCCGCTTGATGGTCGTGTTTCAGGCTTCGTGACTTCCTTGAATTTTCAATCGGCAGTCCCATGTTCCAGCGATCTATTACGGGGGTGAAATGTCTGGTCTGATTGAGGAAATCCAAGCACTATCTCTTGATCCGACAGTAGGCATTGCTGACCTGTTGCGCCGCGTGAAACTGGCCGCCGTTAAACTGAATTTGCAGGATGCCGTCGAATGGGTTGATCTCGAACTGAAAGGATATGGTGGCGTTGAGGACAAGGACGTTCCTCCATACCGTTACGTTCACGGCAGATTGATGGAAGTGAGTCAGCATTGGGGGACTAAGCCCGCTCTGGGTGATCCAAAAACAATCGCTTTTCTGTCCTTCATTGTTTTGAAGGAATCCATCAGCAGCCTTAACGAGCTATCTAAGGCAGATGGCAAATTGGCGATGATCGTGGATGCTGACATTCAGGCCACCATCTTGAAAGTCGGCGGCGGATATAACCGCTCGTATCATGTCGAGTTCGATAAGAGCGTTCCTATAGCGATCATGTCTCATGTTCGAGATATGGTTCTGGATTGGGCTTGCGCGTTGGAACGGCAGGGCATCTTAGGCGAAGGGATTAGCTTCTCTATGGAAGAGAAACAGAAGGCTGAGCAAGCGGCACAGAGTATCACCATCAACTATGGGCATATCCATAATGGTGACACCCATGGTAATCAGAATAAGACAGTCATTGCTTCAACTGATAATTCCGTCAATACGATCACGACAGAGAATGTCTTTGACCAGCTAATCCAGGCTGTCGATAGCAGCATTGGCAACGAGAATGATCGTGAAGCGATCCTCGATCTTGTTAAGGCGATGCAGGCGTCTCAAGGCACGGAGGATTATAAACCCCTCTTCCAGAAATGGGTCGGCTACTTGGCTGAGTATGCCACCGTGCTGGGGCCGTTCTTTCCTACACTGAGCCAACTCGCTGGTTAATCGAATGGAGAGGGTGGACAAGCCGCAATCGCGGGTAAAGCGATATGCCACCTATGCGGTAATCGCCCTTCTGTTTGGTCCGTTCGTGCTTCTCTATGCAGGCGCGTTCTTAGGTATTGGATTGCCGCAAGGCATTACGTTTGGCCTATGGTTCATGGCCGCGCTGACTGTGTGCGGCATGATCGCTTTTATCGACCTGGCGGTGAGCAGTTGGCGAAACAAGCGGAATGAGTTTGGTTGCCTGATTGTAATTGGGCTGGCCACCTTTTGTTGGGGAAGCATCTTCTACAAGGGCTTGAGCAAGCTGATGGGTTGGTAAGAAATCCTAGGGCATCGGCATTGCCTGAACCCCTATGGAGTTGCGCCAAACCCAAGTAAGCCAGCAATGGTGCTGTATCCGCGAGACACTCCAAAAATCGCGCTACCCAGGCCACCAACCACGATTATGCCCGTATAAATCCAGTGCTTCTTCGCCAGATAGAGGGCAGTCTTGAATGACAAGCCATGCTGCTCCTTCCATGACGAATTGGTCTTGAGAGACTTATCGAACGCTCGCTGAACCAGATTGCAAAAAACATCGACCTTGCGAAGGGTCGATCTATGCAGATCTACGTATTTCCCTTTCTCGAAAGCCTCAGCTTCTTGTGCGCCTGTCATGAAGTCCAACGCCTCGATGTTATTCTTCGCAAGCAGTGTCTCTAGCCGAGGGTGGCCGATATAACCGACACCGTAGAGATCTACTAGCAAGCGAGATAGGTCCACTTTGCGATCATCTTGGATTAGGTAGGGGTCGCCCTTCAGAACACGATAACGGTGTTCGATCGCTCGAAATCCATAATTCGTGTCACGCATGTTCCAATGGACATAGGTGCGTTCACTGTTGTTTTTCATGAATTTGAAGTAGGCGTCGAGCATCGCCTTCTCATATTTGTTGTAGAATGGCTCGATCTCCGCTGCGGACAAACCAGTTCCGCGCATTTCTGCAACTTGATGGATCGAAAACGACTCTGTCTGGGCATTATCCAATTTTCGAATGGCGATGGAAGTGATGCGTGGCGACCGTCCTTCTGGCAGGTCGTAGAAGCTCTCACAGGAGTAATGAATGACGCTCACCTTCTCTGGGTTGGCGAAGAGGCCTTTCAGGACTTTGCGCCCCTTACCGTGCCGCTCAAACTGGTTCGCTGCCATTACTTCCCTCAATCAATCCCCTATTGGGCAAGCGCGTTAACAGCAGACAGCCAGACTGAACAATAGGTTTCGCTAAAGAAATGAACAGAGTGTCGAGCGCTAGCTACAAAATCAGCATGGCCGCGAGCAGGTCTGCCGTGTCTTCAAAAATCGTGATCGTCGTTATGTCCCAGAGCGTCGCAGGCTCATTGAGCATATCCTCGTCAATCAAGACGCAAATGGAATAGCCGATACCATGTTCGTTCCAGAACGCGCGGACTTCCTCAGGATATGGGCCGCTGATGATGAGGTGTGGGAGGTCAGCGCAGGCGTGTTTATCAAAATGATGGACCTCGTAGTTCATCGTTGCCTCTTCCCCCACACGCTTGGTCTGAGGGACTGCTGTTTTTCCTCATTCTGGATTAGCTTGGTGATGCGGCCCTGTATGTTTTTTAGGACCCCGCGGGTTTTGCTGACGCCGTTGATAGCCATAGAAACGCGGCCCATGACCAGTTTGAGATAATTCGTTTGGCGCTCAATCGCCCTGGTGTTGCGCTCGATCTTTTCCGCGAGGTTCGCAAGGGATCGTTCGTGGCTGTCGATTGCACGTCGATGTTCGATCCAAAGACGCTGCTTGCTCTGACGAACAATCTTGCCGACGTAGGTCTGTGAGAAGCCCACCTCCTTGGCGATGGCAGTTAGGGGCTTTCCTTCTGCGGCAAGCTGTTCAATGCGGGCTTTCTCTTCTGGTGTCGCTTTGCGGTATTGTGGAGCATCGCTCATTCGCTGACCTCCTTATGATTAAGGTCAGGGCCGTTCCAAATCTGCTGGTTGCTATCGCTTGGGTTTTCATGCGCTTGTGTTGCCTGCTGCTCAGCGAGGAGGATTTCCAAGGTGACGGCGAGGCATGTTACCCTGTTGTCTAAGTTGTCGATTGCTGCCCCTAAACGATCTATCGCGCTATCAATTCTGTTGTTTTCCATAATTCAGTCCCCATGAACATTGTTTCACAGGTATTTATTAGATCGTGCTAAAAAACATGCTTTAAGCACAGGTATGGTATCGACTTCAGGATAATTCCATAGCAGGCCGATGATATAGGCGATGGAGTTTGTATCATGAAAGCTGTCATACATAGCGATGCGGAACGGGCGCACATTCTTGATAATGTCCGTGGGCACAATCCAGAGAAAGCCAAGGCACTCCTACAGCTATCTTGGGCTACTGGCCTGCGTTGTGCGGAATTGGCTGGGCTGCTCGTTGCGGACGTTATCTACACAGATAATCCCAAGCTGGTTGTGAGGGCTGAGATTTCAAAGACTGGTGAGGCGCGTGAGATTCCGCTTACTTCCACGGCTTTAGAGGCTGTTAGGATTTTGACTGGTAATCGCGCATCTGGCTTCCTCATCTTGGGAAGGCAGGACAAGCCATATTCAGCCCATAGCTTGAGCGAGCGATTTAAGAAACTCTATGGCAGCGTTGGGATTAAGGGCAGCACATATAGCGGGCGTCGTGGGCTTGCTACTCGCTTGGTGGATCAAGGCGCGCCGTTGCCTGTCGTGCAACGTATCTTGGGACATAAGAACCTCAGCAGCACGATGCACTATATTGGTGTTACTGACAGCATGGTTTCCAAGTGGATGGCTGTTGCAGCTTAAAAAATAGGTTGACCGTCTTATTCGTCTGTATATCTGATTGATACCAACAAAGCAGCAATGAAAGGAATGTTAAATGGCACTCAACTGGAAAGCCGCTCTCAAGCCCGTCTCGCAGAGCAAGGAGTTCAAGCCCGCCGCTGTTGGCAAAATGTCTGCAAGCGCCCGCGCTGCCGCAAGCATGGATAAGGCACTGGCCGCGTTCAAGGGTGGCAACGCCGACATCAAGCGCCCTACCATCGTCAAGAAGGGCGATGAGGTGAAGTTCAGCGTTCGCTACGCCAACACGGCTCTCAAGCTGGACGGCAAGGAAAGCGAGTTCGTCGTCCCTGCTGATAAGTTTGAGGAAATCTACGCCGCGATCAAGGGCGCTGTCCTGGCTGGTGAGTTTGATAGCCAGCTTGCTCCGCTGGAAGCCAACAGCAAGGCGCGGGGCCAGAAGATGGCTGCTGCTAAGAAAGCTGCCAAGTAAGCCCAGGCTTACCTCAGACGCTAAAAAGCCCCGTCACTGGCTATCAGCGGCGGGGCTTTTCATGGGCTGTTGCTATTGGATGATAGCCAGCACGGTCTTGATTGTCTCGCCATCAAAATCAGGTCCGCAGCCAATACAAAGCAACTGCTCAACGTGGCTTTCCATATAGGTAGGCCGTTTATCGCCGTCCCTATCCAGCTTATATCCCTCCGCATAAGGAAGCAGATAGCGACCTTCGCTCATCGCCCGTATCGTCACGCCAAAGTGAAGCCACACGACGAACTGGTATGGGACCGCGCTCAGGTCTGGAAACTGATCGCAGCGATGAACATATGTGGTCCCAGGAACGTCTTTCAGAAACTCAGCCAGCACCAGTTCCACCCGTTCCAACCCCAGCTTGCGAATGTGCTGACGGATGGCCTTTGCGGTTTTGAGCGATGGCGGCAACAGCACAGGCGCTTCCACGGCATTGATTTCGCCGCGAACGTATATGGGGCTATCTGGCAAGGGTGCCTGTAAATCCACGGGCTTGTCAGAATTGAACTGCTGGTTCAGCACCACCAAATTGACGTAGCTGTTTGCGCCATTGAGGTAGGCCAGGTTTAGCTTGTCGTGTAGCTTGTAAAGCTCAGGGCACTTGGCCCCTTTGCGCGGGCGGCGGCGCTTTACGGCGAGGGGCTTAGTCATTGTCTGCGCCCTCCACGTCGAAAGTGAGGTCTGAGTCCTCGCGGCCATGCCTGAGCGCGGCATCGAGGATCATTTCTGTCAGGTCACAGGTAACAGTGTTGTGCTGGTCGTGGTTGAGGTAGAGGCCGCAAAGTTCCTCAATCCCATCATGAACGGCATTGAATACCGCCGTGGTTTGCTCGCTGATGGTTTGGAGCGAGCGATAGAGGGGGCTGCTTGCCATCGTGGCTTTGATCTTCTCGTATTCAGCCTCAAAAGCCGAGTTCATTTCGTGGTTTTCCATGTGCGTTCCTTCTCATTTGGGCGCACGTCACCCGCTCACTGAGCGCAGGGCAAAGCGATTGGGGTGAGTGCTGGGTTGTTGGTTTTTGCTGACGTGACGTGTCAGCAGGCGTTTTTAGAACATGCGAACATAAAGCTGAGTGCGTGGGTTGAATGCGCCACCATTCCCACAGCAAAGCACCATCACATGATATTGGACCTGATCGCCAAAATCGCCGCCAATGGCAGTTTGTGATGCCCACTGGATTTTGTCAGTGTGCTTGGTGTTGAATGCGCTCTGTAGGAAATAGTAGGCATCACTTACATGCCAACCATAAGGGCGTTCATCATCCATAGGATAGGGAACGTGCCTTATAAACTCACGCCCGCCATATTCTGCGCGCAGATAAACGCCATCTGCTTTGTCAAGATCGTTGGACCGCCGCCAAGCCCAGATGGCATCCTGCCGCCTGTCACGTTCCGCAATTTCCTGCTTATTCATATGATTTCCTTTCTTTAGTTGATTGCTTTCCAAGGGAAGATAGGGCCAAGAATGCTATCAATGGCTGCTTTGATTTCGCGCCGCTTGGCTTCGCTTTTGGTGGAAATAATAGTGGTTATTTCGCGGTGAATACCAAATTGGCGAAGAGAGTTTTGATACTCAACTAATAGCTTTAAGTCGTGCTTGAGGTGATTGAGATAATCCCCTTTGGCGATTATGACTTGCGCTTTAACATCGTTTTGATATTCATATGCGATACATATAGCCTCATCATCCCTTCCTTTGTTTCGCAAAAGAAAGTTGGTGGCTCGTCGTTCCAATCCGTTCATTTGTGTTTCCTTTCATTTTGGACGCGCAAAGCCATTGCGTGAGGCGGCCGTCCCCACGCATGGCAATGCGCTGATTGTTGGATTAGTTAGGCGTTGAAGAGGTGAGCGAAGCGGCTGTTGCTGATAACAGGCTCATCCTCATCAACCTTGGTAACTGCCTTGAAATAGGCGTTCATATCCTGAACAAGAGATTCCTCGTTGTCAGGGGAATAACAATCCTCCGCGAGAAGCTGGATTTGTTGAGGACTGAGCGAACCAACATTATCGTTGGCGCTGTTTGCGACAGCCAGCCAGCGCATTGCGGACATGGCTTTGAGGTAGTTTACTGCCCCATGGTCACGGCGCTGTTCAATTTCATAGAGCAGACGATCATACTTGGTGAAGGCGGCTTTCTTGGGCTTGGGCGCAAAGACGCGCTTGAGGTCCAAACCAATGCGGACGTTATCGTCATCATTGGCGTTGTCAGTGGTAGTTTCAGCAGTGTTCATTTTTCATTCTCCCTTGACGCGGCACTGTGCGGCGTCGTGAGAGATTGATACGTCAGGGTTAGCCTGATAGGCAGTTGGCAAGATGAATTTTGAGCTATCAAGCTAACCTATGGCAGACCATCAGGCTATGCGCGCCCGTCACGAGATTGTGAGGTGGATGACGCTTTGGCACCGCTTCCTCGTTTTCAGCCCAAGCTACGAACTGGCCCGCAAAAGTAGGATGGGCGAACTGACAGGCGTAGAGGTGCTGCCAGCGGACTTTGAAACAGTGCTGCGGGTCTATGACGATCTTGGGCCTGTGCGCTTCAATGAATTCAGCGAATGGTGGCAACCCATTCGCTTCCAGCAGTTTGGATTCGCTGGGGATAAGCGCCCATCAGTGGAGCGCATTGGCATGGTCCACGATGGGGGCGACGTGCCCCTGTCTGAGCTTGAGAACGCCCTTAGAGGCTACCACTCGCGCACATGGACTGAGCAAGGGCAACCAGCAGCACTGATTGCCGCTATCCCGTTAGGATTGCCTAAGTCGCAAATTATGCGGCAGATTGGGCAGCTTTTGGATGACATGCCCTCAGTCGATCCCATCGAGCGCAGGGCTATGAATGCGAGATATTCGCTACACGGCTCGAAGCTACACCGCGACAGCGTGGTGAAATATCACGATGTTTTGCAGGCAAAATCAGTCTATTCAACGAAGCCGCTATGGCGCATCGGCATTATTGCTCAGTTGAGCTACACCTACACGAACCTGATAAAGCAGTCTGAGGATCGAATAGGGTCTCTGGTGCAGCGCACTAAGCTGAAGGAGTTGACCAGCCGTGCCTTCAAACGAGGGCATATGATCGCGGAGAACGCGGCGAGGGGCATCTTCCCAAGCTATGAGAATTGCCCACACGCGATGGCTTTGGATTTGGATAGGGTTGAGCAGCAACGGCAACGGAAGGTGGCAGAGAGAAGACAGCGCAGGGCGAACTAGGCGGCTTCCTCGTCTGGCACGTTAGAGCATCTGCCCGCTAAGCATGTTGCCATCCTTATCCCAATGGTAGGTAACTTCGCTGTCAATCCACAGGGCAAATTCGCCGTTTTCCATCAGGATCAATCCATCAACAATCTGTCTGAGTAGTGTGTTGGTTTTTGTCCTGGCGTAAATGCGTTCGTCCATGTCCTCGCTATTCAGCTTACCAATCATCAGGCGCAAAGCCTCCTGATCGTCAGTTTTGCGGGGCTTGGCTTCTTCTTGTGCTATGTCCTGCTTGAGTTGGCCAAGGCGCTCCTGAGCAGCTTTGATACCTTCCTCTAATTCGTTAACTTTGGTGATGAAGGCAGCGCCGCCGCCGTTGGATATGGCGTCCAACAGGTTGTCCCGCTTCTGCTCATCAACGGCAATCTGACGCCCTAACTCTGCATGGGCTTCCTTAATTTTATTCAGATGCTCGTTGGGCTGCTCATCGTCATCAAGGGTAAAATGTAGGATGTGATCGAGGATGGTCTTTTCCATTTCACCATAGCGATAGCTAAATGTGTTGTCGCACAGGTGCTTTCTGCGGGCATTGTCGCATCTGAGATATTGCTGGGGTTGCTGCTTGTAGATGCTAATCCCGCCGTCTTTCCTGCGGTGCTTTTTCTCGCTGTATTTGCCTTCATAACCCATGTGGCCATTGCACTTGTGGCAAGTGGCGATGCCGCCAAACAAATTGCGGGATCGTGTTTCCAAGCTGCCGCCTGTGCTGCGCCTTACGCGCGAACTCATAATCGCCTGGGCGCGGTTGAACTTGTCCACAGGGACGATGAGGGGATAAAAATCTGTTGCCAGCGTTTCCCCTTCGCTCGTCACATATTCCCCAATCACAGCCCTGTTTCTAAGGAAGCGGTCTATTGTTAGGCCATACCATCCATTGGTATTGCTCTTGGTGGTTTTGAACGCCTCTATGCCTTCATCATTGAACTGCTTGGCAATGCGTTGATACCCAAAGCCATCAATGAACATATCAAACATGCGGTTTATAAGGGCTGCTTTGTCTGGGATTACCTCAAACTCATTATCCACGACATTCAGCCAAAGGGGAGGGCGGCTCTTGGCCAAGGAATAATCACCGCTAGCGATCATCTCATGCCGCTTTTTCCAGTTTGCGGCGGTCCTGTCCGATTTCTTTTTGCTCTCATCGTATGCCAATTGGGCTTTGATGATGATGCTGAACAACTCCAGCATATCGCCGTTGCCATCTGCGCGATAAATCTGATTGTCCTGCCAAGTGGCTACATCAACGCCAGCCTTATTGAGTGCCCAAATAAGCTGGGCTGTCGTTTTTGCGCCCTGACGGGAAAGGCGGTCGATGTTCTCAACAATCAACACCTTACCATGATGAACGCCTTGGCTGGCTTCGGTTTCAAAGGTCGCCAATGCGGAGCCTTCAGCGCGATTACCGCCCTTGAAGGCGCTCTTGCCTTCATCCTTTATAGTGGCCTCAACGGCCCAGCCTTGCTGTTGAGCATATTCAAGCCCATACTGGGCTTGCCGTTCTAACGAGTGGCCCTTGCTCTGTTCTGAGGTTGAAAAGCGGGCATAGATTATAGCTGCTTGCGTCATCCCAACATCCTGTCACGGTTGCGTTAGGAATTTCTCTACAACCGTCACAAAATGGGTGCGCAACGCCATTGCCGCGATCGGCCTTTCGCTGCCGCCCAAGCGGATCACCGTCAACCTGTCGCCCGCCGATCTGCCGAAGGAGGGATCGCATTTCGACCTGCC
>Ga0065704_10000437_pt1 | contig 43348 bp, 36 predicted proteins | sample SwiRhicommuniRL2_FD_59091 | JGI IMG/M metagenome (GOLD analysis project Ga0065704, IMG submission 59091) | Switchgrass rhizosphere bacterial communities from Rose Lake, Michigan, USA - RL2 v2 (version 2) | ecosystem: Host-associated > Plants > Roots > Rhizosphere > Soil | place: East Lansing, MI | reverse complement strand
CCCGCCACGCCAGACCACGAACGTCCCGCGCCTGCCGTGCCCGGCAGGCGCCTGCGATCCCTGCCTACCCCTTCCCCGACATCTAGAAAAAGAAACGGAGCTTCCCCATGACCGCCCCCATCCGTTCCCTGGTACTGGCCAGCGCCCTGCTCGCGGCCCTGGCCGCGTGCAGCAAGCCCGAACAGCAGCAGATGCCCCCACCCGAAGTGGTAGTGATGAGCGCGACGCCAAAGGACGTGCCGCTGGAGCGCGAGCTGGTGGGCCGCCTGTCGCCGTTCCGCAGCTCCGATGTCCGCGCCCGCGTGGCGGGCGTGGTGCAGAAGCGCGTGTACCAGGAAGGCAGCGATGTGAAGGAAGGCCAGACCCTCTTCCTGATCGATCCCGCCCCGCTGCAGGCCTCGTTGAGCGCCGCGCAGGCCAATCTCGCGTCGGCGCAGGCCACCTACGCGAACTCGAAGGCGGCCGCTGATCGTGCGCGCCAGCTGGCGCCGCAGAAGTTCGTCTCCAGGTCCGATCTGGACAACGCGGAAGCCGCCGAACGCAGCGCCGCCGCTGCCGTGCAGCAGGCCCGTGCCAACGTGCAGACCGCGCGCATCAACCTGGGCTACGCCAGCGTCACCGCGCCGATCTCCGGCCGCGCGGGCAAGCAGCAGGTCACCGAAGGCGCCCTGGTCGGCCAGGGCGATGCCACGCTGCTGACCACCATCGACCAGATCGATCCGCTGTATGCGAACTTCTCGATGAGCTCGAGCGAGTTGCAGACATTGCGCCAAGCGCAGGGCGCAGGCCAGGTGCAACTGGCCGCCGAGGGCCAGCGCACGGTGCAGGTCCTCCTGCCGAACGGGCAGGCCATCGACCAGACCGGTACGCTGGACTTCTCCGACACCGTCGTCGATCCCGCCACCGGCAGCGTCTCCCTGCGCGCCACCGTCCCCAACCCGGACCGCACCCTGCTGCCGGGCACCTTCGTCACGCTGCGTGCCACGCTGGGCGAACAGAAGGGCGCCTTCCTGATCCCGCAGAGCGCGATCCAGCGCGACACCGTCAGCGCTTACGCGATGATCGTCGGCAAGGATGGCAACGTCGTGCGCAAGAACGTGACCACGCAGCAGGCCGTCGGCAATGACTGGCTCATCACCGACGGCCTGGCCGCCGGCGACCAGGTGATCGTCGAGGGATTGCAGAAGGTCAAGGAAGGCGCGCCCGCCAAGGGCATCACCGCCGAGCAGGCCGCTGCCGCCAAGGCTGCGCAGGCCAAGGCCGCCCCGGCGCAAGGCAAGGCCGAGTAAGAAGGACCCTCCCCCATGCCCAAGTTCTTCATCAACCACCCGATCTTCGCCTGGGTCGTGTCGATCCTGATCTCGCTCGCCGGCGTGATCGCGATCCTCAACCTCGGCGTCGAATCCTATCCTTCCATCGCGCCGCCGCAGGTAACGGTCAGCGCGACCTACCCCGGTGCCAGTGCCCAGACCACCGAACGGTCGGTCACCCAGGTGATCGAGCAGCAGCTGACCGGCATCGACAACCTGCTGTACTTCAGTTCGAGTTCCAGTTCCTCCGGCCAGGCCTCGATCACGCTGACCTTCGAGACCGGCACCGACGCGGACATCGCCCAGGTGCAGGTGCAGAACAAGGTGTCGCTGGCCACACCACGACTGCCCAGCGAAGTCACGGCCCAGGGCGTGGTGGTGGCCAAGGCTAACGCCGGCTTCCTGATGGTGGTGGGCCTGCAGTCCGACAATCCCAGCATCGACCGCAACCGCCTGAACGACATCATCGCCTCGCGCGTGCTGGACCAGATCTCGCGCGTACCCGGCGTGGGCAGCACCCAGCATTTCGGTTCCGAGTACGCCATGAACGTGTGGCTGGATCCGGGCAAGCTGCAGGGCTACAACCTGTCGGCCACCGAAGTCCTGGCCGCCGTGCGCGGCCAGAACGTGCAGTTCGCCGCGGGCTCCATCGGCGCGGACCCGGCTCCCGAGGGCCAGGCCTTCACCGCCACGGTATCGGCGGAGGGCCGCTTCAACTCGCCGGAGCAGTTCGAGCAGATCATCCTGCGCGCCAACAGCGACGGCTCCACCGTGCGCCTGAAGGACGTCGCGCGCGTGGAGTTCGGCGCACAGGGCTATGGCTTCGACACGCAGTACAACGGCAAGCCGGTCGGTGCCTTCGCGGTGCAGCTGCTGCCCGGCGCGAACGCGCTGAACGTGGCCGAGGCCGTGCGCGCCAAGCTGGATGAACTCCAGCCCAGCTTCCCGTCGGGGGTCAGCTGGTTCTCGCCGTACGACACCACCACCTTCGTGAAGATTTCCATCGAGGAAGTGGTCAAGACGCTGATCGAAGCCGTCATCCTGGTGTTCCTGGTGATGCTGGTGTTCCTGCAGAACTTCCGCGCCACCATCATCCCCACCTTGGTCATCCCGGTCGCGCTGCTCGGCACCTTCTGGGGCCTGAGCCTGATCGGCTTCACGATCAACCAGCTGACGATGTTCGCGATGGTGCTCGCCATCGGCATCGTGGTGGACGACGCCATCGTGGTGATCGAGAACGTCGAACGCATCATGGCGGAGGAAAAACTGCCGCCGCGGGAAGCCACGATCAAGGCCATGGACCAGATCACCGGCGCGGTGATCGCGATCACCGTGGTGCTGGCGGCGGTGTTCATCCCGTCCGCGCTGCAGGGTGGCGCCTCGGGCGAGATCTACAAGCAGTTCGCCCTGACCATCGCCATCTCGATGGCCTTCTCGGCCTTCCTGGCGCTGGGCTTCACGCCGGCGCTCTGCGCCACATTCCTGAAGCAGCACGAACACGACAGCCACGAGAAGAAGAACATCGTCTTCCGCGTCTTCGAGAAGTACTACGGCAAGGTCGAGAAGACCTACGTGGGCCACATCGGCTCGGCCATCAAGCATGCGCCGCGCTGGATGGTGGTGTTCGCCCTGCTGACCGTACTGTGCGGCTTCCTGTTCACGCGCCTGCCGAGCAGCTTCGTGCCCGAGGAAGACCAGGGCTATGCCCTGGCTATCGTGCAGTTGCCGCCGGGCAATACCCTGCAGAACACCAAGCAGGTGTTCAACCAGGTGCGTGGCACGCTGCAGCAGATGGACGGGTTCGAAGGCGTGATGGAGATCGCGGGCTTCAGTTTCGTCGGCCGCGGCGAGAACGTCGGCATGGCCTTCATCCGGCTCAAGGCCTGGGACGACCGCGACGTGACCGTGCCGGAGTTCATCCAGCAGGCCAACCAGCGCCTGTACGGGATCAAGGGTGCGCAGATCTTCGTGGTGAACCTGCCGACCATCCAGGGCCTGGGCCAGTTCGGCGGCTTCGACATGTGGCTGCAGGACCGCGCGGGCCTGGGCGAGGAGGCGCTGATGGCCGCCCGCAACCAGCTGCTGGGCGCGGCGGCACAGGACCCGAGTTTGATGGCGGTGCGTCCCAACACGCTGGAGAACGCGCCGCAGCTGCAGCTGCACGTGGACCGCGTGCAGGCGCAGGCGATGGGCCTGTCGGTCAGCGACATCTACAACGGCATCCAGCTGATGCTGGCGCCGGTGTACGTCAACGACTTCTTCTACGAAGGCCGCATCAAGCGCGTGAACATGCGCGCCGACGCCGCCTACCGCACCGGCGCCGATTCGCTTTCGCGCATCTACACGCCGAGCAGCCAGCAGACCGACGCCAGCGGCGGTCGCGCGATGATCCCGCTGTCCAACGTGGTGCAGTCGCAGTGGGCTTCCGTGCCTCCTTCGCTGTCGCGCTACAACGGGTATTCGGCGGTGAACATCAACGGTTCCGCGGCGCCGGGCGGCTCGTCCGGGCAGGCGATGACCACCATGGAGAACATCGTCACCGACCAGCTGCCGCAGGGCTTCGGTTACGACTGGAGCGGCATGTCCTACCAGGAAATCCTGGCCGGCAACAGCGCCACCCTGCTGATGGTGCTGTCGCTGGTGGTGGTATTCCTCTGCCTGGCGGCGCTGTATGAGAGCTGGTCCATCCCGGTGGCGGTGCTGCTGGTGGTCCCGCTGGGCGCCCTGGGCGCGCTCGCGTTCACGCTGCTGCGCGGCCTGTCCAACGATCTGTTCTTCAAGATCGGCCTGATCACCATCATCGGGCTGGCGGCGAAGAACGCGATCCTGATCGTCGAGTTCGCGGTGATGGAGCGCAAGCAGGGCAAGACGCTGCGCGAAGCGGTGATCTCGGCCTCGCACCTGCGCTTCCGGCCGATCCTGATGACCTCGTTCGCCTTCATCATGGGCGTGGTGCCGATGGCGATCTCGACCGGCGCCGGCGCCAATGCGCGTCATGCGATCGGCACCGGTGTCATCGGCGGCATGTTCTTCGCCACGTTCCTGGGCCTGCTGCTGATCCCGGTGTTCTTCATCGCGGTGCGGCGCGTGCTGGGCGACAAGATGGACGAGCCCTCGAAGGAATACCTGCTGGAGCAGGAAAACCCCGCCTCACGCTGAGACGGGTGGAGGTGCAGAAAGCCCCGGCCATGCCGGGGCTTTCCTTTTGCGGGCCACCCCAACGCGGGCACGGAGCTCGCCCTGCTGTCCGCGATGCCGCTCCATCCCGGGCCTGCGGGGCCACGGGCAAGCGTGCTGGCCAGCGCCCGGCCACGCGCCATGCCCTCCTGCACTATGTGCGCCGGTCTCGATCCGTGATAATCGCGCGCCTGATCATGTCGATCGCGCCATCGCTCGTTCGTCGACCTGACGACTTCCCCGACTTGACGAAGACCCCTCCATGACACGGAAAGATCCGCACGCAAGGAAAACGCCCTCCACCACCCGCCGCATGATCCTGATGCTGATCGCCGTCGTGGTGATCTTCGGCGGCGTGTTCGCCGTCAAGGCGATCATGGGCAAGGGCATGAACGATTTCTTCGACAACATGCCGCAGCCGGCCGCGGCGGTGACCGACTGGACCGCCAAGCAGGAGGAATGGGTCGACGCCCAGCAGGCGGTCGGTACGTTCGTGGCCATCAACGGCACCGACGTGACCACCGAAGCCGGGGGCGTGGTGCGCAGCCTGTCCATCGACGTCGGCAAGCCAGTCAAGGCCGGCACCGTGCTGGCCCAGCTCAATACCGCCAACGAACTGGCCGTGCTGAAGTCGCTCGAAGCCTCCGCCAAGCTGGCGGTGGTGCAGCGCGACCGTTGGCAGGCCCTGGCGCGCGACAAGCTGGTCTCGCAGGCCGAGGCCGAAGAGCGCGCCACCGTGGCCGCCACATCGCTCGCACAGGTGGAAGCCCAGCGCGCCCTGATCGCGCAGAAGACCATTCGCGCCCCGTTCGACGGCGTGCTCGGCATCCGCAGGGTCAACCTGGGCCAGTACCTGACGCCGGGCGATGCCATTGTCAGCCTGCAGGCACTGGACCCCATCTATCTCGACTTCACCCTGCCCGAGCAGCGCGTGGGCCAGATGCTGCCGGGGGCGAAGATCCGTGCCACCGTCGACGCCTTGCCCGGCCAGGTGTTCGAAGGCGAAGTCACGGCGGTGGAACCGCAGGTCGACCCGGCCACGCGCAACTTCAAGGTGCAGGCGACGCTGGCCAATCCGGAATACAACCTGCGACCCGGCGCATTCGCGCACGTGGGCTTCGATACCGGCGACAGCCGCAAGGTGGTGGTGGTGCCGCAGACCGCGATCAGCTTCAACCCCTACGGCAACGCGGTGTACGTGATCCAGGAAGTCCAGCGCGCCGAAGGCGAAAAGGACATGCAGGGCAAGCCGCTGACCGGCAAGAAGCTGGTGGTACGCCAGCGCTTCGTGAAGACCGGGACCACCCGCGGCGACCTGATCGCCGTCACCGAAGGGCTGAAGCCCGGCGAACGCGTGGCCACCAGTGGCCTGCTGAAGCTGCGCAATGACGCCGAAGTGGTGGTGAATAACAAGGTGCAGCCGGTGACCGAGGCCCAGCCCAAGCCCGAAAACCGTTGACGGAGCGACGGCATGAAATTCACCGACATCTTCATCAACAAACCGGTGCTGGCGATCGTCGTCAGCCTGTTCATCCTGCTGTTCGGCCTGCGCTCGTTCACCGAGTTGAACGTGCGCCAGTATCCCGAGCTGCGCAACGCCGTGGTGAACATCAGCACCACCTACTACGGCGCCGACGCCGACCTGATCCAGGGATTCATCACCACGCCGCTGGAACGCGAGGTGGCGAGTGCCGAAGGCATCGAGTACCTGAGTTCGACCAGTTCGGCCGGTGTCAGCCTGATCCAGGCCTACATCAAGCTGGACCAGGACCCGAACGAGGCGCTCACGCAGATCGCCGCCAAGGTCAACAAGATGCGCGGCCAGCTGCCGCCGGAATCCGAGGATCCGGTGATCGACCTGCAGCAGGGCCAGCAGATCGCGGCGATGTACGTGTCCTTCGCCAGCGAGACCCTGGACAACAACCAGATCACCGACTACCTGACCCGCGTGGTGCAGCCCAAGCTGGTGACGGTCTCGGGCGTGCAGCGTGCCGACATCCTCGGCGCCGGCACGTTCGCCATGCGCGTATGGTTGAAGCCTGACCGCATGACGGCCCTGCAGGTGACCGCCAGCGACGTGGCCACGGCGCTGTCGTCCAACAACGTGCTGGCTGCGGTCGGCTCGACGAAGGGACAGATGGTCGCCATCGACATGACCGCGCGCACCGACCTGCGCAATGCCGACGAGTTCCGCCAGCTGATCATCCGCGAGCAGAACGGCGCCATCGTCCGCCTGGGCGACGTGGCGGACGTGCAGCTGGGCTCGGAGAGCTACGGCACGTCGGTCCGCATCAACGGCGAAGCCGCCACGTTCATGGGCATCTTCGTGTCGCCGGACGCGAACTCGCTGGACGTCATCAAGGACGTGCGTACGCTGTGGGACAACGAGATCGTCCCCCAACTGCCGGAAGGCATCAAGGCCACGATCCCCTACGACAGCACCGAGCAGATCCAGGACGCCATCGACGAGGTCGTCAGCACCATCGTGGAGGCGGTGATCATCGTGATCGTGGTGATCTTCCTGTTCCTGGGCTCGCTGCGCAGCGTGCTGATTCCCGCGGTGACGGTGCCGCTGTCGCTGGTTGGCGCGCTGTTCCTGATGCTGCTGATGGGTTTCACCATCAACCTGCTGACCCTGCTGGCGATGGTGCTGGCAATCGGCATCGTGGTGGATGACGCGATCATCGTGCTGGAGAACATCCACCGCCACATCGAGGAAGGGATGTCGCCGTACGAGGCGGCGATCAAGGGCGCACGCGAGCTGGCCTGGCCGGTCGTGGCCATGACCACCACGCTGGTGGCGGTGTACCTGCCGATCGGCTTCCAGGGCGGCATGACCGGGGTGCTGTTCACCGAGTTCGCCTTCACCCTGGCCGGCTCGGTGCTGCTGTCCGGCGTCATCGCGCTGACGCTGACTCCGATGATGTGCGCCAAGATCCTCAAGCCGCACAGCGAAGGCGGCAAGGGCAAGCTGGAGAAGTGGCTGGACGAGCGCTTCGAGAAGATCAATGCCGGTTACCAGCGCCGCCTGCACGGCACGATGGAAACCAAGTCGGTGATCGGGGTGTTCGGCATCCTGGTGCTGGTGTCGTGTGCGTTCCTGTACATGACCGCACCGAAGGAGCCGGCGCCGCTGGAGGACGAAGGCTTCATCTTCTCCGTCGCCAGCGCGGACCCCTACTCCACGCTGGACTATGTCGAGCGCTACACCGAGGAAGTGACCGCCATCGCCAAGGGCGTGCCGGAAGTACAGGACTACTTCCTGTTCAACGGCGGCTTCGGCGGCAGTGGCGGTGGTGCCAGTCCCAGCGCGATGGCCGGCTTCGTACTGAAGCCGTGGAGCGAGCGCGACCGCTCGACCAATGCGGTACTGCAGCAGGAACTGCAGCCCAAGATGAGCCAGGTCAGCGGCTTGAACATCTTCGCCCTGGTTCCGCCCTCCCTGCCCAGCGCGGGCGGCGATGGCGGTGGCGGCGAGTTCGTCATCGGGGGCGTGGGCGACCTGAGCCAGTTGGCGGAGTTGGCCGACCAGATCCTGATGAAGGCGATGGAGAGCAAGCGCTTCATCTTCCTGGACAAGGACCTGAAGATCGACAAGCCGCGCATCGAGGTCAACATCGACCGCGACAAGGCGGCCAGCCTGGGCATCGACATGCGTACGCTGGCGGCCGACATGGCGGCGATGCTGTCCGGCGGCTATACCAACCGCTTCGCGATGCAGAACCGCTCGTACCTGGTGATCCCGCAGGTGCAGCGCAGCGACCGCCTCAACGCCAGCGACCTGGAGAACTACTACACGCGCACCCGCGACGGCGAACTGATTCCGCTGTCGACGCTGGTCACGCTGAAGGAAAGCGCGCAGCCGCAATCGCTGAAGCGGTTCCAGCAGCTCAACGCGGTGTCCATCACCTTCGCCCCGCGCCCCGGCGTGAGCAAGGGCGAGGCGCTGGCCATCCTCGAGCAGGCGGCGAAGGAAGTGCTGCCACAGGGATACTCGGTGGACTACGCGGGCGAGTCTCGACAGTACAAGCAGGAAGGCGCGGCGATGCTGGTCACGCTGGCACTGGCGCTGATCGTGATTTTCCTGGTGCTCGCGGCGCAGTTCGAGAGCTTCCGCGATGCGCTGATCATGCTGTTGACCGTGCCGATGGCGATCTGCGGCGCGCTGTTGACGGTGAACGTGCTGGCGATCCTCAGCGGCATCCTGGGTATGATGCAGATCGAAGCCTTCCCCGGCATGAGCATCAACATCTACACCCAGGTGGGCCTGGTGACGCTGGTCGGCGTGATCTCCAAGCACGGCATCCTGATCGTGGAGTTCGCCAACAAGCTGCAGATCGAGCGTGGCCTGTCCAAGCGCGAAGCGATCGAGGAAGCAGCCGCCATCCGCCTGCGCCCGGTACTGATGACCACCGCCGCGCTGGTATTCGCGATGATCCCGCTGCTGATCGCCAGCGGCCCGGGTGCGGCGTCGCGCTTCTCGATGGGCGTGGTGATCGCCTCGGGCATGACCATCGGTACGTTGTTCACCCTGTTCGTGCTGCCGGCGTTTTACCTGTACCTGGCCCGCGACCACGCGCACGACCGCAAGGATGCGGATGATGTGTCGCCATCAGTGGATGCAGGGCCCGTGCACGGGCATTGACCAGGCATGCGGTCGATGGCATGAAGAAGCCCCGGCCACGCCGGGGCTTTTTTGTAGGAGGGGCTTCAGCCCCGACCGTCTACGTGCCGCGTCGGCGTTCCGGGCTGGAGCCCTTCTTGCAAAGCATCTACTTCGGCGCGTTGGCCGCCGGCGCGATGTAGGCCCTGCGCGCAGCGCGGACTTCGTCATGGTGATCGGAAGCCCACTGCGCCAGCATCTCCACGCGCTCGAAGAACGACAGCCCCAGTGACGTCAGCGCGTAATCCACGCGCGGCGGCACCGTCGGGAATACCTCGCGGCTGACCAAACCGTCCTGTTCCAGGTGCCGCAGCGTCTGGGCCAGCATGCGCGGTGAGATGTCGGCGATGCGCTTGCGGATCTCGGAAAAGCGCAGCGTCCCCGCCGACAGCTCGTGCAGGACCAGGACCGTCCAACGGTCGCCCAGCCGATCAAGCACATCGCGGATAGGGCAGTTTTCGACGAGGATCAGCGATTGGCGATGCAGGGTCATGGTCCGACTCCAGGGCATGGTTACTGACCGGTAACCCGGTTACTTCAGGCTCCCTGCTTGTGGGGGCGGCAGCCTTTACTACCATATCGTAACCAACATCCTTTCCGTTACCAAAACAGGAGCCTGTCATGAACGCCCCCGCCTCCACCCTGCTGGTCACCGGCGCCTCCGGACAGCTGGGCAGCGCCGTCGTCCGCCATCTGCTGGATACGCTGCAGATTCCTGCCGACCGGCTCATCGTCACCAGTCGCACCCCGGAATCGCTGGCGGACCTGGCTGCGCGCGGCGTGACCGTGCGTGCCGCCGATTTCGACCAGCCGGCCACGCTTGCGGCCGCCTTCACGGGGGCCGACCGGCTGCTGCTCGTCAGCACCGATGCCTTGATGGAACCGGGCAAGCGCCTCGCCCAGCACCGCGCCGCCGTGCAGGCCGCTGCGGATGTGGGCGTCGGGCATGTTGTCTATACCTCGCTGCCGTCGGCCGCCACATCGCACGTGTCATTCGCGCCCGACCACTGGGGCACCGAGCAGGCACTGTCCGCGTCGTCCCTCGGCTGGACGGTACTGCGCAACGCCTGGTACTTCGAGAACCTGGCCTATTCCCTGCCGGGCGCCTTGGCATCCGGAGAGTGGGCGACGGCGGCGGGCGAAGGACGCATCGCCTACATCGCGCGTGAAGATCTGGCGCACGCCGCGGCGGTAGCACTGTCATCCGAGGATACGTCGAACCAGATCCTCACCTTGACCGGTGAACAGGCGTGGTCGGCGCGCGACGTCGCCGCGCGCGCCTCGGCACTCACCGGCAAGCCGCTTGCCGTCGTCGACATCACGCCAGAGAAGTTGATCGAAGGCCTGAAAGCGCACGGCTTTCCGCCGGTGCTGGCCGACGTGTTCGCCTCGTTCGACGCGGCGACCGCTGCCGGCGATCTCGGCGAGGTCACGGACGACTACCGCCAGCTCACCGGCCGGTCGCCGACCGCATTGGATGCGTGGCTGCCGGCAAACCTCGACCTGCTGACCAAGGCGCACTGAGTCCGAAAACAAGAACCCCGGCGCAACGCCGGGGTTCTCGGTATCACTGGAGATCGATGATCAGGCCGGCTTGGCCGCCTTCTGCTTCGCGATCCACTGATCAACGCGACGCTCCAGCAACGTCAGCGGAAGCGCGCCGCCGCCGAGCACGGTGTCGTGGAATCCCTTGATGTCGAACGTGTCGCCGAGTTCGGTTTCCGCCTTCCTGCGCAGGTCCTGGATCTTGATCATGCCGATCTTGTAGGCCGTGGCCTGCCCCGGCATGATCAGGTAGCGCTTCACCTCGGACTCGATCGCCGCCCGCGGCACCGCGCTGTTGGCATCGAAGTACTCCACCGCCTGCTGCTCGGTCCAGCCCTTGGCATGCAGGCCGGTATCCACCACCAGGCGGATCGCGCGCCACATCTCGGAACTCAGGCGACCGAACTCGGAGTACGGGTCCTTGTAGGTACCCGGCATTTCCTTCGCCAGCCATTCCGAATACAGGCCCCAGCCTTCCGCATACGCGGTGACGCCGTACTGCGTGCGGAACTTCGGCACGCCGGTCAGCTCCTGCGCGATGGCGATCTGCATGTGGTGGCCCGGCAGGCCCTCGTGGTAGGCGATCACCTCCAGCTCGGGCTTGGGCATCGCGCCCATGTCAGACAGATGCGCGTAGTACACGCCCGGGCGCGAACCATCGGGCGTACCCGGGTAGTAGTGCTGGGCGGCGCCGTCCTGCTCACGGAACGGCTCCACGCGCTTGACCACCAGGTCGGCCTTCGGCAGCAGGCCGAAGTAGTCCGGGAGCACCTTCTTGATGTTGTCGATGGCCGCCGTGGCGTCATCGATGTAGGCCTGTCGGCCGGCGTCGGTGTTGGGGTACTTGAACTGCGCATCGCTGTCGATGAAGGCGAAGAAGGCATCCAGGTCACCCTTGAAGCCCACCTTGTCCTTCAGCGCCGTCATCTCGCCCTTGATGCGCTCCACTTCCTTCAGGCCCAGCGCATGGATCTCGTCCGCGGTCATGCCGGTGGTGGTCATCTGGCGCAGCTGGTACTCGTAGTACGCCTTGCCGTTCGGGTGCGTGGTACCCACGCCCGTGGCATTGACCGCCGCCTTCGGCAGTTCTTCTTCGCTCCACGCGATCACGCCCTCGTACGCTGGCTTGAAGTGCTCCATCAGCGCCTTGCGCGCTTCATCCTTGAGCGCCGTGGCGCGGGCGGCGTCGATCTTGCCGGCCTTGACCAGCGCATCGGCCTTAGCCTGCGCGTCGGCCCAGATCGCGGAGTCCTTGCCGGCCGAGAACGGCGCACCGGTAATGACTTTCTTCGCCTGGTCGATCACCCCCTCGTAGGCGAACTTCGGCGGACGGATGTCCTGCCCGGCCGAGGCACGCGCACGATCCAGCAACTGTCCGAAGGCACGCTGGGTCGCCTTCAGGCGGGCGATGTAGGCCGTGTAATCCGCCTCTTCATCCACCTTGTGGAAGCTGATCAGGAACGTTGGCCAAAAGCCCTGCGCACCATTCATCTGGTCGAAGGCGTAGCCGTCCTGCAGGAACGGCAGGCCATCACGTGCGTTCTCGTACTGCAGCTTCCACAGGTCGTACGAGAACTTGGTTTCGTCGTCGAGCTTGGCGTAGTCGAAGGTCTTTTCCATCTCCTCGACGCTGGCCTTGGCCCAGGCCACCTGATCGCGCTGCGACTGTTCGGACATGTCGTCCACCTGGTCGTACAGGTCCTTGCGACCCTGGAAGGTCAGCTGGATCGGGCTGAACTTCAACTGTTCCTCGTACTTCGTCTCGAACCAGGCATTCAGCCGCTGGCTCTCGGCAGCGATGTCGGCGGCGGACGCAGCGACGGCCGGGGTACCGGCGGCACCGGTCTCCGGCGTGGCGGCGCGGTCGCAGGCGGTCAGGGCAAGTGCGAGGGCACAGGCGATCAGGGTTTTGCGCATCGGGGTCTCCAGGAAGGATACGGAGGACAGACCCCCGCATTCGGACACTCTACCCAACCCGCTCCGCCCCGTCCCATGACCAAAGATGGGGGGCGCGATGTGGCCTCGCTCACGGATCTGCGGACGAAAAAACGCCGCCCGTAGGCGGCGCTCGTTTTTCGGAGGCGCTGGATTCAGCGCAGGCCGGTCTCATTGCGGGCGATGACCAGGCGCTGGATCTCGCTGGTGCCTTCGTAGATCTCGGTGATCTTGGCATCGCGGAAGTAACGCTCGATCGGCATTTCCTTGGAATAGCCCATGCCCCCATGGATCTGCAGGGCCTGGTGGGTGATCCACATGGCGGCCTCGGACGCGGTCAGCTTGGCGATCGCCGCCTCGTTGCTGAAACGCTGGTCCTGGCCCTTCACCCACGCCGCGCGCAGCGTCAGAAGCGTAGCCGCGTCCAGCTTGCACTTCATGTCGGCGATCTTGGCCTGGGTCATCTGGAACGTGCCGATCGGCGCGCCGAACGCCTTGCGCTCCTTCACGTAGGCGATGGTGGCCTCGTAGGCGGCGCGGGCGATGCCGATGGCCTGGGACGCGATGCCGATGCGGCCGGCATCCAGCACGCCCATGGCGATCTTGAAGCCCTCGCCTTCCTTGCCCAGCACATCGTCCGCCGTGGCCACGTAGTCGGTGAACTCGATCTCGCAGGTGGCCGAGGCACGGATGCCGAGCTTGGGCTCGGTCTTGCCGCGGTGGAAACCGGCCTTGGCGGTATCGATCAGGAAGGCCGTGATGCCGCGTGCGCCCTTGTCGGGTTCGCTCATCGCGAACAGCACGATGTACTTGGCCACGGGGCCGGAGGTGATCCAGCTCTTCTTGCCATTGATGACGAAGCTGCCATCGGCCTGCTTCACCGCGCGGCAACGCATCGCGGTGGCATCGGAACCCGACTGCGGTTCGGTCAGCGCGAACGCGCCGATCTCGCGGCCTTCGGCGATGGCGCGCACGCAGGTCTGCTTCTGCTCCTCGGTACCGAACTTCAGGATGCCGTTGCAGAACAGCGAATTGTTGACCGACATGATGGTCGAATGGGCCGCATCGCCTGCGGCGATCTCGATCATCGCGAGCACGTAGGCGATCGGATCCATGCCCGCCCCGCCGTACTCGGCCGGCACCTCGATGCCCATCAGGCCGTTCTCGCCCAGCAGGCGGATGTTGTCCAGCGGGAACTCGCCGGTCCTGTCGTGGTGCTCCGCGCTGGGCGCGATCTTTTCCTGGGCGATCCGGCGCGCGACGTCCTGGATCATCAATTGCTCTTCGGTGAATGCGAAATCCACGGGTACCCCTCTGCATACGTACTTGAATACCAATTGTAACCCGCGACCATCCGTGGGCGTATGCCGCTGGTTGACCTTGGCGCCGCCGCGGGGGCAGAATATCTCTATATCGCGATAGGAAGATATTTATGGATCTGGAGGCTTGGTCGACCCGATTGAAAGTCTTTGCCGACGCCACCCGCGTGCGCCTGCTGGCGCTGCTGTCGCGCGAAGAATTGACCGTCGCCGAGTTGTCGGCGATCACCCAGTTGGCCCAGCCGCGCGTCTCCACCCACCTGGCAAAACTGAAGGAGGCCGGGCTGGTACGCGACCGCCGCGCGGGCGTGTCGGCCTACTACCGCTTCGACGAAGACAACCTGGACACGGTACAGCGTGAACTGTGGCGCAGCCTGCGCGATGGCAGTGACGATCCGCTGCTGCGCCAGGACGCCGAGCGCGTGGACAACGTGCTGGCCAACCGTGCCGCCGACCAGAACTGGGCCGACAGCGTGGCCGGCGACATGGAGCGCCACTATTCGCCCGGCCGCACCTGGGAGGCCCTAGCCCGGACCGCCCTGCCGCTGCTCGAGACCGGCGACGTGCTGGACATCGCATCCGGCGACGGCGTGCTGGCCGAGTTGCTCTCGCCACATGCGAGCCGCTACGTCTGCATCGACACCAGCACCCGCGTGGTGGCGGCGGCCGGAGAACGCCTGCGGCGCTTCCCGAACGTGGAAGTGCGCGAAGGCGACATGCACGCACTGCCATTCAAGGACGGCAGCTTCGACCTGGTCGTGCTGATGCATGCGTTGACCTATTCAAGCAAACCCGCACAGGCCGTGGCCGAGGCCGCACGCGTGCTGCGCAAGGGAGGCCGCCTGCTGCTCAGCAGCCTGGGCAAGCACGAGCACCGCTCGGTCGTGGAAGCCTACGGGCACATCAATCTCGGGTTCTCGGACAGGGAGCTCCGCAAGTTCGCCGAGAAGGCCGGGCTGGAGATCGCCAATGCGGAAACCGTCACCCGTGAACGCCGGCCACCGCATTTCGAAGTCCTTTCCCTCACGGCGGTAAAGCCATGAACGTCCTGCCCTGGTTGAATCCCGCCCGCGTGTCCCTGCTGCTCAAGGCGCTGGAAGAACGCATCCTGATCATCGATGGCGCGATGGGCACCATGATCCAGCGCCATGGCCTGCAGGAAGCCGACTACCGCGGTACCCGTTTCGCCGAGGGTTGCGATGCGCAGCACACGCATGAGCACGGCGCGGGCTGCGGCCACGACCTCAAGGGCAACAACGATCTCCTGCTGCTCACCCGGCCTGAAGTCATCGCCGGCGTGCACAGCGCCTACCTGGAGGCAGGGGCTGACCTGGTCGAAACCAACACATTCAACGCAACCTCGATAAGCCAGGCCGACTACCACCTGGAACACCTGGTCTACGAGTTGAACAAGGCGGGGGCGCACGTCGCGCGCCAGTGCTGCGACGCCATCGAGGCGACCACGCCGGACAAGCCCCGCTTCGTCATCGGCGTGCTGGGACCGACCAGCCGCACCGCTTCGATCAGCCCGGACGTGAACGATCCCGGCTACCGCAACACCAGCTTCGACGCGTTGCGCGCCACCTATCGCGAGGCCATCGAAGGCCTGATCGATGGAGGCTCCGACACGTTGATGGTAGAAACCATCTTCGACACGCTCAATGCCAAAGCCGCCCTGTACGCCATCGAGGAAGTCTTCGATGCGCGCGGTGGACGGTTGCCGGTGATGATCTCGGGCACGATCACCGACGCCTCCGGCCGTACGCTGTCGGGACAGACCGCCGAAGCGTTCTACACGTCGGTCGCGCATGGTCGCCCGCTGTCCGTCGGGCTCAACTGCGCGCTGGGTGCGAAAGACCTCCGCGAACACGTCGAAACCCTCTCGACCGTCGCCGACGCATATGTCAGCGCACACCCCAACGCCGGTTTGCCGAATGCGTTCGGCGAGTACGACGAGACACCCGAGGAAATGGCGGCCACGTTGAAGGAGTTCGCACAGTCCGGCCTGCTCAATCTCGTCGGCGGCTGCTGCGGCACCACGCCCGCACACATCCGGGCCATCGCCGACGCCGTCGCGGGCGTCGCGCCCCGCCGCCTGCCTGCCATGCTGGAGGCCGCCGCGTGAACACCCGCGTCCGCCACACTCGCCTGTCCGGTCTTGAACCGCTGGTCATCACTCCGGACCTGCTGTTCGTCAACGTGGGCGAGCGCACCAACGTCACCGGCAGCGCCCAGTTCCGCAAGCTGATCAAGGAAGAGCGCTACGAGGAAGCGGTCGAGGTCGCGCGCCAGCAGGTCGCCAGTGGTGCCCAGATCCTCGACGTCAACATGGACGAAGGCCTGATCGATTCAGAGAAAGCGATGGCACGCTTCCTCAACCTGATCATGTCCGAACCCGACATCGCCCGCATTCCGGTGATGGTCGATTCATCCAAGTGGAGCGTCATCGAAGCGGGCCTGAAGTGCCTCCAGGGCAAGAGCGTGGTCAATTCGATCTCGCTGAAGGAAGGCGAGGAAGCCTTTGTCGAGCATGCCCGCAAGGTGCTGCGCTATGGCGCGGCCGCCGTGGTGATGGCCTTCGACGAAACCGGCCAGGCCGACACCTGCGCGCGCAAGGTGGAAATCTGCACCCGCGCCTACAGGATCCTGACCGAGGAAGTCGGCTTCCCGCCCGAAGACATCATCTTCGACCCTAACATCTTCGCGGTCGCCACCGGCATCGAGGAACACGACAACTACGCCGTTGACTTCATCGAAGCCACCCGGATCATCAAGCAGACGCTGCCGCATTGCCATGTCTCGGGCGGCGTATCGAACGTGTCGTTCTCGTTCCGCGGCAACGAGCCCGTGCGTGCGGCGATCCACTCGGTGTTCCTGTACCACGCCATCCAGGCCGGCATGGACATGGGTATCGTCAATGCGGGCGGCCTGCCCGTCTACGACGACCTCGACGCCGAGCTCCGCGAACGCGTGGAGGACGTGATCCTCAACCGTCGCAAGGATTCGACCGAACGGCTGCTTGAGATCGCCGAGCGCTACAAGGGCAGGAAAGGCGAAGCGCCGGTGGAGAACCTGGCCTGGCGCGAGAAGCCGGTGCGCGAGCGCCTGGCGCACGCGCTGGTGCACGGCATCGACGCCTTCGTCGACCAGGACACCGAGGAAGCACGCGCGCAGGCTGCGCGCCCGCTGGACGTGATCGAAGGCCCGCTGATGGACGGCATGAACGTGGTCGGCGACCTGTTCGGCGCCGGCAAGATGTTCCTGCCTCAGGTGGTGAAGTCCGCCCGCGTGATGAAGAAGGCGGTGGCCTACCTGCTGCCCTACATCGAAGCCGAAAAGCTGCGCACCGGCGACGTGGGCAAGTCGAACGGCAAGATCGTCATGGCCACCGTCAAGGGCGACGTGCACGACATCGGCAAGAACATCGTCGGCGTGGTGCTGGCCTGCAACAACTTCGACGTGGTGGACCTGGGCGTGATGGTACCCACGCAGAAGATCCTGGACAGCGCAAAGGCCGAGAACGCGGACCTGATCGGCCTGTCCGGTCTGATCACGCCGTCGCTGGAGGAAATGACCCACGTGGCGCGCGAGATGCAGCGACAAGGCTTCTCCATGCCCCTGCTGATCGGGGGCGCGACCACCTCCCGCGCGCACACCGCGCTGAAGATCGATCCGCACTACGATGCGCCCACCGTGTGGGTGAAGGATGCCTCGCGTGCCGTGGGTGTGGCGCAATCGCTGATCTCGCGCGACATGCGCGCGGCGTTCGTCGCCGCCAACGATGCCGACTACGCGGAAATCCGCGAACGCCACCGCAACCGTGGCGATGCGAAACGGCTGGTCTCGCTGGAAAAGGCCCGTGGCCAGAAGTTCAACGGTGGTTGGGGCGACTATTCACCACCTGCGCCCAACCAGCCTGGCCTGCATGTCTTCGACGACTACCCGCTGGCGGAACTGGTCGAGTTCATCGACTGGACTCCTTTCTTCCAGGCATGGGAGCTGGCGGGCAAGTATCCCGCCATCCTGACCGACGACGTGGTGGGTGCGCAGGCCAGCGAGCTGTACCAGGACGCGCGGACAATGCTGAAGCGCATCGTTGCCGAGAAATGGTTGACGGCGAAAGCGGTATTCGGCCTGTGGCCGGCCAACAGCGTCGGCGATGATGTAGAACTCCAGCACGCGGGCACCACCGAGCGCCTGTGTTTCCTGCGCCAGCAAGTGGACAAGCCTTCCGAGCGTCCGGACTTCTGTCTTGCGGACTTCATCGCACCGAAGGATTCCGGCAGGCAGGACTGGATCGGCGCCTTTGCCGTCACCGCCGGCATCGGTATCGATGAACATGTCGCCCGCTTCGAGGCCGACCACGATGACTACAACGCCATCCTGCTGAAAGCCCTCGCCGACCGGCTTGCCGAAGCCCTCGCCGAGCGGCTGCACCAGCGCGTGCGCAAGGAGTTCTGGGGGTTCGCGTCCGACGAAGCATTGGGCAACGAGGCCTTGATCGCCGAGCAGTACCGCGGGATCCGTCCGGCACCGGGCTATCCCGCCTGCCCGGAACACAGCGAGAAAGCCACCCTGTTCCGCCTGCTGGACGCACCCGGCAATGCCGGCATGTCGCTGACGGAGAGTTTCGCGATGCTGCCGACGGCGGCGGTGTCCGGCTACTATTTCAGCCACCCGCAGAGCCAGTACTTCGTCGTAGGTCGAGTATCGAAGGAGCAGGCGGCCGACTACGCGAAACGCAAGGGCGTGGAGCTGGCGCAGGTGGAAAGATGGCTGGCGTCCAACCTGGACTACGACCCGGAATAACCGCCATCACGCGCGGCGGCACGTTCACCCCCTGTCGAGAGGCCCGGCAGAGCGGAGCGCAATGCGCGCTCCGCTAGAATGTGCATCCCGCCCGTGCCTGCGTCCCTCATGCCACCCTCGCCCGCTGCCGAAGGCCGGACGTCACCCGTCGCAGCATATCGAGCAGCGACATGAGGGATGCCATCCCGCCGACCGTGTATCCCGCGGTCCGCCTGTCGAGCTTCTACTTTTCGTACTACGCGGTACTGGGCGCCTTCACACCGTACTGGAGCCTGTACCTCGAATCGCGCGGCCTCAGCGTGGCCGCCATCAGTGTACTGATGAGCCTGTGGTACGCCACGCGTATCGTCTCGCCCAGCCTGTGGACCACGCTGGCCGCGCGCTCGCCGAATCCGATCCGCTGGCTGCACCTGGGCTGCGCGCTGGCATTCGGCTGCTTTGCGCTGTTCCTGCTGCCGCTGGAACACGCAGGCCTGTTCGCTGTGATGCTCGGCTTCTGCTTCGCCTACAACGCCGTGATGCCGCAGTTCGAATCGATCACGATGTCGCATCTCGGTGCGCGCAGCGACCGCTATGGCCTGATCCGCGTCTGGGGCTCGATCGGCTTCATCCTGGTGGTATCGCTGTTCGGCTGGCTGATCGACGCACGCCGGCTGGGCGTGGGTGCATTGCCATGGCTGATGCTGCCGGTGCTGGCGGCCGTCTTCGCATCTGCGTTGTCGAACCGCTACGCGCGCGAGCCGGAACACCACCCGATCGATCCGCAGGACGGCTTCCGCGCGCGATTGCGCAGGCCACAGGTGATCGCGTTCTTCGTGGCGGCGTTCCTTACCCAGATCTCGTTCGGCCCGTTCTACACGTTCTTCTCGATCTACCTCTCCGAACACGGCTACACGACCGCGACACAGGGCGTGCTGTGGACGGTCGGCGTACTGGCCGAGATCGGCGTGTTCTTCCTGGCCAGCCGCATCTTCCGGCGCTGGGATGCCAGTCGCGTCCTCATGGTCGCGCTGCTCAGTGCGTCGGTGCGCTGGCTGGTCACTGCCCTGTTTCCCGACAACACGCCGGTGATGGTGCTGGCGCAGCTGACGCATGCGCTCAACTTCGGCGCCTTCTTCGCGGCCGCCATGCAGTTGCTGGTGCGCTTCTTCCCGGGCCGCATGAATGGACATGGCCAGGGCGTGTTCTATGGTCTGTCGTCCGGCGTGGGTGGCGTGGTGGGCGCGTTGCTGGCAGGACAGCTTTGGCGCTTCGGGGGCGAAGCCGCCTTCCTGTGTTCGTCGATCATCGCGCTGGTGGCCGCTTTCATCGTATGGCGGTGGCTGGTGCGGAGTCCCTCGACGGCCTAGCCGCGCGCATCGTCGCGCAGCCGGCTGATTTCGGCGGCGGCAAGTGCCGGCGCCAGGTGGAACAGGAAATGCGACGCATCGATCACCGCGTGACGCGCGTTGCGTGCCAACCGCAGGACGGCACGGCCGGCGTGCGGCCCGATCAACCTGCCGTGTCTGGCCTGCAGATACAACACCGGCATGTCCAACGCGGCCAGTTCCCCGGTAACGTCCACGCGCGGCGCCGCCTGGGCGCGCTGGCGAAACACGTCGAGCGGATGCTGTCCATAATCGCCCCGAACTCCGCGCGCAACGGTGCCGGCAGCTCACTGCCCGCAAGCACGCGTTCGAGCGCGAACAGGGGTGCGGTAATCGCGGGGAGCCGCTACAGAAGCGTTGCTCCCATCCCGCTGAAGGGCAACGGAGCACGGATGAAGCTCGCCGCCATCACCAGGGCACGAACACGCCCGGGATGGCGATGGGCGAGCTGTGCGCCAAGTGGATCGGCGAAGGATCCTGCCACGATGACCACTTCGCCGTGACGTTGCAGTGCCGGGGACAGCGCATCGGCGAGGGCCGGATAGCCATGGAAACGTGTGCTGTCGTAGGCCAGCACCTCGACCTCGCCCATTCCGTCCAGCGCCGACGCCAGCAGCCCGTAAAGGCGTCCCGTTCCGTCCAGACCCGGCAGCAGGCAAAAAAAGCAGTGGCCGGTCTGGTGTTGTCACCACACCAGGTCGTCTGCTTCCATGACCAACGGTCTCTTCGCCCTCACTTGCGCCCTGATCACCTGATATCAGATATCACCACGACGCTATGCGAGGTGGCCACTCGGGTCAGCGGGAATGACTAGGATGCTGGCCCGTAGACGCCAAATGGGTACGGAACGACGGCAGAAGATGACGGTTGGCATAACCGCTCAAGTGGTCGCCATCGAAAAACAGCGGATGCCCATCCCGGCTGGGCAAACACTCAGGGCCCGGGCACAACAGTGGCAGCGGATCCCAGATGCCGGCACTCGGCAGCGCTGCGGCCACCTCGTGCAGGGCCGCCAGGGCCGGCGCCCGCAAATGTTCGATCTGCGCACGCGGCGTGGACATGCCCCGTGCACAGATCGGGTTGGACCGATTGAATACGTCCGAACAACGATAGGGTGGCGCCTGCAACAGCGGCTTCGGGGCTTCCAGTACGACATGTACACCACGTTCGGCCAGCGGCATCAATTCGGCGATGGCCTGAGCAACCTCGGCCTGACGCGCCGCTCTGGCTTCCTCGCTGTAAGGAACGGCCATTGCCTGCGCCGTATCAAACAGCATGTACTGCTCAGCCAGACGCGGCGTGCGCAAACCGGGCAGAAACAGCACATCACCCGGCTTTGCATGGCGAGCGATGTCCTCAAGCGTGTTGCGGCTGTAGGCCTCACACGGCGGGTTGGCCCTCCGCATGCCTTGGAGCCCCACTAGGGCACAGCCACCAAAACCATACAAACGCACCTGCCCGCCTTCTGCCAGCACATAGCGGCGCAGCATCTCTGTGTAGTTCAGTGCATGCGAGTCTCCGGCGACGAAGACTTGCCTCGAAACGTGCGGTGCCCCAGGACAATGACCACGTTCGAACAACTGCGCACGGGCGCCGGCAACCTGCAGCTTTCCGATACTCAAGCTGCAATCCGGATACTCCCGCTCCAACCCTTTGGCGTAGGGATACCAGTCTTGAGGATGACGGCTGACGCTACTGAGCGAGACATGCGGTGACAGCTTGTCCATCTGTGACTGCAGGAACGCGCCTGCAATTAGCACAGCTACGCCACAGACCACCCACCGCGTATCGCTGGTCCGCCAGCGCGCGCCGAAACGAAACGGCTGTTCAATGAAGCGCCATGACAGCCACGCAAGAATCACGGTGCAAACGACCGCGGCAGCGCGGCCAAGGGCGCCGTCCAGACCGACACTCCAACGGAATAGCACGAACACTGGCCAGTGCCAGAGGTACAAGGAGTAGGACAGACGCCCGATCATGACCAAGGGCGGACTCGACAATCCGCGCCCGATCCAGCCACCCGATGCCCAGTGCAGCAGGCCCAACAATCCCAATGTTGCGATCACCGGCCATAGCCCGTCGATCCAAGGCGAGTGACCGGGCCGGGCCGTGACCAGCGCGTAGCCCAGAAGTGCAGAGCTCGCCAACAACAACGGGGACCACCAACCCCAGCCCCGCGACGTCCGTTGCATAGCCCCCGATACGCCAGCCAACGCCAACACCTGGAACAGCAGCACGCCCGCCCCAAGCTGCCAGAAGCGCGTCGCGGTCAGATAGAAGGCATCGATCTCCTGCCCGCCCTGGCGCGCCCGCAACACCGCGTACACCAATGATGCCCCTGTCGCCAGACCTATCAGCACCAATGAAAACCAACGACTACTGAGGCTCTTCGCCCACGCAAGGAACAGCAGCGGGAACACCAGATAGAACTGCTCCTCCACGCCCAGTGACCACGTATGTGCGTAAGGATTGAAGTCCGTCCTAGGTGAGAAATAGTCCGAACCGGTCTTGGCCAGCACCCAGTTGCTCAGTCCGACAAAAGCCATTCGCCCGGTCTTGCTGCTGGCATCGCTTAGCCAGGACTCCGGGACTAGCAATGTGCTCAGGACGGCAGTTGTAAGCAGGGTGGTGACCAACGCCGGCATGATCCGGCGGAGCCGACGGGCGTAGAACCGCATCATCGAGGGCCAAACGCCAACGTCCGGAGAACGCGCGAGGGAAGCACTCACCACGAAACCGGAGATGACGAAGAACACGTCGACGCCTACGAAGCCCCCAGGCAACCAACTCGCGTCCAGGTGGTAAACGATGACAGCGATGACCGCAATCGCGCGCAAGCCATCGATATGAGGCGAATACTCGCCTGAGTTCACGTCCGTGCGCATCACCGCTCCTTGTGTACTACGGACGCCAATGGGCGCCGATGGAATGCCCCAGAAACAGTCCTCACCACACTAGGTCGTCGGGCACCTGGTATTGCGGGTCGGCATAGGGGTCCTGATCGGCCGGGGCGTCCGGATCGACTTTCAACGCGACGGCGGGCGCGAAGATCGCTTCGGCTTCGGCGAGCACCGCGGCGGTGACCAGCAGGTAGCGGCCGTTCTGCTGCACCACGCCCAGTTCGCCCGCATTGAGTGCTTTCAACTGCGCTGCATTGACATAGATGCGCTTGATCTTGCCGCCGTACGGGAAGTGGCGTGCGATATCGGCTTCCGCGTCATTGAGGCCCTTGTCCTGCAGGAACGCATCGAGCTTCGCCCTCGCTTCGCGGCGCAGGCGTGCTTCCTCCTGCTTCACGCGCTCGGCTTCGATGCGCTCGTCCTTCTCGCGCTGGGCGCGGATGGCGTAGGCCTTGGCGAGGTCGATGTCTTCCTGGCTGCGCTTGGGCCTTGGCTTGCCTCCACCCTGCGGCGGGCGCGGCTTGCCGCCGTGGCCCGGTTTCGGGTGCGCGGCACCCTTGCCGGTCGGCTTCTGCGCGTCGCGCCGCTGATCAGGCCGACGGTCGGGTTTGCGCTCGGGCTTCGGTGCGGGCTTGAAGCCCAGGCCCAGCAACTGGTCGCGGAGTGAATCGGTCATCGGTCTTTCGTGGGGACTGCTGTGTCCCAAGCGTATCAATAATGCGGCGGCGGCGGTTCGTTGGCAGGGTCCTCGAACAGCGAGGTACGTACCTTTCCGAGCTCCTCCACCATGTGCCGGAGCAGCAGCGCGGTGCGCTGGTTCTCGGCCCGTGCATCCGCCAGCGCCTCGCTCAGCTCGTTGAGCGAATGCTCCTGGAACGCCAGACGGGTTTCCATCTCCACCAGGCGGCGCTCGAGCGTGTCGCCCTGCAACGGCAGGTCAGTCTGCATGCACGGACCTCCCGCGCCCGATGCCGTAGTACGCGATGCCCGCGGCTTCCACTTCGCTGGGGTCGTACAGGTTGCGGCCGTCAAAGACCACCGCATCGCCGAGGGTGTCGCGCAGGCGCGCGAAATCCGGGCTGCGGAACTGCTTCCACTCGGTCACCACCACCAGTGCATCGGCACCCTCAACGGCAGTGCGTGCGTCATCGCAAAGCACCAGGTCGTCGCGTTCACCGAAGATCCGGGCGGCTTCCTCGCGGGCCTCCGGGTCGTAGGCGCGGACCTTCGCACCGGCGTCCCACAACTCCGCGAGCAGCCTGCGACTGCTGGCTTCGCGCATGTCGTCGGTGTTGGGCTTGAACGACAGCCCCCAGACCGCGAACGTCCTGCCACGGATGCCCTCGTCTTCGCCGCGGTCATAGTGGCGCTGGATCAATTCGAACAGATGGGCTTTCTGGCGGTGGTTGACGGCCTCCACGGCCTGCAGCAGTTCGGCCTGGTAACCATGCTGCTGCGCGGTGCGTGCCAGCGCCTGCACATCCTTGGGGAAGCAGGAGCCGCCGTAGCCTGCGCCGGGATAGATGAAATGCCAGCCGATGCGAGGGTCGGAACCGATGCCCTGCCGCACATGCTCCACGTCGGCACCGACGCGTTCGGCGATGTTCGCGATCTCGTTCATGAAGCTGATCTTGGTGGCCAGCATCGCGTTGGCGGCGTACTTGGTCAGCTCGGCAGAGCGCACGTCCATGACGACGATGCGCTCGTGGTTGCGATTGAAGGGTGCGTAGAGACGGCGCAGTTTCTCCACGGCCTGCGGATCCGAGGCGCCGATGACGATGCGGTCAGGGCGCATGCAGTCGTTGACCGCATCGCCTTCCTTGAGGAACTCGGGATTGGAGACGACATCGAACGCGATCTCCACGCCGCGCGCCGCGAGTTCGGCGTCGATGGCCGCCCTCACCTTGTCGGCGGTGCCGACCGGCACCGTGGACTTGTTGACCACGATGCAAGGCTGCTGGAGGTTGCGGCCGATGGTGTGGGCCACCGCCAGGACGTACTGCAGGTCGGCGCTGCCGTCCTCGTCGGGAGGGGTACCCACGGCGATGAACACCACGTCACCGTGCGCGATGGCCTCTTCCGCAACGGTGGTGAACCGCAGGCGCCCCGCGGCATGGTTGGCCTTCACCATCGGCGACAGGCCGGGCTCGTAGATGGGGACGACGCCGTGATTGAGACCATCGACCTTCGCGGGGTCGATGTCCATACAGACCACGTCATGCCCGACCTCGGCCAAGCAGGTGCCTGTCACCAGCCCGACGTAACCGGTACCGAAGATCGCAACGCGCATGAAAGCACTTCCTGGCCGGGGGAGCCGCGATTACACCAGCGACTTATTGCAGCACGCCCATCAATTCGACGTCGAAGGTCAGCGTCGCATCCGGGCCGATCTTGCCGCCGGGTGCACCATTGGGACCGTAGGCCAGGTTGGACGGGATCCAGAAGCGGTACTTGGCGCCCACGGGCATCAGGGCCACGCCTTCGGTCCAGCCTGCGATGACCTGGTTCAGACCGAACTCGGCCGGCTCACCGCGCGCATACGAGCTGTCGAAGACTTCGCCGTTGAGCAGCTTGCCTTCGTAGTTCACGCGCACGCGGCTGGTGGACATCGGCCGCTGTCCGTTGCCCTGGCGCAGCACCATGTACTGCAACCCCGACGGGGTGGTGACCACACCGGGCTTGGTCTTGTTGGCGGAGAGGAACTTGGCGCCCTCGTCGCGATTGCGCTGCGACGCACCGGCCTGGCGCTTGGCGATATAGGCCTGCATCTCGGCCTGCGCCTGCTCCACGCTCAGCAGGGGCGTGCCGCTCTTGCTGGTCAGCGTCCGCACGGCCTGGGCGAGCACGGCCGTGTCCAGCTCATCCTTGAACGGCATCAGCGAGGGACCCACCACATAGGTACCCAGGAACAGGCCGACCTTGGTCTTGTCGACCGCCGGCGGCGTGCTGCCCGGCGGCATGCCGGGGACCGGCTGGCCTTCGGCCACGGCGAGGTTCACCCGCAGCAACTGGTCGGTCGCCTGCGCTTCCTGCTCGGAGATCAGCGCGGGCTTGCCAGCGAACGTGTTGATGATCGCGCGTTCGAACGCAGCCACATCGAGGAATGGCCCCACCGGTTGCAGCGAATTGCCCACATCCACACCAATCGCGTAGCTCACCTTGTCGCGCTCGGTGACCAGCGCGGTTTTTTCCTGTGCAGACACGCTGCCTCCCAGCATCGAAAACGAGATTGCCAACAACACGGCTGCGCCGCGGACCGACCGCTTCATCCTTTCTGCTCCTGGAACCTGCGCCACGATGGCGGCGCCAAACCCGTATTGTGGCATGCCAGCCACCCGCGAAGGCACTGCATCAACGCGCAGCGCGCGGGGCCTTCAATTCGCGCTCGATCGCTTCCACCACGGCGGGGTCTTCAGGCGAGACCTTGCTGGGGAAATTCGCCACCACGCGACCGTCGCGGCTGATCAAGTACTTGTGGAAGTTCCATCCCGGGGCAGTGCCCGTGGCCTGCGCCAGCGAACGGTAAAGCGGCGTCGCTTTCTCGCCCGTCACCACCACTTTCTCGAACATCGGGAACTTCACGCCATAGGTCAGCGTGCAGAACTCCTGGATCTCCTTCTCGCTGCCCGGCTCCTGGCCCTTGAAGTCGTTGGAGGGGAAACCGAGTACCGCGAATCCCTGACCGGCATAGCGCTTGTGCAGCGCCTCCAGCCCTTCGTATTGCGGCGTGTAACCGCATTTGCTGGCAGTGTTCACCACCAGCAGCACCTGGCCCGCATACTTTTCCTTCAGGTTGACGGGTGCCTTGCCGGCCAGTGGGCGGTAGGCGACGTCCAGCAAACCGGCGGCCAGCACGGTCGCGGAGACGCTCACGAGCGCAAGAAATGACAGCATTTTCAATGACTTGAACTTCATGACCTCACCCCGCTATTACGAACATGACAAGTATGCCTTCAGTTGGGTGACAAAACCCGGTCACCCCGTTGACGCCCTGTGTTTTGGTGTTATAGTTGAATACAACACCACTCACCCAACTCACGGGGGGATGCCATGAACCAGAAATTGACCCACGCCCTGCCCAGCCTCGCCGTCGGCGGCCTGCTGCTGGCAGTGGGCGCGCTGGCGGCCGTCACCGGCGCACGCACGGCCGAGGTGGAATCCGCCGCGCTGGTGGGCGCGCTGGAATCCGAAGCCCTCGAGATCGCAGGCGACGACGGCAAGCCCGAAGCCCGGCAGCACAAGCGCCGCGCCCGGGCATCGCTGGCCATGCCCTATTTCTCCTTTGGCCAATCGCTGCGTCCGAGGAGCTGAGCCATGACTTCCATCCAATGGAGCGACGGCGCTCCCATCTACCGCCAGCTGAAGGATCGCGTGATCGCGATGATGCTGGACGGCATCCTGAAGCCGGGTGACGCGCTGCCCTCCGTCCGCCAGGTGGCGGCGGAGTACCAGCTCAACCCGATCACCGTTTCGCGTGCCTACCAGGAGCTGGCGGATGAAGCCCTGGTGGAGAAGCGCCGCGGCCTGGGCATGTTCGTCACCGACGAGGCGGCCAAGAAGCTGCGCGGCACCGAGCGCGAGCGGTTCCTGACCGAGGAATGGCCCGCTGTCGCCGAGCGCATCGAGCGCCTGGGCCTGTCCATTGAAGATCTGCTGCAATCCAAGGGGAACAAGTGATGAATGCCGCAATCGCCAACGCCGTGGTGTCGGCCCACGGCCTGCGCAAGGCCTACAGGAACAAGCTTGCGCTGGACAACACGAGCTTCGAGATCGAAGCGGGCAAGATCATCGGTCTGATCGGTCCCAACGGGGCCGGCAAGACCACCGCGCTGAAAGCCATCCTGGGCCTGACGCCATTCGAAGGCCAGCTGAAGGTGCTGGGCATGGATCCGCGCAAGGACCGCGACGAGTTGATGAAGGATGTCTGCTTCATCGCCGACGTGGCGGTGCTGCCGCGCTGGATGAAGGTCAAGGAGGCCATCGACTTCGTGGGCGGCGTGCATCCGCGCTTCGATCGCGCCAAATGCGAGCGTTTCCTCGCCAATACCCAGTTGAAGCCCAACCTGCGCGTGCGCGAAATGTCCAAGGGCATGATCGTGCAGCTGCACCTGGCGCTGGTGATGGCCATCGACGCGAAGCTGCTGGTGCTGGACGAACCCACGCTGGGCCTGGACATCCTGTATCGCAAGCAGTTCTACCAGCGCCTGCTGGAGGACTACTTCGACGAACAGAAGACGATCATCGTCACCACCCACCAGGTGGAAGAGATCGAACACATCCTCACCGACGTCATGTTCATCCGCGACGGCAAGATCGTGCTCACGTCGCAGATGGAGGACATGGCCGAGCGCTACACCGAAGTGCTGGTCAGTGGCGAGGCGGTTGACCAGGCCCGCGCCCTGAAACCCATCGACGAACGCGCCCTGCCCTTCGGCAAGACCGTGCTGCTGTTCGACGGCGTGCCGAAAGGCCATCTCGCCGCCCTCGGCGAAACCCGTACCCCTGGCCTGGCCGACCTGTTCGTCGCCATCATGAAAGGAACCTACGCATGAACGCCGTGACTTCGACGTTGGGCAAATCCTCCAAGCCGGGCGCGTTCACGTGGTTGCTGAAGCGCGAGTTCTGGGAAAACCGTGGCGGATTCTTCTGGGCGCCTGTCATCACCGGCGGCATCTTCGTGGTCCTCAACCTGATCCTGGCCGTCATTGGCAGCATCGCCGCACGTGGCCAGATGAACGGCGGTGGCTTCAGCGTCGAGGAGGCGCCGGAAAAGGCCCACCAGATCGTCGGCGGCATCGGCGACGGCATGCTGCTGGGCGGCGTGATCCTGGCCTGCGTGGTCCTGGCCTTCGTAGTCTTCTTCTATGCGCTGGGCACGCTGTACGACGACCGCCGCGACCGCAGCGTGCTGTTCTGGAAGTCCTTGCCCATCTCCGACACGCACATGGTGCTGTCCAAGCTGGCGTGGGCGCTGCTGCTGGCGCCGTTGCTGGCGGTGGGCGTGGGCATCCTGATCGGCATGGCGATGTGGCTGATCTCGGCGCTGACCATTTCGATCAACGGCTTGCCGGCTGGCGGCGCGGTGTTCACCCACTCGCATCCGCTGCGCATCATCGGCGGCGTGCTTGCCTCCCTGCCCGTCTATGTGTTCTGGGCGCTGCCGGCGGTGGGCTGGCTGATGTTCTGCTCGGCCTGGTCGCGCAGCAAGCCGTTCCTCTGGGCGGTGCTGGTGCCGGTGCTGGCGTGCGTCATCATCAGCATGACCGACATCCTGCCGGGCCTGGAGGTCCGCCACGATCTGATCTGGTACACCGTGGTCTACCGCGGGCTGGCGAGCGTGATCCCAGGTGCTTGGTTCCCCACCCTGCAGGGCGGAGCCACCAACCCGCATGCCGACTTCAACTCCCCGGACGAACTGGCCAATGCCATCGACCTGACCCGCAGCTGGCAGGCCTTCGCCACGGCCGACCTGTGGATCGGTGCGGTGATCGGCGTGGCCCTGATCATTGGCGCCATCTACCTGCGTCGCTGGCGCGAAAGCGAATAAGCCCCCCGGGGCGGCGCTCCCCACCGCCGCCCGCTTCGATCCGACACGACAAGGGACATCCCATGCGCAAGTACGCTCTACTGGTCCACAGCGCCTCCATCGCCGCCGTCCTGCTGCTGGCGGCCTGCCAGCCGGCACAGGACAAGCAGGACAACGCGCCCACCGGCATCGCCGCTGAAGCGGTGGGCGAAGTGGCCAAGGGCCTGGGCGAGGCCAGCCGGGAAATGGAAAAGGCCCGCGAGGAAATCGCCACCGCGCGCGAACGTCTGGCGCGCGAGAACCTGTCGCTCAACCGCAACGAAAACGGATCCCTGCCCAAGGCCGAGATAACCCCGACCGGCGATCTGTTGATCGAAGGCAAGGCGGTCGCGACCACGCCGGAACAGAAGGCGCTGGTGCTGGCCTATCGCGGCGAGCTGCTGGGCGTGGTCGGCGACGGCATGGCCATCGGCATGGAAGGCGCCCGCGTAGGCATCGATGCTGCGGCCTCGGCCTTGAAGGGTGTGCTGGCTGGCCAGTCCGGCGACGAGATCGGCCAGCAGGTCGGTGAACAGGCCAAGGCGAAGATCAAGCCCATGGTGGCGCAGCTGTGCACACGCCTGCCTGGACTGCTCAGCGCGCAGCAGGCGCTGGCCGCCGCACTGCCCGAGTTCAAGCCTTACGCGAGCATGGACCAGTCCGACGTGGATGACTGCGGCGACGCCAACGGCGACGGCAACTGGAGCTTCTGAGTTTTCTGCCGTCGGCCGCATCATGCGCGGCACGCAAGCCCCAGGGGATTCGCGCAAGACGCGCACAGATCCCCCATACGAAGGAGATCCGACATGCATTCCACACGCATCCACCGCGCACTGATGCCCCTGCTGCTTGCGAGTCTGCTACCGCTCGCCGCACAGGCCGCGAACACGAAGGAAGGCAGCATCGACCGCGAGATCAGTGCCGACCTGGCGAGCGCGCGCAACGAAGTGCGGGCAGAACTGGCCGTTGCCCGCCATGAGCTGGAAACCGGCAACCTGCAGCTGGGCGATAACATGCGCTTCGGGGCATCGTCCGGCAACCGCGCCGCCGACAAGGACACATCACTTCCGAAGGCGGAGATAACTCCCCTCGGTGACTTCCTGATCGAAGGCAGGCCGGTCGCCATCAACAACCGCCAGCGGCAGGAACTGCTGAGTTATCGCGGCCAGATGATCGACATCGCCAAGGCCGGCATCGACATCGGCGAGCGCAGCGCGCAGGCGGCGTTGGACGCGGTGGACCGGGGCATCTTCAGCCTGATGTTCGGCGCCATGACCGGCAGCCTGGAGCGCCGCGTGGAAAAGACTGTGAGGGAAACCATCGAACCGGGCGTTCGGCAGATCTGCCACAGCCTGCCCGCGTTGCTGGTCAGCCAGGAGCGCCTGTCCGCCAGCCTGCCGCCATTCCGTCCCTACGCCACGCTGGAAGCGGACGATGTCGAGGACTGCGAGAAGGAAGTCCGCCGCGAGTTTGCCAAGCGGTAACCCCCATTGAGTCCGCCGGGCGCGCCGCCCCTCGCCGCCGGCAGCTTCCGCATGACTGACCTGATTCCGGAGACCCGCCGATGCGTACCGCCCTTATCGCCTCCCCGCTGCTCGCCCTGCTCTCCCTGTCCGCACCCGCGCTGGCGTCGGACAGGTACTGCAAGCACGAAGCGCCACGCCAGCTGACGCTCGACATCGGCGACGCAAAGACCGTGGTGTTCGAGGTCGGCCCGCACGATCTGACGGTGGAGTCGCGTGCCGGTGCGCCTGCCGCGATGGATGGCAGGGCCTGCAGCAGTCACGCCGACCGGCTCGCTCGCCTGAAGATCGAACAGCGGCGCGCCGGCGACAAGCTGATCGTGCGGATGTACGAGGAAGGCAGCTTCAGCGGTCTTTCGTTCGGCAGCAACTACGCCTACATGAACCTGACGGCGACCCTGCCCGACCATCTGCCCGTGCAGGTGAAGGTCGGCTCGGGCGAAGCCGAGGTCACGGGCGCGCCGGTGTTCAGCGCCGATGTCGGCTCCGGCCACGCCGTGGGCCGCGACATCCGCGGACTCGCCGCCACCTCGGTGGGCTCGGGCGATATCGATATCCAGGGTGCCGGCAGCCTGAAAGTGGTCTCGATCGGCTCGGGCGATGTGGAGGCGCACAAGGTGCGTGGCCCGACCCATGTCGGCAGCATCGGATCGGGCGGCTTCAGCCTGGCGGGCAGCGGTGACGTCGAGATCGGCTCGATCGGTTCCGGCGGCGCGGATCTGCGCGACATCACCGGTGACGTGGTCGTCGGCTCGGTCGGCTCCGGTGGCGTGGAGGTCCGCAACGTCAGCGGTGGCCTGACCGTCCGCTCCGTCGGCAGTGGCGACATTGACCACGAAGGCGTCAAGGGCGCGCTCGACATTCCCAAGCATCACTGACTTTCAAGGAACGACATGAACCGCATCATTCCGATCGCGTCGGCACTCTCCCTCCTGTTGCTGGCCGCGTGTTCGCGGGGCCCGCAGCCAGGCGACAGCGCCGAAGTCTCCGGTGCCTTGTGGGGCCAGAACCTCAAGCTCAACGCCACCGGTCACCCGAAGGCGGAGATCTCGGCCAAGGGCGACTTCATCATCGACGGCAAGACGGTCGAGGTGTCCGATGCCCAGCGCACGCTGCTGGTGGCCTATCACCGTGAACTCGGCGGCATTGCCGATGCGGGCATCGCGACGGGCAAGGAAGGCGCCAAGCTGGCGGGCAAGGCCGTCGGTGCTGCAGTGAAAGGCATCTTCAGCGGCAATCCGGACCAGATCGAGCAACAGATCGAGTCTGAAGCGAAGAAGGTGGAAGCCGAGGCCATGAAGATCTGCGAGCGCCTGCCCGGCCTGTACAAGGCGCAGCAGGATCTCGCCGCGTCACTGCCCGCGTTCCAGCCGTACGCGACGATGGACCTGGATGACGTCGAGGATTGCCGCAGCAGCCAGAGCAGCAGCTATGCCGCAGGTGAAGACGTCGGGCGCGCGATCGGCGAAACCATCCACGGTGATGCGAAGGACGGCTCGAACGTGAACGCGGCGGCGGAAGCCGATGCGGCCGCAGCCGCCGAACCGGCGGAAGCCCCCTCCCGTTGACGCCTCCCGTGCCGCCCGGGCGGCGCGCCAGCGCCCTAGTGCGCATACCAACCCTGCGGGAAACGACATGAAGACGCTATTGCCCATCGCCCTGGCTGTCGCCCTGGGCATCTCCACCGCGCATGCGGCGGATGCCGCTGATCCAGTGCGCGAACGCGCGTTCCAGGACCATATCGCCTACGTCGCGACGTTCGCGATGCCGGTGTTGATCGAGAAGTGTGTCGCGACCGATGCCACCTACCTGCAGCGCGCCGCGCCGGCGTACTTCCGCTACGTCAACACCCACCAGGACCAGATTGAACGAGGACGGCTGCTGACACTGGCCGAATTCGAACCCGGCGACACGCTGGCCGGATACCGGGAGCGCACCCTGGCCCAACGACTGGGCCGGCTGGACACCGGTACGCCCGAGCAGAAGCAGCAGATGTGCGAAGGCGCGCTGGCGATGCTGTCGGGGACGAAGATCCCAGGCGAGTGGCCGCCGCGCGACTGACGCGCGGCGACACCCTCAACCGCCCCCGCCACCCGGCTTGCCATGGATGCCACCCTTGGCCAGCACGGCCGGGTCCAGCAGCGGTCTGAGCGTCTTTTCCGGCAGCCCGGTGACTTCGCGCGCCACGTCCAGCACCGGCCGGTTCTGCTTGTAGGCCTGCTTGGCGATGGCGGCGCCCTTCTCGTAGCCGATCACCGGGTTCAATGCCGTCACCAGGATCGGATTGCGGTCCAGCGCTTCCTGCACACGGTCGCCACGCACCCTGAGGCCGGCGATGCAGTCATCCGCCAGCAGTCGCATCACGTTCGACAGCAATTGGATGCCGTCCAGCAGGTTGTTCGCGATCAGCGGCAGGGTGACGTTCAACTGGAAGTTGCCGGTCTGGCCGGCCACCGTCACGGCGGTGTGGTAGCCCATCACCTGCGCGCACACCATCACCGTGGCCTCCGGGATCACCGGATTCACCTTGCCCGGCATGATCGAGCTGCCCGGCTGCAGCGCCGGCAGTTCCACTTCGCCCAGGCCCGCTAACGGCCCTGAGTTCATCCAGCGCAGGTCGTTGGCGATCTTGGTCAGCGCGACGGCCAGCACGCTGAGCTGGCCGGATAGTTCGACCGCGTCGTCCTGCGCCGCCAACCCTTCGAACTTGTTCTGCGCACTTTCGAAGCGCGTACCGGTCAGCGTGGACAACACCGTTGCCACGCGCGTGCCGAAGCGCGGATCGGCGTTGATGCCGGTCCCGATCGCCGTGCCGCCCAACGGCAGCCGGCGCACGCGCTTGAGCGTGTCCTCGATGCGCGCCTGTCCCGAGGACAGCTGCGCCGACCACGCGGAGAATTCCTGGCCGAACGTCAGCGGCATCGCGTCCATCAGGTGGGTGCGGCCGGTCTTGACCACTTTCGCCAACGCCTTGCCACGCGCATCGATGATCTTGCGCAGGTGCCTGACGGCCGGCAGCAGGTCCTCCATCACCGCCAGTTGCGCCGCGACGCGCAAGGCGGTCGGAATGACGTCGTTGGAGCTCTGGCCCAGGTTGACGTGGTCGTTCGGATGCACCGCCGCCTTGCCCGCACGCGTCGCCAGCCTGGCGATCACCTCATTGGCGTTCATGTTCGACGAGGTGCCCGATCCGGTCTGGTAGACATCGATCGGGAAATGCGCGTCGTGCGCTCCGGAGACAACCTCCTGCGCGGCCGCCTGCACGGCCTTGGCGATACCCTTGGGCAGCAGGCCGAGGGTGGCGTTGACGTCGGCGGCGGCCGCCTTCACCAGCCCGAGCGCACGGATGAACCCGCGCGGCATCGGCCGCCCGGAAATCGGGAAGTTCTGCACGGCGCGCTGGGTCTGCGCACCCCATAGCGCGTCCACGGGCACTTGCAGTTCGCCCATGCTGTCGTGCTCGATACGGGTGCGTGCGGCGCGGGGCTTGCCTGCGGTCTTCTTCTGGGTCATCACCGTCTCCTGGAGGGATTCACGGCTTGCGCGACGGCAGGGAAGCCGGCGGCTGGCGGGGGCCACAGGATACGCCAGGCCGGATCGCCGCTTTCCCGGGGTAAAATGGAACGCTCCCTTTCAGCTCCCTCCCCCGCGCCCATGTCGGATTCGTCCCTGCTCGCCCTGTCCCCCCTCGATGGCCGCTACGCCGGCAAGGTCGATGCGCTGCGTCCGATCTTCTCGGAATACGGCCTGATCCGCGCCCGCGTGAAGGTGGAGGTCGAGTGGCTGCTGGCGCTGGCCGCCGAACCGGGCATCGTGGAGCTGCCCGCCTTTTCGGCGGCGGCGACGGCGAAGCTGCGCGCGCTGGCCGACGGCTTCAGCGTTGCCAACGCCGCACGCGTGAAGGAAATCGAGCGCACCACGAACCACGACGTCAAGGCGGTGGAATACTTCATCAAGGAACAGCTGAAGGACGATGCAGGACTGGCGCCGGCGCTGGAGTTCGTCCACTTCGCCTGCACGAGCGAGGACATCAACAACCTGTCCTACGGCCTGATGCTGGAACAGGCGCGCCGCGAAGTGCTGCTCCCCGCACTGGACGGCGTCGCCGCGACGCTGCGCACGCTGGCCCACGCGCAGGCCGCACAACCGATGCTGTCCCGCACGCACGGCCAGACGGCATCGCCCACCACGCTGGGCAAGGAGATCGCCAATGTGGTGGCGCGCCTGGAGCGCCAGCGCGCGCAGATCGCCGCAGTCGAGCTGACCGGCAAGATCAATGGCGCGGTGGGCAACTACAACGCCCACGTGGCCAGTTACCCCGACGTGGACTGGCCCGCCTTCGCGCATCGCTTCGTCGAAGGCCTGGGCCTGGTGTTCAACCCCTATACCACCCAGATCGAGCCGCATGACAATGTGGCCGAAATCGGCGACGCCGCGCGCCGAGCCAATACCATCCTGATCGACCTGGCCCGCGACATCTGGGGCTACATCTCGTTGGGCTATTTCAAGCAGCGCCTGAAGGAAGGCGAAGTCGGTTCGTCGACGATGCCGCACAAGGTCAATCCGATCGACTTCGAAAATGCGGAAGGCAACTTCGGCATCGCCAACGCGCTGTTCGAGCATTTCAGCGCCAAGCTGCCGATCAGCCGCTGGCAGCGCGACCTGACCGACTCCACCGTGTTGCGCGCATTGGGCACGGCCTTCGGTCACACGCAGGTGGCGCTGGATTCGCTGGCCAAGGGCCTGGGCAAGCTGGAAGTGAACCCGCAGCGCCTGGACGCCGACCTCGACGCCGCCTGGGAAGTGCTGGCCGAAGCCGTGCAGACGGTGATGCGTCGCCACGGCCTGCCGAACCCGTACGAACAGCTCAAGGCACTGACCCGCGGCCAGGGCATCACGGCCGATTCGATGCGCGCGTTCATCGAAACGCTGGACCTGCCTGAAGATGCCAAGCAGCGCCTGCGCGGAATGACGCCCGGCAGCTACACCGGCCTGGCGGAACGACTGGCGCGCGGAATCTGACCGGGGCCGAGCCGGACGGGACGACGATGCACCTGCTGATCAACATCGACGTACCCGACCTGGCCGCTGCGGAAACGCTCTACACGCACGCATTCGGCCTGGTCGCCGCGCGCCGTTTCGGCGATGGTGGCGTGGAACTGCTGGGTGCGCAGGCACCCATCTACCTGCTGCAGAACGCCGCGGGTTCCGTCGCGACGACGGACGCGCTGCGCGACTACACCCGCCACTGGACGCCCGTGCACCTGGACGTGGTGGTGGAATCCCTTGAACCTGCCCTCGACCGCGCCCTGCAGGCGGGTCTGGTACAGGAAACCTCCATCCGCGAGACGAACTGGGGCCGCATCGTCCGCCTGGCCGACCCCTGGGGCCATGGCTGGTGCCTGCTGCAGTTCGTCAATCGCGGCTACGACGAGATTGCCACATGATGCTTCGCGCCACGCTGCTCTGCGGTTTGCTTGCCCTCGCCCTTCCAACCGCCGCGCTCGCCTCCGACACGCCTGCCGCCAAGGCCTGCACCGATGATGCCGGCTGGAACGACCCTGCCACGCCGCTGCGGGTCTACGGCAACACGTGGTACGTCGGCACCTGCGGCATCAGCGCACTGCTGGTGACCTCCGACGAAGGCCACATCCTGGTCGACGCCGCCACGCCGCAGGCCGGCGCGCAGATCCTTGCCAACATCCGTACGCTCGGCTTCAAGCCGGAGGATGTGCGCGCCATCGTGTTCTCGCATGAGCACTACGACCATGCCGGCAGCCTGGCCGAGTTGCAGCGTGCCACCGGCGCGCCCGTGTACGCGCGCGCACCCGCCGTGGACACGTTGAAGCGCGGCATGCCGGACCGCCGCGACCCGCAGTTGGAGGTGGCGGAACCCATCACACCGGTTGGGAATGTCATCACGCTCGCCGATGACGGCGTGGTGCGCGTCGGCTCGCTGGCCCTGCAAGCGGTCGCGTCGCCCGGGCATACACTCGGCGGCACCAGTTGGACCTGGCGCTCCTGTGAAGGCGACGCCTGCCACCCGATGGTCTACGCCGACAGCCTGACCGCGATCTCCGACGATGTGTACCGCTACAGCGACGACGCCGCGCATCCAGGCTACGTCGCGGCCTTCCGCGACACGCTGGCACGCATCGCCGCGCTCGACTGCGGCATTCTCGTCACGCCCCACCCGTCCGCGAGCCGCCTGTGGACGCGGATCGGCCCCCGTGCGGACAGTCCGCTCGTGGACGCCGCCGCCTGCCGCGCGTATGCGCAGTCCGCCACCGTGCGCCTGGACAAACGGCTCGCCGATGAAGCCGCCACGCCATCGCCCTGACGAGCGCGTCGCCTTGATCGGCATCAATGCCCGGCGCCTTGTCCTTCGCGACGCTGGCCACCCTCTCCCATGCCCGGTTTGCCGCCGCGCGAATCCGAACCCATGAACAAGAAAAAGTCCTCGCTCTCCTCCTCCCTTCCCTTCGAGATCGATGCGACCCGCGATTTCCCGCTCGGCATGCCTGCCGAACGCTTCCTGCACGACTACTGGCACAAGCGACCACTGCTGATCCGCAATGCGTTCCCGGATTTCGAGACCCCGGTGCAGCCTGAAGACCTCGCCGGGCTGGCCTGCGAGGAAGGCGTCCTGGCCCGGCTGATCAGCCTGGACCGCGACACCGGCACGTGGGATGTACGCACCGGCCCCTTCCAGGAAGAGGATTTCCCCGGCCTGCCGCACCACGACTGGACCCTGCTGGTGCAGGACGTGGACAAGTGGGATCCCGACGTACGCGCGCTGCTGGAGCAGTTCCGCTTCCTCCCGCGCTGGCGCGTGGACGACATCATGATCAGCTTCGCCGCCACCGGCGGTTCGGTCGGCGCGCACGTGGACCACTACGACGTGTTCCTGCTGCAGGCACAGGGCGAACGGCGCTGGATGATCGATGCGAGCGTGGCGATGGGAAATGCGGCCCCCAACCTGGCATTCCAGGACGATGTGGCGATCAAGCTGCTCCGCGACTTCAACGCCACGCACGAGTGGGTGTTGTCGCCAGGCGACATGCTCTACCTGCCGCCGCTGGTGCCTCACCACGGCGTGGCGGAAAACGCCTGCCTGACGTTCTCGGTAGGCATGCGCGCGCCCTCGTCGGCGGAACTGATCGGCGACTACCTGGACACGCTCATCGCCGAGGCCGACGAGGCCGTGCGTTATCACGACGAAGACCTGACGGCTGCGCAGGACCCCCACGAAATCGACGCCCGTGCGATGGAACGCGTGGTCGAGGCGCTGAATGCCCTGCGCATGAACGACCCCGACCTCGTGGGGGACTGGTTCGGCCGCTTCATCACCACGTATCGCGCGTCCGGCGATGTCATGCCGGCGCCGGAGACGCCGTCCCGCATCGAGATGGAATGGGACCTGCAACAGGGAGCACGCCTGTTGCGTCATCCCTTCTCGCGTTTCGCATGGCGCCGTCGCCGCCAGGGCGCCAGCCTGTTCTGCAATGGCCTGGACTACGCCCTGCCGGTGAAGGATGCCCAGCAGTTGGCGGCGCTGGAAGGACTGGATGGCGCCACGTACGGCGCACTCAGCGATGCCGGCCGCGACGCGGTGATGGCGCTCGCCGCGCAGGGCCACTACCAGCTGGCGTTCGACGACGACGATCCCGACCCGCAGGACGAAGACGCATGAAGACTGCGCAGGACTACCACGTCGAAGCCGTCGACTACGCCCCCACCTCCGCGCTACTGCACGAGGTGCGGGATGCCGTATTCGTGCAGGAACAGCAGGTCCCCCGCGATCTGGAACGCGATGCGCTGGATCCGCTCTGCCATCACGTGCTCGCCCGCGACGGCGCCGGGCATGCCATCGGCACTGCGCGCCTGACGCCCGACCACCGGATCGGTCGCATGGCGGTGCTCCCGGTCTGGCGTGGCCGGGGCGTCGGCGCGGCCATGCTGGGCGCGCTGCTGGAGGAAGCGCGCCGTCGCCACTGGCCCGACGTGTCACTGCACGCACAGGTCGATGCCGAAGGCTTCTATGCCCGCCAGGGTTTCCTGCCCGAAGGCGAGCGCTTCTTCGAAGCCGGCATCGAGCACCAGGGCATGCGCCGCACATTGTCCGGACCCGCCACCATCGCCCATCGCGCCGAAGCGGTCGCCATCACCACGGCCATCGTGGCCCAGGCCCGGCGGACACTGGTGATCTGCAGCCGCGCGCTGGACCCGGGCCTGTGGGATGCTCCATCTGTCGTGGATGCAGTCCGCCATTTCGCCACCCACCAGACAGGCGCACAGGTCCAGGTGCTGCTGCAGGATGCCGGCACGCCCCAGCGCATGCTGGCTCCCCTGATCGGGCTCGGACAGCGCCTGCCCAGCGTGTTCGCCTTCCGCGAAGTGCAGGACCCGGTGGACCTGTCTTATACGGCCGCCTTCGTCGCCAACGATGATCACGGCTACTACCACCGGCCGCTGGGCCATCGCTTCGACGGCGAAGCCGGCCTGACGCATGCCGGCCGTGCCCGCCAGCTGAGCGACGAGTTCACCCGGATGTGGGAGCGTGCGCGTCCGGTGACGGAATACCGTGCGCTGGGCATCTGATCAGGCGCCGCCGTCGCCACTCCCGGCCGCATCGCCTGCCCGCAACCTGCGCCTTTAGTCCAATCCGGTTACGCCCCCCTCCCGGCATGGGGGTATAATTTCCGGGTTTTCGTCCATGCGCGTGAGACACAGCGCGATATGGGCCGCAAGCGCCCCCTCGACTACCCACAGCACGCCATCGCCATCGTGGACAATCTCCTGAAGCAGTTCGCGCAATCCTCGCAGCTCAACGGGGGCAACGCCTCCTACGTCGAAGACCTGTACGAGCAATACCTCGTCGCCCCGGACAGCGTGGGCCCCAAGTGGAAGGCCTACTTCGACGGATTCAAGGGCCACGAGGCGGGTGATGTCCCGCATTCGGTGGTGATCCAGCAGATCACCGACGCCGCCCGCCAGGCCGCCAACAACGGCCATGTCGTGGCCGCCGGCGGCGACGAGCGCGAGCGCAACGTGGGTCGCCTGATCACCGCCTATCGTTCGCGCGGGCACCTGGGGGCGCAGCTCGACCCGCTGGGCCTGACCCCGCCGGTCAATCCGCCGGACCTGGACCTGGCCTTCCACAACCTGTCCGAACGCGATCTCGACAGCGAGTTCAGCACCGGCAATGTCGGCGGCAACACGCGCATGAAGCTGCGTGACCTGCTGGCTCGGCTGAAGGCGGCCTACACCGGCCCCATCGGCGTCGAGTTCATGCATATCCCGGAAGTCGACCAGCGCCAGTGGCTGTACCAGCGCCTGGAAACCGCCGGTGGCCAGTTCGGCCTGTCCGCGGAGGCCAAGCGCCGCACGCTGGAGCGCCTGACGGCAGCCGAGGGCCTGGAACGCTACCTGCATACCAAATACGTCGGCCAGAAGCGCTTCTCGCTGGAAGGCGGCGACGCGCTCATCCCGCTGCTCGACACCATGATCCGCAGCGCGGGCGAAGGCGGGGTCAAGGACATCGTGGTCGGCATGGCCCACCGCGGCCGCCTCAACGTGCTGGTCAACACCCTGGGCAAGAGTCCGCGCAAGCTGTTTGACGAGTTCGAAGGCAAGTTCGAACATGACAACAGCCTGGCCCACGCCGGCGACGTGAAGTACCACATGGGCTTCTCCGCCGACATCGCCACGCCCGGCGGCCCGGTCCACCTCGCGCTGGCGTTCAATCCCTCGCACCTGGAAATCGTCGACCCGGTCGTGGCCGGGAGCGTGCGTTCGCGCCAGGAGCGCCGCACCGACGCCGCGCGCCAGACCGTGCTGCCGATCATCATGCATGGCGACGCCGCGTTCGCCGGCCAGGGCGTGGTGATGGAGCTGTTCCAGATGTCGCAGGCGCGCGGCTTCGCCGTCGGCGGCACGCTGCATGTCGTGATCAACAACCAGATCGGCTTCACCACCAGCAACAAGGAAGACGCCCGTTCCACCATGTACTGCACGGACGTCGCCAAGATGGTCGGCGCCCCCGTGTTCCATGTGAACGGTGACGATCCGGAAGCGGTGGTCTTCGTGGCGCAGATGGCGTACGACTTCCGCCAGCAGTTCAAGAAGGACGTGGTGATCGATCTGGTGTGCTACCGCCGCCACGGCCACAACGAGGCGGACGAACCCGCTGCGACGCAGCCGGTGATGTACCAGACCATCCGCAAGCACGCGACCACCCGCGAGATGTATGCCGCCAAGCTGGAAAGCGCGGGCATCATCCCCACCGAGGGCGGCAAGGCGCTGGTGGACGAGTACCGCAACAAGCTGGATTCGGGCGAGTACACCACCGAGTTGGCCAAGCAAAAGGGCGACGAGCTGGCGATCGACTGGTCGCGCTACCTGTCCGGCAAGCTCAGCGATCCGGTCGACACCAAGGTCAAGCGCACGTCGCTGGACTCGCTGGCGAAGATCATTACCACGATCCCGGCCGGCGTGGTGCTGCATCCGCGCGTGGCGAAGATCTACGAAGACCGCGTGAAGATGGCCGCCGGCGAGCAGGCGGCTGATTGGGGCTTCGCCGAGAACCTGGCCTACGCCACGCTGCTGGCGGAAGGCAATGGCCTGCGCCTGGTCGGCCAGGATGCGGGGCGCGGCACGTTCTTCCACCGCCACGCGATCCTGCACGACCAGAAGACCGACAGCTACTACCTTCCGCTGCGCCAGTTGGTGGAGCAGCCGGAACAGGCGACCGTCATCGACTCGCTGCTCAGCGAGGAAGCGGTGATGGCATTCGAGTACGGCTTCTCGACCACGGATCCCAACACGCTGTGCATCTGGGAAGCGCAGTTCGGCGACTTCGCCAATGGTGCGCAGGTGGTGATCGACCAGTTCATCGCCGCTGGCGAAGCCAAGTGGGGCCGCATCAGCGGGCTGACCCTGCTGCTGCCGCATGGTTACGAAGGCCAGGGCCCGGAGCACAGCTCCGCACGCCTGGAGCGCTTCCTGCAGCTGTGCGCGCTGGAGAACATGCTGGTCTGCGTGCCGACCACGCCCGCCCAGTGCTACCACATGCTGCGCCGCCAGATGCGCATGACCACCCGCAAGCCGCTGGTGGTGATGACGCCGAAGTCGCTGCTGCGCCACAAGCTGGCCGTGTCCACCCTGGACGAACTGGCCAATGGCGAATTCCAGCATCTGATCCCCGACGCCGGCGCCGATGCCAAGAAGGTCAAGCGCGTCGTGGCCTGCTCGGGCAAGGTCTACTACGACCTGGTGGAAGACCAGCAGAAGCGCGGTCAGGACGACGTCGCCATCCTGCGCATCGAGCAGCTCTACCCGTTCCCGCGTGAGCAGCTGGCTGCCGAACTCAAGCGCTACGGCAAGGCCACCGAAGTGGTCTGGTGCCAGGAAGAGCCGCAGAACCAGGGTGCGTGGTACCAGATCAAGCATCACCTGCAGGCCTGCCTGTCCGACAAGCAATCGCTGCATTACGCGGGCCGTCCGCGTTCGCCCTCGCCCGCCGCCGGCCATTTCGCCGAGCACGTCGAGGAGCAGCTGAAGCTGGTCGCCGATGCGCTGGTCAACAAGCTCGGCAACGACAACGTTGCCGAATAAACCCCAAAATTCCTAGAACAACACCACCAGGACGTCCCATCCCATGGCCACTGAAGTCAAAGTTCCGGTTCTGCCCGAGTCCGTCTCCGATGCCACCATCGCCGCCTGGCACAAGAAGGTGGGCGACGCGGTCAAGCGCGACGAGAACCTGATGGACCTGGAAACCGACAAGGTCGTGCTGGAAGTGCCCTCGCCCGTCGATGGCGTGCTGAAGGAAATCAAGTTCAAGGAAGGCGACACGGTGACCAGCCAGCAGTTGCTGGCCATCATCGAAGAAGGTGCCGTGGCCGCCGCCGCGCCCGCTGCCGCCGAAGAGAAGAAACCTGCCGCCGGTGCGCAGGAAGTGCAGCCGAAGGCCGACGCCGCCAAGGCCGACGCGGCTGCACCGTCCAGCACCAAGCCGTCTCCGGCTGCCGCCAGCACCGACGGCCTGCCGCCGGGCGCCCGCTTCACCGCCGTCACCCAGGGCATCGACCCGGCCAACGTCGAAGGCACCGGCCGCAAGGGCGCCGTGACCAAGGAAGACCTCATCAACTACGCCAGCGGCAAGACCGCCGGTGTCAGTGGCGGCGCGCGTCCGGAAGAGCGCGTGCCGATGACCCGCATCCGCACGCGCATC
>Ga0065704_10070268_pt1 | contig 43398 bp, 34 predicted proteins | sample SwiRhicommuniRL2_FD_59091 | JGI IMG/M metagenome (GOLD analysis project Ga0065704, IMG submission 59091) | Switchgrass rhizosphere bacterial communities from Rose Lake, Michigan, USA - RL2 v2 (version 2) | ecosystem: Host-associated > Plants > Roots > Rhizosphere > Soil | place: East Lansing, MI | reverse complement strand
ATGACCTCGCCGCGTATGTCGCAGGCGGCCTTCCTGCTGGGAGGGTCGCCGGCCGCGTCGTGCAAGTGACATGAGAGCGAAGGCCTGCCGCTCCAAGCACCCGCCTGTGCTGCGGCATATAACCTATATGGTTATAGATGTCAAGTGTTATTCCGATCACTCAAGCAATTCCCGGGTGTTTCCGGTCTGGCAAGCGAACCGCCGCATATACCCAGCCACGCGCGTGATTGGGCGGAACCTAAGTTACTGGCGATGGTTTCCCATTCCAAGGGCGAAAGGCCTTTGATAAATCTGCATAAGGAATCCATCATGGGTGAACTGACCGACAAAGTAAGCGCCGCAGCAAACAAGGTTGCAGGCAACGTCAAGGAAGCCGCCGGCAAGGCGACTAACAACGAACGGCTCGAAGCTGAAGGCAAGGCGCAGCAGCTGAAGGGTACCGGGCAGGACGTGAAGGGTAGCGTAAAGGGCGCACTCGGCGACAAGATCTGACCTGTGAACACATCGATGGCCATCTCGAAGAAGCGGGATGGCCATCCTGGTCATGGCATCAGCTCAGAAGACCTGACCCAGCTGATTGTTACTGCGGGCGGAAGTGCCGCCTCGGCTGAAAGCCCCTCGAAAAATGTCATCCGAGAACCAGTGCCGGACAGATGCCCGTTCGGAGCAAGAGCGCCTGCGCAACCTCCAGGTTTTCGATCTTGATGGCCTTGATGGAAATTCCACTCTCAAATCGCTGACCGACTTTGCGGCAAACCTGTGCGATGCGCCGATCTGTCTGGTGAGCTTCGTCGAAGCCGAAAGGCAGTGGTTCCCGGCAAGGACGGGACTGAGTGCGCGCGAGACGGCGAGGGAGCTGTCGTTCTGCGCCCATGCGATGCGCGGCGGCGACATCATGATCGTCCCCGATGCGGCCGATGATCCGAGATTTCAGGACAACGCCCTTGTGACGGGTGAGCCCGGCATTCGTTTCTATGCCGGTGCGCCGCTGGTTTCGGATGATGGCATAGAGTTCGGCGCGCTTTGCGTGATCGACCGGGTTCCGCGTGACAATCTGACGCAAATCCAGCGCGAAGGCCTATTGACCTTGGGCAAAGTCATAGTGGCATTGCTCGATCAACGCCGCTCTCATCATTTGCAGAACAACCGGATCGGTGAACAGGAATCCAGGTTTCGGATACTGGCGGACACGATGCCGCAGATGGTATGGTCGACCCGGCCCGACGGGTACCACGACTATTATAACGCCCGCTGGTACGAATTTACCGGCGTTCCTGAAGGCTCGACCGACGGGGCGGAGTGGAACGGCATGTTTCATCCGGACGATCAGGCCCGCGCCTGGAGCGTCTGGCAACATTCGCTGGCAACCGGCGATCCTTACGAGATCGAGTACCGGCTTCGTAATGCGAGCGGAGAGTATTGCTGGACGCTGGGTCGGGCTCTGCCGATGCGGGATGCGAGCGGGGAGATAACCCGGTGGTTCGGCACCTGCACGGACATTCACGAACAGAAGATGATGCAGGCGCAGCGCGAAATAATCTCGCAAGAGCTCAGCCATCGCATCAAGAACATATTTTCCGTGGTCAACGGCCTGATCAGCTTTTCCGCCCGGCAGCACCCGGAGCTGGAGGAAGTGACGAGTGATCTGCGTGAGCGCATTCTTGCATTGGGACGGGCACACGATTTCGTGCGGCCGCACAGCAAGCAGTCACGGCCCCGGATGCGTGCCAACAGTCTCGCAGGGATGCTGAACGACTTGCTTGCCGCATATGCCGAGCGCGTGACCATCGATGGCGAAGAGGTGATTATCGACGATCGCTCGGCCACGCCGCTGGCGCTGACATTCCACGAACTGGCCACCAATGCCGCCAAATACGGCGCTCTGGCCGTGCCTGACGGTTCGGTGTCCATCACCTGCGCAATGACCGATCAGCAGCACGTGAGGCTGGAATGGACCGAACACGGAGGCAGGACGGCGCTGGAACCTTCAGAGTACGGATTTGGGAGCAAGCTCATTGAATTGAGCGTGACACGCCAGATGGGCGGGACGATCGAACGGACTTGGGGACCGCAAGGGCTGCGTGTTGAATTGAATATTCCCTACGCCTCGATGGTTCGCCGCTCCTGACGTGGTTTGGCGCGGGGAGGAGTTCAGAGAGCAGGGGTGCCGATCGGAGCTCCACTGCTCGCCTGATTTGCCGCATCAACCGCAGCCAGGATGGCCTCATCGGTGAAAGGTTTGCGAACACAGGCGAGCATGGTGGGGGCCGGTTCGCCTATCTGGGCCGGATTTGCGGTTACATAGACTACGCGCACGCCGTACCGCGCGGCCAACTGGTGCGCGATCGCCGGTCCGGTCGGGCCATCACGCAGGTTGAGATCGACGAAGGCCAGTTCGGCCTCACGCCCGGCGCGCAAGGCTTCGTTCTCGTCCGCAGCTATGCCGATGACCTTGTGACCTGCGTCCTCGAGAATACGCTCGATCTCCATAGCGATAAAAATCTCGTCTTCGACAATCAGCACCGCTTTCAACGTCTCAGTCCTTGCACTCCATGGATTAGGAATGCCCCGAGGGGGTGTGTCGTTCCCCGATGCCGCAGTGATCGGTGCGGAAATGTGCAATCGCTGTGTAAATTTACGGTTGCGGCGCAGGGCGTTGTTCGCCGCCAGCTTTCCTCAGCCGTAAACCGCTTCCCACATGCTCGCCGCGATGCCCTCGCGGGTTATCGCTTCCGGGCTGGCCTGCGCGAGTCCTTCCCCGGCGGCCTGGGCGGCGACGGCTACGGCGATTTCCAGCGCGACTTCGCGCAAGTCTGTGACCGGGGGCAGGAGGGCGCCTTCGTCGCCGCCTAGTTCGCCGAGGCGGCGGGCGGCGGCCATGAACATGCCGTCGCTGACCGCCGTCGCCTCCGCCGCCAGCGCGCCGAGGCCGACGCCGGGGAAGATGTAGACGTTGTTGACCTGTGTGACGCCGGGCGTGCCGAACGGGCTGCCGGTGCCGACGATGGCGCGTCCGCCGGTCCACGCCAGGATGTCTTGCGGATGGGCTTCGGCGCGCGAGACGGGGTTGGAGAGCGGGAAGATCACCGGCCGCTCCACGTTCTGCGCCATCAGCCGCACGCTGCGCTCGTCGAAAGCGGACTTCTGGCCCGAGGTGCCGACAAGAAGGGTGGGCTTCACGTGGGCGATCACCTGCTCCAGCGTCACCATGTTGCGCCCGTCCACGTCCCACGCGGCGATGTCCTGCGGATCACGTGCGAGCAGCACCTGCTGCGGCGGCAGGCGCGGGAAGTCCGACAGGATCAGCCCGTCGCGGTCGACCGCCCAGATCGCGGCGCGGGCGGCGGCTTCCCCGAGGCCTTCCTCGACCATCGCCTTCACCAGCATCTCGGCCACGCCGCTGCCTGCCGCCCCGGCGCCGAACAGCACCACGCGCTGATCGGTGAGGGCTACGCCGGTCCGGCGCACGGCGGCGAGCAGGGTGCCGACGGCGGTAGCGGCGGTGCCCTGGATATCGTCGTTGAAGCTGAGCAGTCGGTCACGATAGCGGCCGAGCAGGTCATAGGCGTTCTTGCCGGCGAAATCCTCCCACTGCAGCAGCACGCCGGGGAAGCGGGCGGTGACGGCCTGCACGAAGCTCTCGACGAAGGCGTCGTATTCCTCGCCGCGCACGCGCGGGGCGCGCCAGCCGATGTAGAGCGGGTCTTCGCGCCGCGCGTGGTTGTCGGTGCCGACGTCGAGGAAGATCGGCAGCACCTCGCCCGGATGGATGCCGGCGCAGGCGGTGTAGAGCGCCAGCTTGCCGATCGGGATGCCCATGCCGCCCGCGCCCTGGTCGCCAAGGCCAAGGATGCGCTCGCCGTCGCTGACGACGATCACCTTGACCCGGTCATAGGCGGGATCGGACAGGATTTCGGCGATCTTGTGCCGGTTGGGATAGCTGAGGAACAGGCCGCGCGTGCGGCGCCAGATCTCGCTGAAACGCTCGCAGCCCTCGCCCACGGTGGGGGTGTAGACCAGCGGCAGCATGCGCGGCAGGTCGCTTTGCACCAGCGCGTGGAACAGCACCTCGTTGGAATCCTGAAGCTCGCGCAGGAAGGCGTAGCGCTGGAAGTCGTCCTCCTTGTCCTCCAGCGCGCGGCGGCGGCGCTCGATCTGGCTGCCTAGCGTGCCGACATGCGGCGGGAGCAGGCCGTGCAGGCCGAACAGGTCGCGCTCCTCCTCGGTGAAGGCAGTGCCCTTGTTGGTCAGCGGATCAGACAGGAGGGCGCGGGCGGCGGCGTGGAGGTTGGGCGACATATGAGCTTTCGGCGATCCTGATTTTTCAGTGCGGTGCGACACGTTGGAACCTGATGACAAGCCCCGCGCGCAGGCGCAGACTCGTGAGGTGCCGGCAATATGGTAGCAGACGAGGCACCGGGCGCTATTGCAGTGAACGCAGGCGCATTTGCGCGCCTCGCCGCAGGGGTAAGGATAGCGCTCCCATAACCGGGCGTTCGAGGCCTGTCACGCCTGCAGGGGCAGGCGGCGCAGCTTTTTTCAGTCGGCAGGCGCGCCTTCGGGGAATGCGGCTGGCCGGGCATCCCCTAGCGGCGCGCCGCCCTTCGCGATCGCCGCGCGGAAGGCGGCCATGTCGAGCGACTTCTCCCACCGCGAGACGATCACCGTGGCGACGGCGTTGCCGATGAAATTCGTCAGGCTGCGGCATTCGGACATGAAGCGGTCGACACCCAGGATCAACGCCATTCCCGCGACGGGGACGGTGGGCACGATGGACAGCGTGGCGGCCAGCGTGATGAAGCCGGCGCCGGTCACGCCTGCCGCGCCCTTGGACGAGAGCATCGCCACCGCCAGCAGCAGCAGTTGCTGGCCCAGCGTAAGATCCACGTTGCAGGCCTGCGCGATGAACAGCGCCGCGAGCGTCATGTAGATGTTGGTGCCATCGAGATTGAAGCTGTACCCTGTCGGCACGACGAGGCCGACGATCGTCTTGGGGCAGCCGGCGCGCTCCATCTTCTCGATCAGCGCGGGCAGGGCGCTTTCCGACGAGGACGTGCCGAGCACCAGCAACAGCTCCGTCCTCAGGTAGCGGATCAGCGACAGGATCGAAAAACCCGCCAGCCGCGCGGCGAGGCCGAGCACGGCAAGGACGAAGATCAGCGAAGTGGCGTAGAACGTCGCCACCAGCCCCGCGAGGTTGGCGAGGCTCTCTATGCCGTACTTGCCGATGGTGAAGGCCATGGCCCCGAACGCACCGATCGGCGCTGCCCTCATCACGATCGAGACGAGGCGGAAGAAGGCTATGGAAATGCTTTCCAGCAATGCCACCACCGGCTCGCCGCGCGGTCCCACCGAGGCCAGCGACACGCCGAACAGCACGGCGACGACCAGCACCTGCAGGATGTTCCCCTCGGTCATCGAGGACAGGAACGTCTCCGGGATCATCGCCATGAGGAACCCGGTGATCGTGCTTTCGTGCGCCTTTTCGGAATAGAGCGCCACTTGCGCGCCGTCGAGGCTGGCCGGGTCGATGTTGAGCCCGTCGCCCGGCCTCACGACATTGGCGACGACGAGGCCGACCACCAGCGCCAGCGTCGAGAAGAACAGGAAGTAGGCGAAGGCCTTGGCGGCGACGCGGCCCACGGCGGCAAGATCGCGCATCGCGGCGATGCCGGTGACGATGGTGAGGAAGATGACCGGTGCGATCACCATCTTCACCAGCTTGATGAAGGCATCGCCCAGCGGCTTCAGCGCCTCGCCGGTCGAGGGGGCGAAATAGCCGATTCCCACGCCCGCCGCGATCGCCAGCAGCACCTGAACGTAGAGGCTGGCGTACCAGCGGTGCGGTCCGGGGTGTTCCATTTCCGGCGAGGGGCTATGCATCGTGCCTTCAATCCCGATGGCGTGCGCCTGTTCGCCGCCGAGGCGGAGGCATGGCAGCATGCCGGGCCGTGTCAAGAACGGGGGTTGGCGCGGTCAGCTTGCGGCCTGCGGTTCGCCCAGCAGCGAACGCGCCGCGGCGAGCACGTGCGGGGTGTCGAACGGCTTGCCCACCAGCGGCGCATCGGGGTGGCCGGCAGGCAGGTGATCACGCCCGTAGCCACTGACGAACAGGAACGGGATGCGGCGCGCCGCCAATGCGTCGGCCACGGCATCGACCGCATGACCCTGCAGATTGCCATCGAGCAACGCGGCGTCGGCCTGCGCGTCCTCGATCATGGCCAGCGCCGCCGCCACTTCGGAGGCTGCGCCGGCGACGATCCCTCCGGCATCCTCGATCAGTGCGGCCAGTTCCAGTGCCAGCAGCGGCTCATCCTCGATGATGAGGAACCGCTTTCCGGCCAAGCTGATCTGGCGTTCGGCCGCATGGCCGGCTTCGGCCGAGGGGGCAGAGGCTGCCGGGGCGGCACTCGCGGGTGAGCGCGGGGCGGGGCTGCGGCGGGCGAGGCAGGGCAGCGTGAACTTCCAGACGATGCCCTCGGCATCGTAGGTCGCGGCGGCAGTGCCCCCGTCCGCCCGCAGGCTGCGTTCGATAAGTGCGGTGCCGAAACCCTTGCGCGATGGCTCGGTAACCGCGGGAGCGCCGCGTTCGATCCAGTCGAGATGGAGGATATCCTCGACCACCCGCCAGCTCAGGCTGACCGTTCCCTCTGCCGACGAAAGTGCGCCGTACTTGTGCGCGTTGGTGACAAGCTCGTGCAATACCAGCGCCAGGTGCAGCGCCGGTTCGGCACCCAGTTCCACGTCGGGGCCGCTGATGATCACGCGTTCCGGGGCGAAGGCGCCAATGGCGATCTGCCCGGCGATCAGTTCGCGCAGGTTGGCGCCTTTCCAGGTGGCGCTGCTCAGGATCGAATGGGCATCGGCCAGCGAGTGGATACGGCCGAGGAACGTGCCGGTGAAATCGCTGGGCCCGGAGGAATAGCGCAGCGTCTGCTGCGATATCGCCTGCACCGTCGCCAGCGTGTTCTTGACCCGGTGATTGAGCTCGCCGACCAGCAGCTTCTGGGTCTCCTCGGCGCGGCGCCGCTCGGTCACGTCGAGGATCTGGAGAGTGACGGAGACGAGGTGCCCGCCGCGGTCATGAAGCGCGGAGCAGTAACATTCGCATTCCAGCGTATAGCCCTCGGCGGTGCACAGCATCAGCGTGCAGATCTCGCGCTCGCTGCCCCCGGTGATCATCGCCTGCATCAGCCGGGCGAAGTCGCCCGCGTTGTCGGGGCTGAGCCATTTGACTTCCGAGGCCAGGAAACCGGCCACTTCCGCCGAGCGCCAGCCGAAGACGCGCTCGGCGCCCTTGGACCAGCTGACGATGCGCTGGTCCCGGTCGATCTCGACGATCGCCAGCGGGGAATTGTCACCGTGCGCGGTGATCCGCTCCACGGCGGAGGCGAGTTCGTCACGCTGCCGTGCAAGCTCGTCGCGCTGCTCGGCCAGTTCGCGGCGCTGGCGGTACAGTTCGGTGAAGACATCGACCTTGCTGCGCACGACGGAAGGATCGACCGGCTTGAACAGGTAGTCGACCGCGCCCGCTTCGTAGCCCCGGAACTTGCGGCGCTCGTCGGTGGCGACGGCGGTGAGGAAGATGATCGGGATGCTCCGGGTGCGTTCGGTCCCGCGCATCAGCTCGGCCAGTTCGAACCCGTCCATGCCCGGCATCTGGACATCGAGCAGCGCCAGCGCGACGTCGTTCACCAGCAGCAGTTCCAGCGCCTCGATGCCGGAGCGTGCCTTCAGCAATTCGATGTCACGGTCGGCGAGCAGGGCGTCCAGCGCCGCGAGGTTTTCCGGCACGTCATCGACGGCCAGGACGCGGACCGGTTCAGCGGACATCGGCCGGTCTCCCTGCTGCGATGGACCTGATGGCCTCGGTGTTGCGGCGATAGATCTTCGCGTGATCCTCGAAGTCGGTGAAGGCCGGCGAATAGCGCGAGAAACGCAGCGATTCCTTGGAGCCAAGGCCCAGGAATCCGCCGCGCACCAGCGATTCCCCGAACAGCCCGAGCGCACGGTCCTGAAGGTCGCGGTCGAAATAGATCAGCACGTTGCGGCTGGAGACGAGGTGGACCTCGGAAAACACTTCGTCGCTGGCAAGGTTGTGCTCGGCGAAGACGACCCGGCGGCGCAGGGACTTGTCGAACACGGCGGCGCCATAAGCAGCCGTGTAGTAATCCGACAGCGATGTCCGGCCGCCTGACAGGCGGTGGTTCTCGGTGAACTGGGCGATGCGCGACAGGTCGTAGATGCCCGCCTCGGCCTTGGCGAGCGCGGCGGGGCTGATGTCGGTGCAATAGAAGATCGTACGGTCTTCCAGTCCTTCCTCGCGGAACAGGATGGCGAGCGAATAGAACTCCTCGCCGTTGGCGCAGCCTGCGATCCACACCTTGAGCGAGGGATATGTCTTGAGATGCGGCACCACGTGCTGGCGCAGCGCGAGGAAATAGGCCGGATCGCGGAACATCTCGCTGACCTGGATAGTCAGGAAGCCCATCATCTCGGCAAAGACGCCCGGCTCGCGCAGGACGCGGTGCTGCAGTTCGGACAGGCTGCGGCAACCGAAGCGCTGCTGCGCGCGCGCCATGCGCCGCTGCAGCGAACCGCGCGAATAACCGCGAAAGTCGTAGTGGTACTGGCGCCAGATGGCCTCCAGCAGAAGATCGAGCTCGATCTCCTCGTATGGCTCGAAGGTCTCGATCAGCGCGGCATCCATACTCGTACCAGACTGAGCAGTTTATCGACATCGAGCGGCTTGGCGAGGTAGTCGTTGGCGCCGGCGTCAAGGCATTCCTGCTGATCGCGCGGCATGGCCTTGGCAGTGAGAGCGATGACCGGCAGGCCGCGGCCCCAGGTATGCTCACGGATCTTGCGGGTGGCGGTAAGGCCGTCCATCTCCGGCATCATCACGTCCATCAGCACGAGATCGACCGGCGCGGCGATCTGGCGCGCGGATTCGTCCAGCGCCTGCAGCGCCTCCACCCCGTTTCGGGCGATGCGCACGTTGACGCCGTGCGGTTCGAGCACGCTGGTAAGCGCGTAGATGTTGCGGATGTCATCCTCGACTACCAGCACGTGGCGGCCTTCCAGCGCGGAATCGCGGTTCAGCGACTTGGCAATCAGCTGTTGCTGCGGCTCGGGCAGTTCGGACACGACCTGGTGAAGGAACAGCGTCACCTCATCAAGCAGTCGCTCGGGCGATTTGGCGCCCTTGACGATGATCGACTTGGAATACTTGCGCAGCCGCAGTTCCTCTTCCTGCGACAAGTCGCGGCCGGTGTAGACGATCACCGGCGGGAAGCCGACGCTATCGTCCGCGCTGAGGCGTTCGAGCAAGTCCAGCCCGGATGCGTCGGGCAGGTTGAGATCGAGCACCATGCAGTCGAAGGTTTCCTGGCCGAGCAGTTCGAAGCACTGCGCCGCCGAGTGCGCCTCCACCGTCTCGACATCGCGTGAGGCGAGCAGCATGCGCACGCTTTCGGCCTGCACTTCGTCGTCCTCGACCACCAGCACCCGGCGCATGCGCTGCGTCATGCGCGCTTCCAGGTTCTCCAGCATGTCGACGAGTTGCTCGCGCCTCACCGGCTTGAACAGATAGCCCATGGCGCCGCTCGACAGCGCGGCCTGGCTGTCGTCGTCGACCGAAACCACATGGACGGGAATATGGCGCGTGCGCACGTCGCGCTTGATCCGGTCGAGCACCGAGAGCCCGGTATGGTCGGGCAGGCTCATGTCCAGAATGACGGCGCTCGGCACGTACTGGCGGGCGAGGAGGGCGCCTTCGTCGGCGGTGCCGGCGATCAGGCACTCGAAGCCTTGCTCATGGGCAAGGTCGCACAGGATGCGGGCGAAGACCGGATCATCCTCGACGATCAGGATCACGCGGCTGTCGCCGGTCAGCTGTTCGCGGTCGTCGGAGGGGACTTCGATAGCGGCGCGCGCGGGCGCGGTCTTTGGCGCGGGGCGGGAGGGCGCCCGCTCGATAACGCAGGGCGTGGGGGCCGCCTTGGCGGCCTCGGCATCATAGGTTTCGGGCAGGACCAGCGAGAATGCGCTGCCTTCGCCCGCCGTGCTTTCCAGCGTGACTTCGCCGCCCAGCAGGCGTGCCAGTTCGCGCGAGATCGACAGGCCGAGCCCGGTGCCGCCGTATTTGCGGCTGATGGTGCCGTCGGCCTGGCGAAATGCCTCGAAGATGGTCTGCTGCTGATCGTCCGGAATGCCGACGCCGGTATCGCGAACGGTGAAGGCAAGACGGCCATCGTCGGTGCGGGTGACGCCGAGCGCGACCTTGCCCCTGTCGGTGAACTTGATCGCGTTCGACAGGAAGTTCTTGAGCACTTGCTCCAGCCGGTCGGGATCGCTTTCGATCTCGCTGATGCCTTCGCCGGCGGTGGCGGAGAAGCCCAGACCCTTGGCTTCCGCGGCAGGGCCGAACAGGGCCTTCATCTTGTCCATCAACGGGTTCACGCGAACCTGCCGCAAGTGCAGGTCGACCTTGCCCGCCTCGATCTTGGAGATGTCGAGGATGTCGTTGATCAGTGTGAGCAGATCGTTGCCCGACGTCTCGATGGTCTGCGCGTGGCGAACCTGCTCGGAACTGAGGTTGCCGCCCCGGTTTTCCGCCAGCAGCCGCGCCATGATCAGCAGAGAGTTGAGCGGGGTGCGCAGCTCGTGGCTCATATTGGCGAGAAATTCGGACTTGTATCGGCTGGCCTGCTCCAGGTCGTTCGCCTGCTCTTCCAGCGAGACTTGCGCGCGGGCAAGGTCGTCGCGCTGTATTTCCAGCTGGCGTGCCTGTTCTTCGAGCTCCGCGTTGGTCTGTTCCAGCTCGCTTTGCTGCTCTTCCAGCCGCTCGGCCGATTCCTGCAACTGGCGGCTCTGGGTTTCCAGTTCCTCGTTGCTGGCGCGTAGCTCCTCGCTCTGGACCTGCAATTCCTCGGCCTGCTGCTGCGTTTCCTCGAGCAGCTCCTTGAGGCGCTCGCGGTACTTGGCGGAACGGATGGTGACGCCAAGCTGGCTGGAAATGCGCGCGGCGAGTTCCTCGGCATCCGCCAGACGGTGCGCGGGCAGGCCCAGTTCCATCACCGCGACGACATCGCCGTCGGCATAGGCGTTCGCGATCAGCAGTGCCGCGGGCTTTGCCTGCCCCAGTGCCGAACCGAAATAGAGATAGCCTTCGGGCAGGTCGGTGACGGTGAAGCTGCGCCGGTCCGCCGCGGCCTGTCCCAGCAGGCCGTCGCCGACGGTGAAGCGTTCAGGCACGTCGGCATTTTCCGGCACGCCGTAAGTGCCGCGGCGCTCGTAGCCACTGCCGTTGCGGATGAAGATCGCGCCGGAGCGGGCACCCAGGTATTGAGCGAGGAACCGCAGGGTGTTGGTGCCAAGCTGGTCGAGCGGCTGTTCGCCGCCGGTCACTTCGGTCAGGCCAACCTGTCCCCCCTGGAGCCACTCCTCATGCCGGATCGCCAGCCGGTTGCGGATGAACATGAAGCCGACGCCGGCGAGGATCCACGTCACCGTCATGCCGAGCGCGCGGTTGGTGAGCGCCACTTCCGGGTCGATGCCGGCCGGCGCGAGGCTGAAGCCGGTGATCATCAGCAGCGAGGCGAGGGCGGCGATGATCGGCGGCACGATCGGGCGCGGGGCCAGATAGGCGAAAACCGTGGGAAGAAGGTAGATCACCCATACCGCAGTACCCAGCGGGAACAGCAGGTCGGACAGGAAGGGAAGAAACAGGAGGAGCCCGAGAACTCCGTAGATCCACGCGCTGCCGCGCTCGACGACTGCCGCCATCATCGAGCCCGATCTGGCCGGAGAAGCGGCCCGGAGCTTATGAATTCAGTCGCCGGCGAAGCCGGACGGAAATCGGAATGCACGCGTATTTTCCCCACCAATTGGTGGGAACAACGCAAATCGAACGGAAACGTTCCCGTTCGGCAAAATTTTCGTTGGATAACGCGTCAGGCCCCGCCGGGTTCCGCTCAACCGTGCGCGCCGAACTCGTTGGCGAGCGCGGTGGTGATCCTCAGCGAGAGGGCGTACGACCGGGCGATCGGATCGATGTAGTCGGCGTGGATCTGCGCATAGCCGGTCGCGCTCGAGTCCGGGTAGTCGCTGGGGCAGTCCACCGCGAAATCGCCGATCGAGGGGAAATGGACCGGGAAGGCACGGCGCAGCTGGGCAAGGCCATCCTCGACGCGCAGCGTGAAGAACATCTCCAGCACGTCGTCCCGGCTGATGTCGTTGGCGCGGCTGAACGGCGGCACCGTGACCGCGCGCAGGAACATGTGCTTGAACAGGGCGATGCGCAGCGCATGAAGCACGCCGAGGCTGCGGCGGGTATGCTCGCGGTTGGTCGCGGGTGCCTCGTCCTCGATCAGTTCGAGCAGCTTGTAGAGCTTCATCGCATCGACGCGCAGGCGCGAGGCCAGACGGCGGAAAACGCCGGTGCGGTCATCCTTGGTGAGATAGGCCGCCAGTGTCAGGCAAGCATCGGAGATGTGCTGCTCGTCCCCGCGATAAGGGCGGCTGGCCCAGTAGGCGGAGTTGAACAGCTCTCCGTATGCGGCGACGGTCTTGATCGAGGCCAGGGCATTCGCGGCGCGCACGAGCCGGATCAACTGGCGCCCGCGCGCGCTTTCGCCAAGCATCTCCGCGATGTCCTCGCGGTTGCCATCGGATGCGGTGCCGACGCCGGCGATCACGTTCACCGGGTAGCCCAGCTGCTGCAGGATCGCGTTGTGGGGGATGGCGCGGATCTGGCGCAGGTTCATCGAGCGGTCGGCGGCCAGGTCCGACTGGCGCCGGGACTTGCGGCTGCCAGTGTCATTAAGCATCCCCAGGCCAAAGGCGGTGATCGCCCGGCTGTAGGTCGCGCTTTCGAGGTGGGCATGCTGGACGCGCCGGATCGCCCGGTAGAAATCGAGGCTGAGGTCGGTGCGGCGATAGAACACGTCCGTCGGCGCTTCGCTGTCGCAGCCCCACAGCGGCTTTTCCGCCATGCGGGTGAGCATGGCATAGGCCAGCTCGTCCGAACCGAACCACAGGTAGCCGTCGCCGCCCTGGAACGAGACCTCGGGCTCCAGCCTGATCCCGGCGCGGCTGAACCGACGGCGGGCCCAAGGCGACATCTGCCAGTCGAAGCGATCGTCGATGCCGGAAGGATGGCAGCCGCGACCCATGGACTCGCCGCCGGTGTTGAAGATCAGGGCATGGACATCGGTGAGGCCATTGGCGGCCATGGCCTCGGCCAGACGGCCCTGCAGGCGCTCGATGGCAAGCGCTGCCGGGATCTGGCCGACGAAGCGGCCGGCGTCGGAAAATCCGGTCTGGATCGCGATGCGCCCGCGCTTCTTGGCATATTCGCGGTAGGCCGGTTCGGACAGCACCGCGTCGAGGAAGCGGCCGCCGTGTTCCAGTGCCGTTTCCGTTTCGAAGAGGGGCGAAACGTCAACCTTGTCGTCGATGCCGAACATCTTGGCGAAGTAGAGCGCCGCGAGCACGGTCGTCGGCTGCTCGCATTCGGCCACCAGCATGCGGATGGGGGCGTCGGCGTCGATATGCGCCAGGATCTGTGCCATCGCCAGGAACTGGCGCACGGCGGTGCTGTTCTCGATCGCCAGCGCGGCGAAGTTGGAGCGCAGCGGCCGCACTTCGGCCAGCAGCTCGCGCATGCGCACCAGCGCGGCCTGGCTGGCGAGGCTGAGCTTGCCGTCCGGATCGATGCGCCGGCGGATCGCGTTCTGCAGCTGCGAGGCGTTCACGCGGAAGTGGATCCAGCCCATGCCGAGCCCATCGGCGCGCATGGCGGCGGCAACGACGAGCAGGTCACGCGCCACTTCCTGTCCGCCGTGGCGTGCCTCTTCCTCGAGTTCGGCGATGATGCCGGAAAGGCTGGTCAACTTGTCCGGGTGGTCGGCGGTGAGCGCGTTGGCGGCGGCGGACATCGCTTCCGGCGCTGACAGGTCCTTGCTGAAATTGTCCGCCATCTCGCCGGTATACGCGGCGGCGCGTGCCAGCTTTTCCGCGATCTTCGGCTCGGTGTTCTTCAAGCTCTCGGCATAGGAGGCGAGACGCCGCGCCTTTTCCTGCAGGCGGTAGAGGATCGAGGTCGACCAGCCGATGTCGGTGCGGCCGTCCATATCGTAGCCGACCCAGGTGGCGAAGCGCACCGGCATCGGCTGCAGGCTCTTCCACCGCTTGGGCCAGCGGGTGGCGGCGATGTCGAACAGGCGGGCATTGATCCGGTCACGCGCCTTCTGCCCGGCGGCGATCGCAGCGATGGCCTTGTCATGTTCGTAATCGAGCGTGATCGTATCGCGGTCTGGCGCGGCTACGCAAACGGTGGACTTGTCGAAATTGCCGCTCGTGGCCGAGCTTGTCACCGCCTCGGCCTGCGCTTCGGTGAGCAGGAAGGTGGGATGCGCGGTGAATACCACGTGCGCCGCCGGGCGCTGCCAGCGCACGGCGAAAGCGGTGAAATCGTCTTCGCTCGCCGCTTCATCCAGGCGGGCGTCGTTTTCGGCAAGCGGTATCGCGCCCAGCAGCCGGTCCAGGCGGGCGGCGCGGGCGCGCAGCCCCTCGCACTCCATTTCGGCCACCAGGGCCTCGATATCGTCGAGCGCCATCTCGCCGTTTTCCAGCTTGCGCGAGAGTTCAAGGCCGAGCTGGAACACCGGGTTGAAGAGCGGTGTCAGCGCCGTCAGCTTGTGCAGCTCCTTCAGTCGCGCGTTGAGATCGGCGACAGTGGCCAGCGGCGGGGTGGACGCGGCGGGGCTCACCGGGCGAGCCTTGCGGCGGTGCGGGCGGCCTCCTCGATCGCCGCGACGTCAGGCTTGCCCTTGGGCACCATCCAGCTGCCGCCGACGCACAGAACGGCGTCGAGCGCCAACCAGTCCGGCGCGTTGTCGATGGTGACACCGCCCGTCGGGCAGAACTTCGCGGCGGCCAGCGGAGCCGAGATCGCCTTGAGCGCCGAAGGTCCGCCGGCGGCCATGGCCGGGAAGAACTTCAGGCGGTCAAAACCCATTTCCAGCGCGAACATCACGTCGCTGGCGTTGGCCGTGCCGGGCAGGAATGGAATCCCGGATCTGGCGGCCGCTTCGGCAAGCTTGGGCGTCAGGCCGGGGGAGACGATGAATTCGGCGCCCGCATCGATCGACCTGGCGAGATCGGCCGGGGTCAGCACCGTGCCTGCGCCGACGACGGCGCCCGGCACCTGCTTCATCACCTTGATCGCCTCGATCGCGCAGTCGGTGCGCAGCGTCACTTCGAGCGCGGGCAGGCCGCCTGCCACCAGCGCCTCGGCGATGGGAAGCGCATGCTCGATGTCCTCGATCACCAGCACCGGGATCACCGGGGCCATCAGCATGACCTTTTCGACGGCGGCGGATGAGGTGGTCATTGGTGGAGGTGCTCCCTGGCAAAGGCGGCAGCGGCGCCGAACAGGCCCGGCTGCGGATGAGTGATGAGCTTGACGGGGATGCGCGACATCATCGACCCGAAGCGGCCCTTGGCGCAGAACCTTTCGGAGAAGCCCGACTTCAGGATCGTCTCGCGGATACGGTAGCCGAGCCCGCCGGCAATCACGACTGCCCCTGCGCCATGGGCCAGCGCATAGTCGCCTGCAGCCGCGCCCAGCGAAAGGCAGAAGCGGTCGACGGCGGCAGCGGCCAGGGCGTCCTCGCCCGATGTGCCGGCGGTCCAGATATCGACGTCGCTGCGCTCCACTACCGCGCGGTGCTCCATCGCCGCCAGCGTCTCATAGATGTCGACGATGGCGGGGCCGGAAACGACGCGCTCCACCGAGACGCGGTTGTGCCGCTTGCGCAGGCGGGCGAGAATGGCATCCTCGATCAGGTCGAGCGGGGCGAAGTCGATGTGCCCGCCCTCGGTGGCCTGCACGTGGTACTTGCCGCCCGCCGCGCCGTCACGCCACAGGTGCGCTACACCGAGCCCGGTGCCGGGGCCGATGACGCTGATCGTGCCAGAGACGGGCAGCGGTGCGTCTTCCGGTCCGGCCAGATGAATGAAGTCCGCATCATCGGCACGCGCGACGGCGTGGGCGACGGCCGCGAAGTCGTTGACGATGGTCTGGCGGCTCGCCCCCAGCATTTCCTCGATCCGCGCCGGCCGGATGATCCATGGATTGTTGGTGAACTTGATGACCTCGCCGCCGACTGGCCCGGCGACCGACATCGCGACCGCCGGAGGCAGGGTGCCGCCGCTGATCTCGCGAAAAGCCTGCCAGGCAAGCTGGAAGCTGCCGTGCTCCTTCGTGTGGAGCGTCGCCGGCTCGCCAAGGGTGATCGCGCCGTCCGCCGCAATGCTCGCGATGGCGAAGCGCGCGTGGGTGCCGCCGACATCGACGGTCACGATCTGCGTCGCCGCGCTATCGGTACGCGATGTTTCGCCGGCGTGTGCGATGATATTGCTGTCGCTCACAGTCCTGCCACCTCCAGCATGGCCGATCCGCCCTGTTCGGCCCCGCCGGCATTGACGCGGAACATCGCGAAGAGTTCGCGGCCGGTGCCCATTTCAGGTGCAGGCGCGGGGGCGGGGTCACGGCCGGACAAGTCGGCCGAGGTCGAAAGCAAGCCTTCCTCGGCCGAAACGCGCACCACGTCGCCGTCGCGGAGATAAGCGAGGGGGCCGCCTCCCAGCGCCTCGGGCGTGACGTGGATTGCCGCCGGGACTTTGCCCGACGCGCCCGACATCCGCCCGTCTGTGACGAGCGCGACGCGGTGGCCGCGGTCCTGCAGGACGCCGAGCGGCGGGGTGAGCTTGTGCAGTTCGGGCATGCCGTTGGCGCGCGGACCCTGGAAGCGGACGACGACGACCACGTCCTTGTCCAGTTCGCCTGCCTTGAAGGCCAGGGCAACCGCTTCCTGCGTGTCGAACACGCGGCAGGGCGCCTCGATCGTCCAGCGTTCCTTGTCGACCGCGCTGGACTTGAACGTGCCGCGCCCGAGATTGCCCGAGACGAGGCGCATGCCGCCATCAGGCTGGAAGGGATCGGACACCGGACGCAGCATTGCCGCATCGCCGCTTTGCGCAGGCGCCGGGTTCCAGGCGAGGGCATCGCCCGACAGCACCGGCTCGCTGGCATAGGCGCTCATGCCGCCTTCAGAGACGGTCAGTACGTCTCCATGGGCAAGACCGGCACCGAGCAGCTCGCGAACTACCCACGCCATCCCGCCGGCGGCGTGGAAATGGTTCACGTCGCCGGAGCCGTTGGGATAGACGCGGGTGATCAGCGGCACGGCGGCGGAAAGCTCGTCGAAATCCTCCCAGTCAATGATGATCCCGGCGGCGCGGGCCATGGCGGGAAGGTGGATGGCATGGTTGGTCGACCCGCCCGTCGCCAGCAGTCCGGCGATGGCGTTGACAATCGCCTTCTCGTTCACGACTTCGGCCATCGGGCGGTAGTCGTCGCCCTTCTTCGTCATGCCGGCGAGGCGGTGGACCGCCGCGCGCGTCAGTGCCTGGCGCAGCGGCGTGTTGGGCGGCACGAAGGCGGCGCCGGGAATGTGCAGGCCCATCATCTCCATCATCATCTGGTTGGAGTTGGCGGTGCCGTAGAACGTGCAGGTGCCCGGCGCGTGGTAACTGGCGCTCTCGCTCGCCAGCAGTTCCTCGCGCCCAACCTTGCCTTCGGCATAGAGCTGGCGGGTCTTCTGCTTTTCCTTGTTGGAAATGCCGGTGGGCATCGGTCCCGACGGGATGAACACGGCGGGCAGGTGGCCGAAGCGCAGCGCGCCGATGACGAGGCCCGGCACGATCTTGTCACAGATGCCGAGCAGGGCCATCCCGTCGAACATCGCGTGGCTGAGCGCGACGCCGGTGGAAAGGGCGATGACGTCGCGGCTGAACAGCGACAGTTCCATCCCGTCGAAGCCCTGGGTTACGCCGTCGCACATGGCAGGCACGCCTCCGGCCACTTGTGCGGTGGCGCCGATCTCACGGGCGAAGAGCTTCATCTGCTCGGGATAGCGGCCATAGGGCTGATGGGCGCTGAGCATGTCGTTGTAGGCGGTGACGATGCCGAGGTTGATGGTCCTTGCCGCCGCGATCGAAGCCTTGTCCTCACCCGATGCCGCGAACCCGTGCGCGAGGTTCGAGCAGGAAAGGAAGCTGCGGTCCGAATGGCGATCGCGCTCACGCGCCACCGTGTCGAGATAGCGCTGGCGGCTGGGCCGCGAACGCTCGATGATCCGTTCGGTGACTCGGGCAACCACGGGGTTGAGGTCGGTCATGGGATACTCCTGATCTTTTTGTTCCGGGCCATGCCGGGTCTCGCCGGCCGCCGCGTTCACTGCCGCGAGAGGCCGGCGTCAAATCTTCATCGCGCTTTTGCGCCCGCTGGTCCGGGGCCTATTCGTGCCACGTCACGCCGTTGCGCTCGGCAAGGGCGATGGCTGCGGACGGTCCCCAGCTTCCGGCAGTATAAGGCTTGGGTTCCTGTTCCTGTTCCACCCAGCCGGCGCGGATATCGTCGATCCAATCCCACTGGGCTTCCACCTCGTCGCGGCGGACGAACAGCGTCTGGTCGCCCTCGATCAGGTCGAGCAGCAGGCGTTCGTAGGCGATCCGCCGCTGTGGCCCGGCGAAAGCGTCCGGAAGTGCGATTTCGAGCGGCACCGAGCGCAGCCCGATGCCGTCGCGGTCAAGCCCCGGAACCTTGGCCATCAGCGAGAGGGTGATGTTCTCGCTGGGCTGGATGCCGATCACCAGCCGGTTGGGCGCCATGCGCGCGCCGCGGCCGTTGAAGATCGAATGCGGGACCGGACGGAACTGGACAACGATCTCGGTTGTGCGGCGGGGCAGGCGCTTGCCGGTGCGCAGGTAGAACGGCACGCCGTGCCAGCGCCAGTTGTCGATGTAAGTCTTTATGGCGACGAAGGTCTCGGTGTCGGAAGCCTTGCCAAGCTCGTCGTCATAGCCGGGAACCGCCTCTCCGCCGATCGCGCCGGCGCGGTACTGGCCGGTGACGGTGTCGTCGCGCGCGACCTTGCGCAGGCTGCGCAGCACCTTCACCTTCTCGTCACGGACGTTGGTGGCGTCGTAGGAAACCGGCGGTTCCATCGCGAAGAGGGCAAGCAGCTGGAGGATGTGATTCTGCACCATGTCACGCATGGCGCCCGAATCGTCATAATAGGCGACACGCGATTCCAGCCCGACCGTCTCGGCCACGGTGATCTGCACATGGTCGATATGCGCGGTGTTCCACAGCGGCTCGAACATGACGTTGGCGAAGCGCAGCGCCAGCAGGTTCTGCACGGTTTCCTTGCCCAGATAGTGATCGATCCGGTAGATGCGCTCCTCGGGGAAGGCCGAAGCCACGGCATCATTGATCACCTTGCTCGATGCCAGGTCGACGCCGAGCGGCTTTTCCAGCCCGATTCGAACCTTCTCGCCGGCGAGGCCGCTGTTCTGCAGGCCGCGGATAGTCGGCTCGAACAGGCTGGGCGCGGTGGATACGAAGATCGACAACCCTTCCTGCGGCGTGCCGACCTTGCGGGCCAGCGCGTCGAACCCGGTGATGTCATTGGCGTCTAGCGACTGAAACGACAGCCGGTTCAGGAAAGTGGCCATGCCGCCGCGCCGGTTGGCGGGCAGGAACTGTTCCAGCGCTTCGCGCGCGAAATTGCGGAACGCCTGGTCGTCCATTTCGGAACGGGCGGTGCCGATGATTTCGATACGGGGATCAAGCAGGCCCTCCGCGTCGAGAGCGCAAAGGGAGGGTAGGAGCATCCTGCGGGAAAGATCGCCTGTGGCGCCGAACAGCAGCAAGCGGTCTGAGATGAATTTTGTCACGTAACCCTTTCCACAGAATGGCCGCGCTCCTCCACAGGCCAAGCTTTGGCAGGCGGTGGCATGTAGCCCTCGCACGCGCAGCATAACCAGACTGATTGGCGATGGCCAGCGTGCAAGAACGCACACTCACCATTGATATTCGCGAATCCTGCTTTCGCGCCGTCCTGACCATATGAATTCGATTGCCCAGGCGTTTGTCAGGCACTGTCCAAGAAAGATCATACTGCGCGTCTACCGTTTGCGGCAAAGCCGTGTCATGGCTGCGACAGACAGGAGGCAAGCCGCGCATGACTATCGAGGGTGTCCAACTTCTTGACCAGATACAGACGCCCGCGCTGGTGGTGTCGCGCGGGCAGGTTCGCTTTGCCAACGGCGCAGCGAAGGAGCTGCTGGGCGCCCATATCCTGGGGCAGGACGTGCGCATCGCCATACGAGACCCCAAGGCGGTCGCCGCGATCCTGAGCGACAGCGGCGGGCTGGCGCGTGTCTCGGGCCTGTCCACGGGCGGATCGGTGTGGGAGGTGGACTGCCGCGTGATCGGCCCGCTCGACCGGCTGGTGAGCCTCTACGATCTGTCCGAACGGGTCAGCGTCGCCAAGTCGCACGCGGATTTCGTCGCCAATGCCAGCCACGAACTGCGCACGCCGCTCGCCAATGTGCTGGGATATGTCGAGACACTGATGAATCCGAAAGCGGGCGGCGAAGAGGCCGTGCGCAACCGGTTTCTGGACACGATCCGCCATGAAGCGCAGCGCATGCAGGCGCTCATATCGGACCTCATGTCGCTGTCGCGCATCGAAGCCCTGAAGCACGAGGTACCGGCCGAGCGGGTGGACCTCGTGCTGCTGGCGAAGGACATCGCCAGAGAGTTTCGCAACAGCGGGAGGGTCGAGGTCGCCGCCAACTGCGAGGATGCGGTGGTGGCGGGCGACAAGGGACAGCTCGGCCAGGTGCTGCGCAACCTGATCGACAACGCGATGAAATACGGCAAGCCCGACGGACCGATCGAGATCGCGGTAGAGGCCGCGCGGACCGGCTGGGTTCTGGTGACCGTGCGCGACTACGGCGAGGGCATCCCGCCCGAACACCTGCCGCGCGTGACCGAACGTTTCTACCGCGCCGATGCGAGCCGCAGCCGCGCGGCCGGCGGCACCGGACTGGGCCTGTCGATCGTCAAGCACATCGCCGAGCGCCACCGGGGCCGCTTCGATATCGAAAGCCGGCAGGGCATCGGCACCACTGCCTCGCTCATGCTGCCGCTACGCGAAGACTGAGCGTACGGGCCACGGATCGGCCCGAGGCTCAGAAGTCCAGCTCGAACCGCGTGCCGACCACCTGCGCGTTGTAGTCCCGCTTGCCAGAGGGCAGGGCGACTGCGCCATCGTACTGCAACAACGCATAATTGACGTTGAAACGCAGGTACTGGATCGGCGACCACACCAGCGCGGCGATATATCCGTTCTGCTGCCCCCCGCGCACATCGGCATCGTCAAGGTCGAGATAGTCGTAGCGCAGCGCGACCTGGATCGAACCGATGCCGCCATCGCCCATCGGATGGGCAGGAGCATTGGTCGCGAAGATGCCGTTCTTGTAGCCGCGCGCGTCGCCGTCGGTCAAAAAGTAGCCCAGTTCCGCATAGGCGCCCTGGAATGTGACCGAAGGCACGGCGATGCGATCGGCTGTCAGGGCATGCCATTCCGCCGCGCCCCACCAGCGACCCTTGATTACCGCAACCTCGACGCCGTAGTGGCTTTCCGTGTCCACGTTCAGGGACGAGGTGCCGATCAGGCGGGTGTTGATCGAGTGGGCATAGGGACGCTGGCGGTAACGGGTCGAACCCAGTGCGAGCCTGCCCAGCCTGCGCCAATGGCCAGAGGCGCCCAGATGCAGTTGGATGTCTCCGATCTTCGGGGCGTAGACCACCCTGCCGTCAAGACCGTAGCTGTTGTTCTCGTCACCGCCATCTACGCCGTCCGAGCTGTTGGCCAGCGCGCCGATGTCGTCGGTGAAAGCGCCCCCCTGAAGGATCAGCGGACCAGTGGCGTACTGGACGCTTACGCCCAGCCGGCGTTCGAAGTTGAAGGCATCGGTAAACGCGGCGCGTTCCATGAAGGCGCCAGAGGTATCGCCGGTAAGTTCGTCGAGTGACTGGAACGAGTTCTGGTTGCCGAGTTGCACCAGCCATCCGCCATTCTTGTACGACACGAATGTATCGACCAGATCGACCTGGTTGTCCGAAAGCTCAAGTTCGAGCTTGTAGCTGAAGCCGGCGCCCAGGCTGCCTTCGCCGCCCAGACGGATGCGGCGCATCTCATTGGAGAAGCCGCCGGCGCGGTCGCCCAGGCTATCGGGGATGCTGACATTGTTGGCGTCGGCCTGAAGGCGGCCTTTCACCTTGAACAGCTTGTCGCCCTCGCTGATCTGCGGGCTGCCCTTCCAGGCGATCTTCGCTCCGGCGGACTTTTCGTCCTTGGCCTTCGCTGCGCTCGCCGTAATGGCCGGGGCCTCGCTACCAGCGGCCGCAACTTGCGAATTGGCGGCAGGAGCGGTGCCTATCCGGCTTTCCAGCGCTTCCAGCCGCGCGCGCAGCTCGCGTATTTCCGCGCGGAGGGCTTCTGTTTCGTCCGAGTTGGCCGATTGGGCAAGCGCCGGAGCCGGACAAGTCACGAGAATCGTTGCAATTGCAGTACTGCACAGAAGGCTGCGCATCGTCTGACTCCGGTTCGAATGCTGCGGCTGTTATTGCCGATCGGTTGCCCCGCTATGACGTTTTAATGACGTTTTAGTGACAAATACGACAAATATGACATTGGCGACTGGGTATGATGATGGTGCTGGGCAACCATGACGGGATGGGCGCCACCGTGCCGTGCGGCTCACACTATCAGCGGCAGTTTGACCTTGCTAGCGCTGCACCCGGGGCATAGTCATGGCGCGTATTTTTTTCCGTTATTCACTGGCCGCATCGGTTCCAGAGCCGATTTTTCAGACGGATAAGGTTAGGTTTCGGTGCCGGCGGCGGGCTTCATTGCCGGCAATGTCATACTCTTGTCATGGAAATGTCATCATAGACAAATAGGGCGCGGCCAGAACGAGGCCCGAGGGGTGTTTTCCATGTCTACCAGCAAGACTTTCGCTTTCGCCGCCGTGTCGGCTCTGGCTCTCAGCGCCTGCGGGGGATCGGGTGGTTCCGCGTCCGGCGCGCGTGACTACGTGACCGCGGTGGGTTCTTCCACGGTCTATCCATTCGCCACCGCCGTCGCCGAGCAGTTCGCCTCGCAGGGCGGCAAGTCGCCGGTCATCGAATCGACCGGCACCGGCGCGGGCATGAAGCTGTTCTGCGCCGGTGTCGGTGCCCAGCACCCCGACATCGAGAACGCCTCGCGCCGGATGAAGAAGTCCGAGTTCGAGGAATGCCAGAAGAACGGCGTGACCGAGATCGTCGAGATCCAGGTCGGCATCGACGGCATCGCCTTCGCCGAGGCGAAGGGCGGCCCCGGCATGCAGTTGACCCCGACGGACATCTACAAGGCGCTCGCCGCCAACCCGTTCGGCAAGCCCAACGCGGCCAAGTCGTGGAAGGACGTCAACCCGGCGCTGCCCGACATGCCGATCCTGGTCTACGGCCCGCCGTCGACCTCCGGCACGCGCGACGCGCTCAAGGAGCTGATACTCGAGGCCGGCTGCAAGACCGATGCCGCCACCGCCGCGCTGAAGGACAGCGACAAGAACAAGTACGAATCGATCTGTCACGACATCCGCGAGGATGGCCCCTATGTCGATGCCGGCGAGAACGACAACCTGATCGTCCAGAAGATCTCGCAGAATCCCAAGGCCGTCGGCGTGTTCGGCTATTCCTTCCTCGAGGAGAACCCGGACAGCCTGAAGGGCATCCCGATGAACGGGATCGAGCCGACCTATGCGACGATTTCCGACTTCTCCTACCCCGGTGCGCGGCCGCTCTACATCTACGTGAAGAAGCAGCACCTCGCCCCGATCAAGGGGCTGGAAGGCTACGTGAAGGCTTGGGCCGGCGCCTGGGGCGCGGACGGCCTGCTGCAGAAGAAAGGCATGGTCATCTCGCCGGAAGACGTCCGCCAGAAGAATGCCGAGGCGGTCGCCAAGATGGCCCCCCTCGATCCTTCCGTACTGAAGTAAGGGGCGCAGGGCAGCCGGTATGATTCTAACTGCGGTTCTGCTGGCTGTCCTCGGCCTCAGCCTCGTGGGCTGGTTCGCGGCGCGGGGGCGTGCCCGGCTGCTTTACAAGGGCCGGGCGTCGATGCACTCGATGCCCGCCTACCACGGTTGGCACATGGCACTGTGGATCTTTGTCCCGGCGCTGCTGTGCTGGGTGGTATGGTCGGCGATCATGCCGGGCCTGGTCGATGGCGCGGTGATGGCCGATCCCGTCGCCGCCAGCCTGCCGGCGGACGAGATGCAGCGCAGTGCGATCCTGGCGGAGGCCAAGGCGATCGCGCACGATCCCTTCGCGGTCGCCTTCAATCCGCAGGCGCGCAATCTTGCGGAGCCGATCAAGGCGGCCGAGACGCGCTTTGGCTTCATCGGCGCTCTGCTGGTGCTGATCGCCGCGCTGGCCGGCGGCGGCTACGGCTTCACCCGCATCCGCGCAGGCTTCCCCGCCAGAAACCGCGTGGAGCAGGGCGTGATGGCGCTGTTGCTGGCCGCATCGCTGATGGCGATCCTTACCACCTTCGGCATCGTCGCCTCGCTGGTGTTCGAGGCCGGGCTGTTCTTCAAGGACGTCTCCCCGATCGCTTTCCTCACCGGCACCCACTGGTCGCCCGCGAGCACCATGGGCGACAACATCAACGACAATTTCGGCGCCGTGCCGCTGTTCTGGGGCACGATCTACATCGGCGCGATCATCGCCATGGTCGTCGCGATCCCGCTCGGCCTGATGAGCGCGATCTACCTGACTCAGTATGCCTCCAGCACCGTGCGCAAGTGGCTGAAGCCGATGCTGGAGATACTCGCCGGCGTACCGACCGTGGTCTACGGCTATTTCGCCGCGCTCACCGTGGCGCCGATGATCCGCGATTTCGCCGCCAGCCTGGGCGTCCCCAATCCTTCGACCGAGAGCGCGCTCGCCGCCGGTCTGGTGATGGGCGTGATGATCATCCCCTTCGTCTCCTCGATGGCCGACGACGCGCTTGCCGCCGTGCCGCGTGCGATGAGCGACGGCTCGCTGGCGCTGGGCGCCACCCGGTCGGAAACGATCAAGAAGGTGCTTCTGCCCGCCGCGCTGCCGGGCATCGTCGCCGGCATCATGCTGGCGGTCAGCCGCGCCATCGGCGAGACCATGATCGTGGTCATGGCTGCTGGCGCCGCCGCGCGTCTATCCGCCAATCCCCTTTCTTCGATGACGACCGTCACCTACCAGATCGTGCAGATGCTGACCGGCGACCAGGAATTCAACAGCCCCAAGACGCTGTCCGCCTTCGCGCTTGGCCTGGTGCTGTTCATCGTCACGCTGATCCTCAACATCATCGCCCTGCGCGTCGTAAAACGGTTCCGCGAAGCTTATGAGTAATCACAACTGGAACTCGCCCGAGGCGGCAAAACGCATCGCCCAGCGCCATGCGTCAGAGCGGCGCTTCAAGCTGCTGGGACTGGGTGCGATTGCTCTCAGCCTGTCGTTCCTGGCGTTGCTGCTGTTCATCATGCTGCGCAACGGCCTCGGCGGTCTCGACTGGGCGTTCCTGTCCGGCTCGGATTCCACCAATGCCAGCGTCGCCGGCATCTGGGGCGCGGCCAAGGGCTCGCTGCTGACGATGCTTGTCACGCTGCTGCTGTCCTTCCCGATGGGCGTGCTTTCGGCGATCTACCTCGAGGAATTCGCTCCGCGCAGCCGCTGGATCGAATGGGTCGAGGTATCGATCAACAACCTTGCCGCCGTGCCGTCGATCATCTTCGGTCTGCTCGGCCTCGCCGTATTCATCAACACGCTGCACCTGCCGCGGTCCTCGCCGCTGGTCGGCGGCCTGACGCTGGCGCTGATGACGTTTCCGGTCATCGTGATTTCCGGCCGCAACGCGATCAAGGCGGTTCCGCCCTCGATCCGCGACGCCGCGCTGGCGGTGGGCGCGTCCAAGGTGCAGGCGGTGTTCCACCACGTGCTGCCACTCGCGCTGCCGGGCATTCTCACTGGCACGATCATCGGCATGGCCCGCGCGCTGGGCGAAACGGCGCCGCTGCTGATGATCGGCATGCGCGCCTTCATCGTCACGCCGCCGGGCGGGATCACCGATCCTTCCAGCGTGCTTCCGATGCAGATATTCCTGTGGTCTGACGAGATCGACAAGGCCTTCGTCCAGAATACATCCGCCGCGATCATCGTCCTGCTGGTTTTCCTGCTGCTGATGAACGGCATTGCGATCTACCTCCGCAACAAATTCGAGGTACGTTGGTAGGGACATGACCGAAACCAAGCTTACAGCCCGCAACGTAGATGTCTGGTACGGCCCCAAGAAGGCCATCGACGATGTGTCGATCGATATCGACAACGGCATTGTCACCGCCTTCATCGGCCCTTCGGGCTGCGGCAAGTCGACTTTCCTGCGCTCGCTCAACCGGATGAACGACACCATCGTCGGCGCCAGGGTGACCGGGCAGATCCTGCTCGATGGCGAGGACATCTACGCCTCGTCGATGGACCCGGTCGCCTTGCGCGCGCGCGTCGGCATGGTGTTCCAGAAGCCGAACCCGTTCCCGAAGTCGATCTACGAGAACATCGCCTACGGACCGCGCATCCACGGACTCGCTTCGTCGAAGGCGGAGATGGACGGCATCATCGAGCGCTCGCTGACCAAGGCGGGCCTGTGGGACGAGGTGAAGGACCGCCTGGCCGAGCCAGGCACCGCGCTCTCCGGCGGCCAGCAGCAGCGCCTGTGCATCGCCCGCGCCATCGCCGTCGATCCCGAAGTGATCCTGATGGACGAGCCGTGCTCGGCGCTCGACCCGATCGCGACCGCGAAGATCGAGGAACTGATCGACGAGCTCAAGGACAACTACGCGATCGTCATCGTCACGCACTCGATGCAGCAGGCCGCGCGCGTTTCGCAGCGCACTGCGTTTTTCCACCTTGGCAACCTCGTGGAGTATGGGGAGACCGACCAGATCTTTACCAATCCGCGCGAGGAAAAGACCAAGGACTACATAACCGGCCGCTACGGCTGAGAAGGAACAGGCCATGGTAGATCATACCGTAAAGGCATTCGATTCGGAGATCGGCCAGTTGCGCGGGCTGGTCGCGGAAATGGGCGGTCTCGCAGAAGTGGCGATCCGCGACGCGATCACCGCGCTGGTCCAGCGCGACGAGAGCCTTGCCGCGCAGGTCGTCGCGGCCGATGCCAAGCTCGACGCGCTGGAGGCGGAAGTCGACAGGCTCGCTGTGCGCACCATCGCGCTGCGCGCGCCGATGGCCGACGATCTTCGCGATGTCATCGCCGCGCTCAAGATTTCGGGCGTGATCGAGCGCATCGGCGACTATGCCAAGAACATCGCCAAGCGCGTCGGCGCGCTGGAGGCACGGACCAAGATCGAGCCCGTTACGCTGGTGCCGACGATGGCCGAGATCGCCGAATCGATGGTGCGCGACGTGCTCAATGCCTACGGCTCTCGCGATGCGACGCTGGCGGTGGAAGTCATCCGCCGCGACCAGAAGCTGGACCAGTTCTACAACACGCTGTTCCGCTCTCTGCTGACGCACATGATGGAGAACCCGGCGACGATCACCAGCGCCGCGCAGCTTCTGTTCATCGCCCGCAATCTGGAGCGCATCGGCGATCACGCCACAAACGTCGCTGAAATGGTCTACTACGCCGCGACCGGTGAATACTGCACCGAGCGCGACAGCCAGACCGATGACACGGGAAGCCTGGTATGACCCCGACCGTACTCGTCGTCGAGGACGACACCGCGCTGTGCGAACTGCTGACCTGGAACCTCAGTGCGGAGGGCTATGAAGTGCGCTCCACGCCCGACGGCGAGGAAGCGCTGCTGATGGTTCGCGAGCAGATGCCCGATGCCATCATCCTCGACTGGATGATCGAGCAGGTGCCGGGCATCGAAGTCTGCCGCCAGCTGCGCAAGGACAAGGAAACCGCGCAGGTTCCCATCCTCATGCTGACCGCGCGCGGCGAGGAAGAGGACATGATCCGCGGCCTCAAGACCGGCGCCGACGATTACGTCACCAAGCCGTTCTCGCCGCGCGAGCTGCTCGCCCGTGTCGAGGCGCTGCTGCGCCGCTCGCGCCCTTCGCTGTCGGGCACTGTGCTGCAGTGGGGCGACATCGAACTGGACGCCACATCGCACCGCGTGCGCCGGGGCGGTGAACCCCTCCACCTCGGGCCTACCGAGTTTCGTCTGCTGCGCTATTTCATGGAGCGCCCCAATCGCGTGGTCTCGCGCCAGCAGATCCTCGACGGCGTGTGGGGGATGGATTCGGACATCGATGAGCGCACCGTGGACGTCCACATCCGCCGTCTGCGCAAGGCGATCAACCGTGACGGCGACACCGATCCGATCCGCACGGTTCGCGCCGCCGGCTACGCCATGGATGTGAGCTGATACTGTTCGCTCCCGCGCTTGGCTGAGCCGGCGGGGGGCCAGGTAGCGCTTCTGAAACGTGTCGCGGGAAGGCGAGCCAGCCTGACAGCGTCGGCTGGCGCGTCAGGCGGCGTTTCTCAGCGCATCGCGCTCGTCATCCAGCGCCGACGCGATGGCGCGGAGGAACTGGTCGGTCGCCCTTTCCCACGAATAGAGACCGCCCAGCGCCGCGGCATCCTGGCGGCCCACGCCAAGGGCGCGGATGATCGCGCGGTCGAGGTTCTCGTCGACCGCACCGGCGGGACGCTGCATCGGCGTCTCCACGCCGCATCCCTCCTGTCCGAGAATGTCGATCGGGCCCGTCACCGGATAGGCCGCGACGGGGGCACCGCACGCCAGCGCTTCGATCACGACGAGGCCGAAAGTATCGGTGCGGCTGGGAAACACGAAGCAGTCCGCAGCGCGGTAAGCGGACGCGAGTTCCTCCCCGCCGAGCGCGCCGAGAAACAGGACACCCGGATAACGCCGCCGCAGCATATCGACCGCCGGTCCGTCACCCACGACGACCTTGCTGCCGGGTACGTCCGCCGAAAGGAAGGCTTCGAGGTTCTTTTCCGGCGCCACGCGCCCGACATTGAGCAGCACCGGGCCGGGAAGCGCGGCCATCGCCGGATGGCGCGCGCCGTCCGGTTTGAACAGCGTGTGATCGATGCCCCGGCTCCACGGGCGCGTGTGGGCTATACCGCGTCCGGTCAGTTCGTCGGCCAGACTGCGCGTGGAGACGAGCACCGCGCTGCTCGGCGCATGAAAGCGCTGCAGGATCGGCCAGAAGTATTCGGCGGAAAGGCCGGTGCGCACCGCCGCGTATTCGGGGAAGCGGGTGTGGAAGGCGGACGTGAACGGCACGCCGCGCGCCAGGCACCAGCCGCGCGCCGCCCAGCCGATCGGCCCTTCGGTAGCGATATGGACAACTTGCGGCTGCATCCGGTCGAGCATGCGCCGCACCCCGAAGCGCGGCGCCATGGCGAGCCGGATCGAGGCGTAGCCGGGCATAGGCAAGGTCAGGAAGCGGTCGGGCGTGATCGCCTCCACCTCATGGCCCCGCTTGCCGAGCTGTTCGAGCGTGGCCGAGAGCGAGCGCACCACACCGTTCACCTGTGGCAGCCAGGCGTCGGTGGCGAGCGCCAGCCTCACGCCTCGGCTCCGGCCGCCGCTCCTAGTTCGGTGACATGCGCGGCGTGTCCGCCGGTCTCCGCGATCCAGTCGATGATCTCGATGTGGCCGCTCATGTCTTCCGCCAGCGCAGTGCAGCTTTCGACCCAGTCCCCATCGTTGTAATAGGTGATGCCGCTGAACTGGCGGATTTCCGCGCAGTGGATATGGCCGCACACGACGCCGTCGAAGCCGCGGCTGAGCGCCTCGTTGGCGACCGCTTCCTCGTAGCTGCACACGTAGGCGACCGCGTTCTTCACCTTCTTCTTCATGTAGGCGGATAGCGACCAGTACGGCATGCGCAGGCGGCGGCGCACGGTGTTGAAGGCGATATTGGCGCGCAGCAGCATGCCGTATGCCTTGTCGCCCAGGAACGCGAGCCACTTGTGATACAGCACGACCCCGTCGAACGCGTCGCCGTGGGTGACGAGCAGCCTGCGCCCGTCGACTGTCTCGTGGACCGCTTCCAGTGCCAGCTCGACGCCGCCGAAGGTGAGGCCGGCGTAATCGCGCAGCATCTCGTCATGGTTGCCGGCGATGAACACCACGCGGGTGCCCCGATGCGCCATCTTCAGGATGCGGCGCACCACTTCGTTGTGCGCGTCCGGCCAGTACCAGCCCTTGCGCAGCCGCCAGCCGTCGACGATGTCGCCGACAAGGTAGAGCGTCTGGCATTCGACCGAGCGGAGAAAGTCGACCAGAAGCGCGGCGTTGCACCCGCGCGTGCCGAGGTGGATGTCGGAAATCCATATCGTGCGGTACTTGCGCTTGGGACGGAAGCCCTTGGGATCGGGAAGATCGAGCCACTCGGGAATGCGGCCGGCAGGGCCTGCATGCTTTTGCAGTAAGGTGTCCATCTCGGTCCGCATCGCTCGGTTCCCCCGTCACTTGCGGAACCTTCTATGACATCGCGGCGTGGCGCGAGCGTGACGGTTGCGGGTCACTTCGATGACAGCGTTTCTTGCCGCATCAATTTCACCGCGATGTCACCGATTTGTCACCCGTTCGTCATAGTCGGCGGGCACAGAGCCGCCATATGAACGGGGCTGGGGCAATGCGGCGCATCGATATATTGCTGGCGAGCGAGCTTTCAGGCGGACTGGCGGCGTTCCGGCACGACGACTTCGATGTCGTGCTGCATCGCTGGACGAACTTCGCCGAATTGCCGCTGATCGAAGGCGCCCTGTGGGTCTTCATCGACTGGGTATTGCCCGAGATGTCGGGGCTTGAGCTGTGCCGCCGCTTGCGGGCGGACCCGCTGACGGCGCACGCGCACGTCACGATGGTTCTGGAAGAAGACAATCTGGAGGATCGCAAGCGCGCGCTGCGCATGGGCGCGGACGACTACGTGGTCGGCCCGCTCAAGCGCACGACGCTGCTCGACCGGGTGCTGGGCTCCAGCCTGGGCGAGCAGGAAGGAACCGGCATACGCGCCGTCGCGCAAGGAGACCTGACGGTGGACCTTGCCGCATTCCAGGCCCGCTGGCAGGGCCGGCCGATCCCGCTGATGCCCAACGAGCTGCGCTTGCTGCGCTATTTCATCGAGCACCCCGGCAGGGTGTTCAGCCGTACGCAGTTGATCTCGGCGCTGGGCAAGCAGGAGCCGCCGGTGGACGAGCGGACGGTGGACGTGTGGATCGGCCGCCTGCGCCGCGCGCTGAAGACCGCGGGTGCGGGCAATCCCCTGCGCACGGTGCGCTCGCTGGGCTATGTGTTCGACACGCTCTGAGGGTACTGCCGCCGCAGCTTCACCAGCGTCTCGTCGAGCGCCGAGAGGAAGCGTGAGCGATCGGCCTTGCTGAACGGCGCCGGCCCGCCGACGATGTCCCCGCCCGCACGCAGGTCCGCCATGATCGCGCGGGTGGCGATGGCGCTGCCGATCGAGGCGGACGTAAACGGCTTGCCGGTGGGCGCGATCACCACCGCGCCCAGTTTCAGGCAGCGATCCGCCAGCAGGATGTCCGCCGTGATCACCACCGAACCGGGCGCGGCACGTTCGGCGATCCAGTCGTCCGCTGCATCGAAGGCATCGCTGACGATCATGCGGTTGACGAGCGGGCCGGTCGGCACGCGGATGGCGCTGTTGCTCACGACGGTCACGGGCACGGCGTAGCGGGCGGCTACCCGGTAGGTTTCGTCCTTTACCGGGCAGGCGTCGGCATCAATGAGTATCTGCAGCATCAGGCCACCCTACACGCCGCGCGCGCCGAACGCGAACCGCTCAGAACAGGCCGGCGGTTTTCGCGAGCAGCCACAGGCCGATGGCGAGGAACAGCAGCGCGGCGATCACCCGGACGGTGGCGAGCGAGACGCGCTTGATGATCTCGTGGCCCATGAACACCGCCGGCACGTTGGCGATCATCATCCCCAGAGTGGTCCCGAGCATGACGGGAACGACGCTCTGGAACCTGGCGCCGAGGGCGATCGTGGCGACCTGGGTCTTGTCGCCCATCTCGACGAGGAAAAAGGCGATTGTCGTCGCAAGGAACGGTCCGAAGCGCGAGGGTTTTGCGTCTTCCTCGTCATCGAACTTGTCCGGCACCAGGGTCCAGGCGGCCATGGCGATGAAGCTGAAGGCGACGAGATAGCGGAACCACGTGCCGTCGAGGATCGAAGCGACCTGTTCACCCACCAGTGCGGCAAGGAAATGGTTGGCCAGCGTGGCCGCGAGAATGCCGGCGATGATCGGGGCGGGGCGCTTGAACCGGGTGGCGAGCACGATCGCCAGAAGCTGGGTCTTGTCGCCGATTTCGGCAAGAGCGACGACGGCGGTGGATGTAAGCAGGGCTTCCAAGGCAGATCTCCGGGCCGGGCGTAGCAACGACACAACGACGCAAACGGAACCCGCCCGGCCGAGCGGTGCCGCAAGCGTCATTGGTCTCGCCCGGACGGTGCTACCGTCCTCCCGTGCGCCACGGCCTCTCGGCCGAGTATGTTGACGACGGGCTCCGCGCCGGGGCGGCGGATGGCTACTCCCCAGATGACCCGCGCGGCTTAGGGGACACCCGCGCCGTTGGCAAACCGAAAAAAAAAGCCCGGCCGCATCGCTGCGACCGGGCTCCAAGTGCCGTCGGAAGGACAGAAACCTTCCGGTCAGGGAACAATCAGAACGTGACCGATGCCGAGAAGGAGATCGTGCGGCCCACGTCATAGGTATTGATGTCGATGCGGCCGCTCTCGAGGTTCTGGTATTCCTCGTTGCGGCGCCCGGTAAGGTTGCGCGCCTCGAACTTCAGCTCGACGTCGGTATTGCCCAGCGTGATGCCCTGGCGGGCGACGAAGTCGATCGTCAGGCCGGGGTCGCTGATGTAATCGGGCTGGCCGGAGTTAGCGAGGCCGCGGCTGACCGCCCGCTTGCTGGCGTAGTTGAACAGAAGGGTCTGCTGCGACAGGCCGCCCTGCTGCTCCAGGCCAATCTGCACGTTGCCGATGTGCTTGGACTGTCCCGTAAGCGGAACACCGTCGCGGAAGTAGCCGCTGGCGAGCGCATCCGGTGCGCCGAAGACCTCGGTCGTGTCGGTGGCGCTGACCTTTATCTCCGACTTGGTGAAGGTGTAGTTCGCGGCCACCAGCAGGCGGCGGTCAGCGAACATGTCGAAGTACTTCTGCACTTCCACCTCGGCACCGTAAAGGTCCGCCTTCGGCGCGTTGGCGAAGCTGGTCACGAACGTCTCGATGCCGGTGAGGTACGATTCGATCGGATTGTCGATCCGCTTGAAGAACGCACCGACGGCGAAGCGCTCGTCGCGGCCGAAGTACCATTCGAAGCGGCCCTCGGCGTTGTACAGCTGGCTGTCCTTGAGCAGCGGATTGCCGCGATAGGTGCGGTTGCTGTCCGGGTCGAAGAAGTTCTGGTAGATCAGCTCGCGGAACTGCGGGCGTGCGATCGTCTTCGAACCGTTGAGGCGCACCTGCATGCCGGGCTCGATCTCGTAGGTGAGAGTGAGCGCGGGCAGCCAGTATTCACGCTTCAGGTCGGTATTCGGAATGGCCGTGGTGGTGCCGGTCACCGGGACCACTTCCACCGTCTGATGCGCGTATTCCCAGCGCACGCCGAGGTCGAACGACAGTGCGTCGGTCAACTGGCCGTTGAGCTTGGCGTACCAGGCGTGGTTGTTGAGCTTCGCATCGAACACGGCGCCGCCGAAGTCGATCTCGTTGGTCAGCAGGCTGTAGTTCACGCCGGCCACATCGGAGATGTAGAACGTGCCGGGCTGGAACAGGACGTCCGGGCGCAGCAGGCCGAAGGCGGTGACGAGGTTCTCGTCGCCGGCGGCACGGATCTGGAACGCGCGGCGCGAACTGTAGCGGTCATTGAGCTGGTAGGCATAGCCGACCGAGGTCGACCAGCCGGGCCCGAACGTGTGCGACATATCGGCGCCAGCGGACCAGACGTCTTCGTTAAGATCCGAGAACGCGACCGTGGCATCGCCCTGGTTGCCGCCGTCGAGACGGTTGATGAACTGGTCACCGAAGTCAGCCTCCGCATTCGTGCGAACGTACTGGAGCGACGTTTCGAACGGTGCTTCGCGCTTGGAGTTGGCGTAGCTGCCGCGCACGTCCAGTTCGGTATCGGCGTCGAGATGAAACTCGCCGACGAGCTGGGTGTTGAACAGCTGGCGCTCGTACCAGCCGGTATCCTGGTAGAGATAGTCGATGTCGGGGTTGTTGTTCTGCTGGCCAACCCGGATCGACGTCCGCTTTATGGTGTCGTGAATGTAGACGTTGGTCCAGCGAACCTGGTTTTCGCCCCATTCCACGCCGAGGCCGAGCAGGCCGTTGGCGACGATCCGATTGTCGGTCGAGACGTTGCGGAAGTTCTGGGCGAACTGATCCGCTTCCAGGCCCGACACGCGCTGCTGGATGGTATCGCGGGTCTGCCACTTGTTCGAGTAGCCGCCGGCCGCGATCACGCCCAGCGTCGCCCCGCCCATGTCGAAGCGGGTGCCGGCAGAGAGGCTGCCCGAGAAGTTGATCGGCAGCTTGTCCCAGCTCTGGACGAGGCCGTTGCGCGAATTGATCAGTTGCCCGCCGATGGCCTTGGCTTCGTCGCTCGCGCCATTGAGCAGGGTGCCGCTGCCGAGATAGGACTTGAGCTCGCTTGGCAGGTTGCGGTTGCCGTTGTCATAGCCCGTCCAGTCGGTCTTGCTGCCGTAGTGGGTATAACCGAACTTGTTGGTGGTGACCGTGTCCCAGGTGACGCCGCCGCCGATGGTCAGGAAGCTTTCGGTAGGAATGGCCTTGGTCGTGAGGTTGATCACGCCGCCGCCGAACTCGCCGGGGAAGTTCACCGAATAGCTCTTCTGCACCAGCGACGAGGCGATGATGCCGGTCGGGAACAGGTCCAGAGGAACCACGCGCTTGAGCGGCTCGGGGCTGGGCAGTGCGGAGCCGTTGAGCAGTGCCAGCGAATAGCGATCGCCAAGTCCGCGAACATAGACATAGCCGTTGCCGACGACCGAAAGGCCGGTCACGCGGCTGAGAGCGCCAGCGATGTCGCCTTCGCCGGTGCGGGCGATCTGGGCGGATGACAGGACCGAGACGACCTGCGGTGCATACTGCTGCACATTGCGGTTGCGCTGGCCGGTGACGATGATGTCGCCCCCTGGAACGGAAACGTCAGGCCCTTCTTCCTCCTCTTCGGTGACACCTTCCGGTATCGTCGTCGGGGAGCTGGTGTTGGCTGAGGGCGCAGTGCTTTCCTGTGCCCAGGCCATGGCAGGCGTGAGCAGCGAAGTGGAAAGCAGCAGCAGCGAGGCAAGCCGCGGCGTGGTCATCTAAAATCCCCCTGATGGACAGGTTTTGTCAGCAACGAAGGGGCGGCCTGAAAGACCGCCCCTTCCTGTGTTACGGGCGGTCCCGATCAGGTCGTCGGCAGAGCCGTGCAGGCCTGGTTGGAGCCGAAGTTGGCGGTCGCATTGTCGCACGTCCAGCCGCGGAACCACGTGTCGTTGGCATCCCGCACCGCGCCGATGTAGGTCGTGGCGTCGAAGAAGCTGTCGATCGTGCTGGCATTGTAAGCCGCAACGCCGCTTTCGTTCGCGCCGTTGACGAACGTGCTCGTCAGGGTCGAGGTGAAGGCGTCGTTGTTGCCGTTGGCGCCCGAACCGAACTGGGTCTGGGTGCTGGCGGCGGTGTAGGAGCCGGTGCCGAGGTACTTGGCCGAGTTGCAGCTCATCACCACCGAGAATGCGCGCAGCGTGGCAGGCGTGGTGCCCGAACCGTTCAGGCGGAGGCATTCGTTGTTCGGCGTGTTGATGATGCCGTTCGCCCATGTGACATCCGAGTTACCGCGGATAAGTACGGAAGCAGCATCGCTGTTCTGATTGTCGGTGGGCTGGATGCCGGTGAAGTTGACGACCGTGAGCTTCTGGCGAGGCGTGTCGCTTTCAGCACCGTTGCTGTCGATTTCCATCAGGGCGTCACCTGCGCCATTGCGCTGCGCCAGAATTAAGTATTGGAACTTGCCCTGTACGCCGGTGTCGGTGTCGAGGCTGTCGTCATCGGCGTTGACCGAGATGTAGTGCTTGAAGTTGACTGCGCCGCCAAAGAACTCGGCGCCGTCATCCGAGCTGTTGACGCTCTGGAAGTAGTCGAGGCGGGTGCCGGTGCCAAGGCCTTCGCCGGTCAGCGACTGCAGCTCGGTGTTCGCGCCGAGCACGAAGCCCGAGTAGCGGATCTGGACGTAGCGCATGATGCCGGCGTTGTAGGCGTTGTCACGGCCGCCGAAGATGGCGGGGTTGACCGAACCTTCGGTGTCACGCTGGCAGTCCTGGTTGGCGACCGAGCCGTAGCTGCAGTCGGTCACGATGCCGCGGCCGAGGAGAACCACGCCGCCCCACTGGCCCTGCGCGGTGTCGTCATTGCGGCCGCGCACGTTCTCTGCGCTGGTGAAGATGATCGGCGCGGTGCTGGAGCCCTGCGCGTCGATCTTGTTGCCGCGGTTGACGGCGAGCCAGGCCGGCTCTGCGCCGTTTTCGCCGTAGATGATCACGCCCGGATCGATCGTCAGGGTGACGTTGGTGTCGGCGGTCAGCGAGCGTCCCGAGCAGCTGGCCGTAGTCGTGGTGAAAGGTGCCGCCGAAGTCGGAGCGCTGAAGCCGCCGTCGCAGCCCACGTCGACGCGGCCGGCCAGGCGGTAGAGCAGGCCCGGAACCTTGGGCAGCGTGGTGTTGGCGTTGATCAGGGCGGGCAGGGTGCAGACGCGCCAGGTGCCTTCCGGACCGGAAATGGTGCCGTCGTTGCGCAGCTGGGTGGTCGCGCCGATCGCGGGGCAGTCGGTCGCCGGTGTCACCGTGCCGGAAGTCGGCGCCGGCGTGGGGGCCGGCGTCGGGGTCGGATTGTTGATGACGATGCTGCCGGCGCCCGGCGAAGAGATGTCGTCGGCTCCGCAGCCGGCGAGTGCGACAGCGCTGCAACCGACGAGCAGCAGTCCGGAAAATTTCTTCACGTTGATTCCCCCGTGTTCAGGTCGGACGAGCCGGCGACTCCGGCCTCGTTGAAAGGGGCATCTAGGTGGTGGGGGTGACAGTTTGTTGGCGATGCGATGACAGTAATCTACAGTTACACGACCAAAATATGACGATCGTAGCCTTTACGAGTTTCGTGCTGGGACGACTCGTTGGTTTTCGGTCCATTCAGATAAAGATTGCAGTTTTATGACACTTCCGCCATTTTGTTGCAGGAACCACTTTTCGGGGTGAAGATGGCGTCCACGAGATGATCTTGATGGGAGAAGCCGCCATGTCACTTACTGCTCTTATGACTGCAGCGCTGCTGGGCCAGTCCGCATTCTCGCTGGCGGTCGAAACGCCCTCGGCGGATCCCGCCGTGGATGTCGCCTATACTGAACTTGCCACCGGCCAGTCGGCTGCGGCGCTGCGCAAGCTGGAAAGCGCCAGCGGCGCCGCCGCGCAGGATCCCGCCACGCTGATAAACCTTGGCGCGGCCTATTCCGCCGCCGGCCAGGCGGACAAGGCGGCGGCGTCCTACCGCGCCGCGATCGACAGCCCCGATCGCTACATGCTCGAACTGGCCGATGGTTCGTGGGTGGATTCGCGCGCCGCCGCGCGGATGGCGCTTAGCAATCTGCAGTCGCGAACCGCACTGGCGTCACGCTAAAGTTCCTCGGACTGCGCGAAGGCATCAGGGACAAAAAATAATAAGGGGTTGATGCCTCGGGAAGGCGCCGGAGAAATCCGGCGCCTTTGCGCATTTGCGGGCTGGTCCGACCACGATCAACCGCAATGTCCGGCGACACGCGCCGCCGATTTGGCCATGTGGCCGTCACATACCTGTCATCCATGTGGAGCAATGCGCGCTCATCATGGAGGGCATGGTGATTCGATACACTGATATTGCACGCCGCAAGACGCGCGGCTTTTCTGCGACTTTTCTGACGCTGCTGGCTTCGCTTTCGCCTTCGTTGGCCCATGCCCAGGCGGTGGCGAGCGATCCGGCGGGCAGCGGCCCGATCGTCGCCGCGCTCGGCTGGCTGCAAGGCACGCTGCTCGGCAACGTCGCCACCGCTGTCGCGGTAATGGCGGTCGCCGCCGTCGGCTTCATGATGCTGACCGGCCGGATGAACTGGCGCTTTGGCGCTACCGTCATCATCGGCGTATTCATCCTGTTCGGCGCCGGCGCGATCGTGAGCGGCATCCAGTCCGCGGCCGTAGGCTGAGGGCAGGGCATGTCGCTGATCCGCTACCCCGTCCACCGCGCGCTTACCCGGCCGCAGATGTTCGCGGGCGTGACGTACAGCTTCTTCATTATCAACGCGGCGGTGACGACGGAGATCTTCCTCATCACCAAGAGCTTCTGGGCGCTGCCTGCCGCGCTGGCGATCCACGGGGCGGGCTACCTTGCATGTCTGCGCGAACCCCGGGTGTTCGACCTGTGGATCGCAAAAGTCAGCAAGTGCCCCCGCGTCGCCAACTGGCAGCGCTGGGGCTGCAACAGCTACACCCCCTGACGGGGAGCGGGACGAGATCATGGCCAATAGCAGGAAATCGGGTCTGATGGGCTGGGGGGCGAAGGAAGTCCTTGCCGGTGATCGTTTGCCCTACGCTTCGCTCGTCGACGAGAACGTCGTGCTGCTGCGCGATGGTTCGGTGATGCTGTCGCTGATGGTGCCGGGTTTCGCGTTCGAGACCGCCGACACCGACGAGCTCAACGCCCATGTCGCGACGCGCGAGGTGCTGCTGCGTTCCTCGCTCGATTCGCGCTTCGTGCTCTATCATCACGTCATCCGCCGCCGGGTGGAGATCGAGATGGACGGCCAGTTCGACGATCCGCTGGCCGCGCACATCGATGCCCGCTGGCGCGCGCGCACCAGTTCCGGCGCGCTGTTCGTCAACGACCAGTTCGTCACCCTCGTGCGCCGTCCCGCGCGCGGCAAGGCGGGCTGGGCGGACCGGCTCTCGCGCTTCATGAAGAACAAGGGCACTGCGCCTGCCGAAGCCGACCCCGCCGACATCCGCGCCCTGCGCGCGGCGGCCTCCGCCATGGTTGCCTCGCTCGGCGCCTACGGTGCGCGCCTTCTGGGCGATTACGCAGGGCAGGCGGGCGATTGCTCGGAAGTGCTCGAACTGCTGAGCGCGCTCTACAATGGAGAGATGCGGCCCGTGCGGCGCCCCGCCGAAGGCACCGACATCGGCCAGATGCTCCCCTATCGCCGCATCAATTTCGGCATGGACGCGATGGAACTGCGCGGCGCCGACGGGCGCGGCAATGTTGGCGCGATCGTCAGCCTCAAGGACTATCCCGATTCGACCGCGCCGGGCCTGACCGATGCGCTGCTGCGGCTGCCGGCGGAACTGGTGCTGACCGAAACCTACGCCCCGTCCGACCGCCAGATCGCCCGCGAGAGGATCGACCTTGCCATCCGCCGCCTGCGTTCGGCGGACGAGGAAGCCCACTCCGAGCGCCGCGAGATGTCGAGCGCCCGCGACGCGCTGGGCACCGGCGCCGTCGGTTTCGGCGACCATCACCTGTCCGTGCTAGTGCGCGCCGAGTCGCTCGAATCGCTCGACGAAGTGACGGCATCCTGCGCCGCCGCGCTGGCCGATGCCGGTGCGGTCGCGGTGCGCGAGGACGTCAACCTGGAGCCTGCGTTCTGGGGCCAGATGCCCGGCAACGAGGGTTTCATCGTCCGCCGCGCGCTGATTTCCAGCGCCAACATGGCCTGTTTCGGTTCGCTCCACGGCTTCGCGATGGGGCAGGCGAGCGGCAACCACTGGGGCGATGCGGTGACGCTGCTGGCCACGACCAGCTCGACGCCGTTCTTCTTCAACTTCCATCAGGGTGATCTCGGTAACTTCACCGTCATCGGTCCGTCAGGTTCCGGCAAGACGGTGGTCATGAATTTCCTTGCCGCGCAGGCGCAGAAGTTCGCGCCGCGCACGATCCTGTTCGACAAGGATCGCGGCGCCGAGGTGTTCCTGCGCGGGATCGGCGGCACCTACAGCCGCATCGCCGCCGGGCATCCCACCGGCTTCAACCCGCTCTCGTTGCCCGACACCGCCACCAACCGCGCCTTCCTGCGCGACTGGCTGGGCGTGCTGCTCGAGGCGCGCGGGCCGGAGGAACTGGCGACGATCGCCGCCGCCGTCGACGCCGCCTATCATAACGATCCCTCGCTGCGCCGCCTCTCGCACTTCCGCGAACTGCTGGCAGGCGCGCGCCGGCCCCAGCCGGGCGATCTTGCCTCACGCCTCGATGCATGGATCGCCGGCGGTGAGCACGGCTGGCTGTTCGACAACCAGCAGGACCGTCTCGACCTTACCTCCCGCGTGCTCGGGTTCGACATGACCGCGCTGCTCGAAAGCCCGCGTCTGCGCACGCCGGTGATGATGTACCTGTTCCACCGCATCGAGGAGCGGTTGGACGGCGAGCCGACGATGATCCTGATCGACGAGGGCTGGAAGGCGCTCGACGACGAGGTTTTCGCCGCCCGCATCCGCGACTGGCTCAAGACGCTGCGCAAGCGCAACGCACTGGTCGGGTTCGCAACGCAGTCCGCTCGTGATGCGCTCGACAGCAAGATCGCCACCGCTCTCGTCGAGCAGACCGCGACGATGCTGTTCATGCCCAACTCCCGCGCACGGGCAGAGGATTACTGCGAGGGCTTCGGCCTGTCGCAGCATGAGCTGGACGTGATCCGCACGCTGCCCGCGCAGTCGCGCTGCTTCCTGATCCGCCAGTCGGATACTTCGGTGGTGGTTCGTCTCGATCTGTCGGGCATGCCCGAGGTTCTCACTGTCCTGTCCGGCCGCGAAAGCACGGTGCGCAAGCTGGATCAGCTGCGCGAGCGCTACGGCGACGAGCCTTCGGCCTGGTATCCGGTGCTCACCGGGATGCAGTGGCCGGGCGATGTCGACGAGGACGGCGGGTTCTGGATCGAGGCGGCCGAGTAAACGCCATGTCCGCTACCTGCGAACAGCTTACCGAAGTCGCTTCCGCCGGGGTCGCCCCGGCGCTGCGCGCGGTCGATTGCGTGGCCAACGAGATGGCTGCCAGCGCCTTTGGCCGCCTGTTCGGCGCGGGCGGCGCGATGGGGCCGGTGCTGACCATCCTGCTCACGCTCTACATCGCCTTCTTCGCCTTCTCGCTGTTGACCGGGCGCACCAGTCTCGGCATTTCCGCGCTGACGCCGCGCATGCTGCGCCTCGGCGTGGTGCTGACGTTCGCGACCAGCTGGATCGCCTATCAGGGCGTCGTGTGGAACCTTGCCATCGGCGGGCCGGACTGGATCGCCTCGGTGCTGATGGGCGCCAAAGGCTCGGCCACCCAGCTGTTCGGTGACCGCATCGACATCGTCTTCGGCGCCATTTCCGATATTGCCCAGAACGCCTCGCAGGCGGGCGGACAGGCAGGCGCGCAGGGCGGCGGCGAGGGCGCTGCTCCTGTTGCCGCTGCGGCCGCTTCCGGCGGGGCAGGGATGTTCACGCCCGAAAGCGTGATGTGGATGGGCGCGTTGCTGCTTCTTCTGGGCACCGTGGGCGTGCTGCTGACCGCGCGCATCGCGCTCGCGGTGCTGCTGGCGCTTGGACCGATCTTCGTCATCATGGCGCTGTTCGGCGGCACCAAGGGGCTGACCGCAGGCTGGCTGCGCGGCGTGGTGCTGACCGCCGTGACGCCGCTGTTCGTCGTGCTGGGCGGGGGGATCACGCTGGAACTGCTGGTGCCTATCATCAACGGCCTCGTTGAAAGCGCCAACATGGGTGAGATCGATGGACGCGCGGCGATGGCGTTCTTCCTCGTCGCTGCGGTTCACGTCGCGCTGATGGTGATGGTGGTGAAAGTGGCCGCGACGATGGTCACCGGCTGGCAGGTCTTCGGCCTTGCCGGTGGTGAGGAAAAGGACGCCCCGGCACGGTCCGCTTCGGGCGAGGCATCGGCGCCCGCTGCTGCCGCATCGGCGCCCAGCGCAGCCGCGATGCAGCCACGGGCATCCAGCATCGCCGCCGCCGGGGCCACCTCGATGGCGGAAGCTCCCCGCGGCGACAGCGCAGGCGCGCCGCGCTCCGGCGACCGCCGCACTGTCATCACGCAAGTGACCGGCGGCGGCATCGAACCCATCAGCCCGCGCCCCGGCGCCGACCGCACGCGCGGCATCGGCAGCCGCTTTCGCAGCGCCTCGAACGACAGCGGCCGGATGGCGCTGAAGGAGAAGACACGATGAACCGCCCCGCCGCATATCTGGCCGGACGCACCCTGATTGCCATGCTGCTCGCTGGCGGTGCGGCGCTTTCGCCCGCCATGGCCGACGAGCGCCTGGTAGAGCACATGTTCAGCGACCGCGAAGTGGTGCGCATCGACGGCAGGACCGGCGTGCAGGCGACGATCGCGTTCGGTGACGGCGAAGCGATCGAGAATGTCGCGGTGGGCGATTCCCAGTCGTGGCAGATCACCCCCAACAAGCGGGCCGACCTGCTGTTCGTGAAGCCTCTCGAAGCGAGCGGCCGAACCAACATGACAGTGGTGACCAACCGCCACACCTATTTCTTCGACCTCGTCGCCTCGCCCAAGGCGAAGCCGCTGTACATGCTGCGCTTTGCCTACAAGGACGAGCCGAAGCCGGCCGATGCAGGCGCGCCCGCGCTCGCCAGCCTGGACCCGGTGGAGCAGGCGCTGGCCGAGGGCGATCCCGCCGCCGTGCCCGCCGATCCCGCCGCGCTGAACTTCGCGTGGAAGCGCTCCGGATCGCAGAAGCTGCTGCCCTCCCGCGTCTATGACGACGGAACCTCGACCTATCTGCTGTGGGCGGACAAGGCATCGGTCCCGGCGATCCTGATCGAGAACGACAAGGGCGAGGAAGGCCCGGTCAACTATGCCGTGCGCGATACCACGATCGTGATCTCGGACGTGCCGGGCAAGATCATCCTGCGTTCTGGCAAGGCCACTGCCATTCTGGAAAACACGCAGCCCGCGCGGCCGGTGGCCGGCACCGCCATGGCCGCGAATACACCCGCATCTTCTTCTGCCGCAACTTCTGCAAACGGGAACTGACACATGGCGCCCAACCTGTCCCTGCGTGAACGCCTGACCGCCGAAACCGCGACCGACCCTCGCGAAGGCGAGGGCGCACAGGTCATCGATTTCGCCACCCGCAATGTCCTGCCTCAGGTCACGCAGCGCAAGAAGGCGGATGGCCTCGGCCTTGCCGCCGGCGTGCTGATCGTCGCGGCGCTGGGGGGCCTTACGCTGTGGTCGATGGATTCGGTACGCCAGGGCGAAACCGCCCCGGCGCCTCAGCCCGCCGCGAACCCGCAGCCGGTCGCGGCCGTGCCCGCGCCGGTGGCCCCGGCG
>Ga0065704_10070267_pt1 | contig 43544 bp, 45 predicted proteins | sample SwiRhicommuniRL2_FD_59091 | JGI IMG/M metagenome (GOLD analysis project Ga0065704, IMG submission 59091) | Switchgrass rhizosphere bacterial communities from Rose Lake, Michigan, USA - RL2 v2 (version 2) | ecosystem: Host-associated > Plants > Roots > Rhizosphere > Soil | place: East Lansing, MI | reverse complement strand
ATCAAAATCTCACACACTCGGCCCTGGCAAGCGAGGCGCCGGCGGGCGGGCTCGCTCCCTGCCGCACAGCCTTCGGGGCGGTACTCCCGAAGCGATGACCTCGCCGCGTGTGCAGGCGGCCTTCCTGCTGGGAGGGTCGCCGGCCGCGTCGTGCAAGTGACATGAGAGCGAAGGCCTGTCGCTCCATGCACCCGCCTGTGCTGCGGGATATAACCTATATGGTTATATATGTCAAGTCCGGTCGCTGTTTCGAGGAGTGAAAACGATCCGGGTTTCGCTTCTTTGCCCGCTGGAAAAGCCTCGCGGCTGCTGCTAATCCACTGGCCCATGATCAACCCGCCCGAAACCGTCTTCACCGATTCCCACCGCGTCCACTGTGACGGCGCCACCGACATTCGCGCAGGGGCCGCGCTCGGCCATCCGCGTGTGTGGCTGGAAATCGACGAAAAGGGCTATGTCGAGTGCGGTTATTGCGATCGCCGTTTCGTGCTGAAGGGCGGCCCGGCGGACCAGCAGGCGGCCTGACGCCGCCGCCGATCTTCTTTCCTTTCGCTGGCGGGGATTGGTGCCTATATCGGCACGCATGACCACTGCTGATCCCCGCTCGCTACTCTACCGCCAGCTCACGCCCGAGGATGCACAGGCGCTTGCCGCCGAGACGCTCAAGTCGTGCGACGATGGCGAACTCTACATGCAGTTCGTCGCCAGCGAGGCCTTCGGCTTCGACGACGGCCGGCTGAAGACCGCCGACTATTCGCGCGATGCCGGCTTCGGCCTGCGCGGCGTTTCGGGGGAAATGACCGGTTTCGCCCACGCCAACGAGATTTCCGCCGCCGCCATCCGCCGCGCCGGCGAGACGCTGCAACTGCTCGATCCCGCGACCGGCAAGCGCCCTGCCCCGCCCGCGCGCAGCAACCGCCACCTCTATACCGAAGCCTCGCCGCTGGACCTCGTCGGCTTTTCCGAGAAGGTCACGCTGCTGGAAACGATCGACGCCGCTGCCCGCGCGCGCGACCCGCGCGTGGCACAGGTCAGCGCCTCGATCTCCGGATCATGGAGCGTGATCGAGATCGTCCGCCCCGACGGCTTCACCGCCACCGACGTGCGCCCGCTGGTGCGCCTCAGCGTCTCGATCGTGGCGGAAAGCAACGGCAGGCGCGAAACCGGCTCGTTCGGCATCGGCGGCCGGTGGCTCTACGACGACCTGTTCAAGCCCGAAACCTGGAACGAGGCGATCGACGCCGCGCTGCATCAGGCGCTGGTAAATCTCGAAAGCGTGGACGCGCCTGCCGGCGAAATGCCGGTCCTGCTCGCGCCGGGCTGGCCCGGCGTAATCCTGCACGAAGCCATCGGACACGGCCTGGAAGGCGACTTCAACCGCAAGGGCACATCCGCCTTCTCCGGCCGGATCGGCGACCGCGTGGCCGCGCCCGGCGTGACCATCGTCGACGACGGTTCGATCGAGGGCCGGCGCGGATCGCTGTCCATCGATGACGAGGGCACACCGACGCAGGAGACCGTGCTGATCGAGGACGGCATCCTCAAAGGCTATATGCAGGACCGCCTCAACGCGCGCCTCATGGGCGTGGAGCCGACCGGCAACGGTCGCCGCGAAAGCTATGCCCATGCCCCCATGCCGCGCATGACCAACACTTTCATGAAGGCCGGCAGCGACGATCCGCAGGAACTGCTGAGCCGCATCAAGAACGGTATCTTCGCCCGCAACTTCGGCGGCGGTCAGGTCGATATCGTCTCGGGCAAGTTCGTCTTCTCCTGCACCGAGGCCTACAAGGTCGAGGACGGCAAGCTTGGCGCCCCGATCAAAGGGGCGACGATCATCGGCGACGGACCTTCCGCCCTCACACGCGTGATGGGCATCGGCAACGACCTGGAACTGGACCGCGGCATAGGCGTATGCGGCAAGGGCGGGCAAAGCGTTCCGGCGGGCGTGGGCCAACCCACTTTGCTGATCGAGGGGATGACGGTGGGCGGAACCGCCTGACGACAGTCAGGAACGGTTCATCCCCGCCATGCCATGCTTTGCCGGTACTGAAGTTTGGTGCCGGCGGGCATCCAGTTCCGCCGGACTGGAGAGAGCACATGAAACGGATCGCCGCCGCCCTCGCGATCGCAGCAGGTCTGCTTGCCGCGCCTGCAACTCAGGCAAAACCCAAGCAGACCGGCGAGGAACAGCTTGCAAAGTTGCTCGAAGGGCGTGAGGCCGGCAAGCCGCAGTCCTGCATTCCCTTGTCGCAGACCAACAACACCACGGTGATCGATAAAACCGCGATCGTCTACCGCGTCGGCAGCACACTGTACGTCAACCGCCCGACCAACGCGGATCTGCTCGACAACGACGATATTCTCGTAACCCGCGTCTTCGGCTCGCAGCTCTGCAGCGTGGATACCGTCCAGTTGCATGACCGTTCGGTCAACAACATGTGGAATGGCTTTGTCGGCTTGCGGGAATTCGTGCCTTACAAGAAAGTCGCCTCCAGCAATTAGAGGCGCGTGGGCTATCCCCAGCAGGAGGCGGTCGATCGTGGGATCGGCCGCCTTTCCTGCTTTTACCCCCGGCTTTCGAGCAATGCCCGCTAATTCGGAAAGGCGCGTGTGACATCATGAAGCGCAGCGTCATCCGCATCGGCTTGTCCGCGATCTACGCGGCGGCCGGTACATTGCATCTCGTCCTGCCCGCGCCGTTCGTTTCGATCGTCCCGCCGTGGGTGCCGGAACCCCGCCTGATCGTCGCGGCGACCGGAGTGGCGGAGCTTGCCGGGGCCGCCTGCCTGGCGCAGACCATCTCGCCCACGCTTCGCAAGGCCGCCGGCTGGGGCTTGGCAGCCTATGCCTTGTGCGTCTGGCCGGCGAACTTCCAGCACATGCTGATCGACATGCGATCGCCCGATCAGGGCTTGAGGCTTGCCTATCACATACCCCGGTTGCTGTTGCAGCCGGTACTGATCTGGCTTCCCTTGTGGGCGGCGGGCATCACCTTCCGAAAAAGGTAGGACGATGCCCGCGCTGCGCGATGCTCAGCGGCCCAGTTGCCCGCGAATGGCGCCGTTGGGATAGGCTGCGGTGTGAAGGTTGACGTAATATCCGGTGAAATTTGCCTTCATCGCGTCCTGCAACCATTCGGGAGCATCGGTGCAGCCCTTGAATCCCCCCTCGGGCGCCTGCGTAAGAGTGATCACCGGCGGACCGTTTTTCCCCATTTCGCCCTGATGGATATGCGCAGCCGCCACAGCGCCGATGCCCTGGATGTCATGCACGTTATAGCACACCCGATCGAGGTTCTTGGCAACGCTGACTTCTGCACGGGCCGAACCATCGGGATCGCCGCCGCCGACCTCCTGGGCGCCGGTCAGGTTGGCTTGGTAGGTCGTAGTGGTAGCCTGGACCGCCGCTTCTTCAACAGTGGCACATCCCGCCACCACGGCGGCACCCGCAAGCAGGGTTCCTGCGGCAAAAACCCGAATTGGCACGCTGGTCATGGCTTTCTCTCCCAAAATAACACGAGGTAATGAAAGCCAACGTGCCTGAACGCCCATGGTTTCCGCCATGGCGCACGGGTTGATTTTAAGAGCGCACGCAGAATACGCGCGTAGCCGATCAAATGTCGACTGACGCGTTTGAATAACAACCGATTTTCGGTACTTTATGCCAGCCTCGATGTCGCAGCTACCCCAGGGCGCCCGAGATCATTCCCACTCGATTATTTCCCAGCATCCTAACAAATTGATCTTGCGGGCAAAAATATTTCTCACCCAAAACTATACCGTCAGCGACACCGACAAAAAACAGCGCTTTTGAAATCATTGGACTTTTTGGCCATATGCCAAATTGAATGGTTTCGCCATCTATCGCCGACGACGGAATTGCAGGGTCCAGACTGCTCGTCCCCAGCGTCATTCGCCGCTTCTACGCCAGGTTACTCTGGCCGGCATTCGCGACTCTCTGAGCTATACCGTCATAGGCATCTTTTGCCAATCGGGCGATGAACCAATCGGCCCAGTTCCCTGTAGAAAAATTGTAAGCTTCGTGCTACACATCCTTCTAGTCTGTAGTGCGAAGGTAGCAAATGCCGACACCCCACAATCCGTCCGCCGCGGTGAGGCGCGCGCTGCGCAAGCTTGGCGCGGACATCCATGATGCCCGTCGCCGTCGTCGGCTACCGATGTCAGTCGTGGCCGAGCGAGCCTTCACGTCGCGTTCGACGCTCCAAAAGATCGAGGCGGGCGATACCAATGTCAGCATCGGTATCTATGCCGGCGTCCTTCAGGCGCTCGGTCTCCTCGAAGGATTGAGCCAGATCGCCGATATCGGCAATGACAGCGTCGGCCAGGCATTGGCCAGCGCCGATTTGCCGAAGCACGCCCACCCGAAGCGGCCGACCGGAGCGTCGCGCGATGGCTGATTTCGAAGTTCATCTCGACCTTCACGGCCACACGCGCCCAATCGGGTTGGCGCGCGGCAATCGCGTCCGTGGCGCCGAGACCATCATGTTCGAATATGATCGCGGCTGGCTTGAGGACCCGGATCGCTTCTCGCTTGAGCCGGCTCTGGCCCTAACGCGAGGGGCATTCGCGCCACCCGCTGGTCTGGCGACCTTCGGCTCTATCGGCGATTCCGCGCCCGACACCTGGGGACGCCGCCTCATGCAACGCTCGGAGCGGCGCAGCGCCGAGCGCGATGGCCGCGCCGTGCGCAGTCTGGCCGAAAGCGACTATCTGCTCGGCGTCGCCGACGAGACCAGACTTGGCGCGCTTCGCTTCCGTTGGGTCGGCGAAGAACAATTCCAAGCGGCGATCCGCGCCGGCGTGCCCGCCCTGATCGAACTCGGCCGACTGCTTCAGATCACCGAACGCATTCTGCGCGATGAGGAAACCGACGAAGACCTCCAGCTCATCTTCGCGCCCGGCTCGTCACTTGGCGGGGCGCGACCCAAGGCCTCGGTCGTGGACCAGCACGGTCATCTCTCCATCGCCAAGTTCCCCAAGGAGACCGACGACTACAGCATGGAGACATGGGAGGAGATCGCCATGCGACTGGCGGGCCAAGCCGGCATCGCCACGCCGCTCCACGAACTGATCGATGTCGCCGGCAAGAAGGTCATGCTGTCGCGGCGCTTCGATCGAGATGGTGCGGTCCGCATTCCCTTCCTGTCGGCGATGGCGATGATGGGAGCCAAGGATGGCGAGCGCGGCAGTTATCCCGAAATCGTCGACGCTCTGGCCGAGCATGGCGCGCAGGGGAAGACCGATGCCCACGCCCTATATCGCCGTGTCGTCTTCAATGTGCTGATCTCAAATGTCGACGATCATCTGCGCAATCACGGCTTCCTCTGGCTCGGCAAGGCCGGATGGTCACTGTCCCCAGCGTATGACCTCAATCCCGTGCCGACTGATATCAAAGCGAGAGTGCTGACGACCAACATCGATCTCGATGAGGGCACCTGCTCGCTCGACCTTCTGGAAGAGGCCTCGGAGTTCTTCGCCCTCACGTTGGCGCAGGCTCGCACGGTCATCAAGGACGTGGCGACCGTGACCGCAACCTGGCGCGAGACTGCAAAGGCGGTCGGCGCGAGGTCGGCTGAGATCAACCGCATGGCCAGCGCCTTCGAGCACGACGACCTCAAGCGGGCGCTGGCCCTATGACGAGAACCTTCCTTCACAGCTTCGATCCACCGTCGGCCAGCCCCGTCAACGCCGCCACCGTCGACCTAGACGTGGCAGATATCGAGGACGCGGGCATTCGCGAGGTGCTTCAGACGCCGGGCGCCGCCTATGGCGCCTGGTCTATTCTTAATGCGCTCCTAACGCCGACAGGCGCCGGCACCCCCTTCATTTTCCGCGAACCACTCGGTCAGGCGCGCGAGGTGAAGGTGGCCCTGTCGGGCCTCTTTGGACGCTTCGTCGCCCGTGCCTACCTCGAGCGCTATTTCAACCTTTCGATCTTCGCGCATCTGGGCAGCCAGACGATCGACCTGGATCGCCGACGAAAGGTCAAGATCACGCGGCTGTCGCGCGGCGACCTGCCCGATTGGATCGCCTGCGCCTCCGATCTTTCCTCGCTGACGGTCGCCGAGGCCAAGGGCTGCCATGATCCCGGGGGCCCGGCCAAAGCCCTGACTCGAGCGTGGGCGCAGGCCAGCCGCATCGACGTAACTGCCCAGGGCCGCAAGGTCACGGTCAAGCGCATCGCCATCGCTACGCGCTGGGGCATGGCCGTCGCGGGGCCAGCAGACGCCCATCTCTCCGTCAAGGATCCGCTCGATGAGGGTGAGTCCATCGAGCCGCAGGAGAAGGACGCGCTCTTCATCGGCATGCTCCGATTGCACATCGCCAACCTGATCCGTCCGCTCGGCCATGCCGAACTGGCAGGAGCGCTCTATCGGCTGACCCAGCAGCCATTCGCGCGCAGGCTTCAAGGCGATCTCGATCTCGCCCGCGCCGCGCTTGACGCAGCTCCGGTAGGAGAAGTGGATAAGACAGCCGCCATGGGTGGGCTGGTCGGCGGCATCGTCACCCGCGCCGGTCCGGTTACCGACGCGGACGTTACGCCCGGCGATCAGGAGTCGCTCGCGCGTCTCAATCTCCGGCCGGTCTTTGTCGGCGTTGAGCGCGAACTGATCCGGGCCGCCATCAATGCGGACCCGCAGGCGGTGCGCACGCGGCTGATTCAGTCGGTGCGTCCCGATGATTTCGCGCGGCCCGATCGCGCGGGCGGTTGGATCGTGCCACTCGGCGAAGGACGACACATCATCGGCGGGGCCTGAGCCAAGATCACGCGGCTGGACAAACCAATTGCCGGAATCGGCAGATAAAGTGGGGGCGGAAATATGGACGAACAGGACGGAGATCTCTCCAACGAAGCCGCGGCTCTTGCCGACATCCTCAAATGGTCGGCGGACATCCCCGCTTGGCAACGAGATGCCCTGCGGCGACTGTGTGGCCAGGCGAAGCTGGAGCCGGCGGATCTGACATCGCTCGTGGCCATCTGCAAAGCTGTCGAGCAAGGCTCGCCGCTCAATACGACCCACGTCCGAGATCCCGCCGCAAGCCATGCCGTCGTCAGTCTCGGCGCTCTCCATGGCCTTTCGAACGTCAACGCGCTTGCTCCGGGCGAACGCCTGTCGTTTGGCAAGGCCGGCCTGACAGTTATTTACGGCGACAATGGCGCTGGCAAGTCCGGCTATGCCCGTGTGCTGAAGCAGCTCTGCCGGGCGCGCTCCCCCAAGGGTGATGCGATCCTGCCCAACATCTACGCAGCCGCTTCAGGCACGCCATCCGCCAATGTCGAATTCTATATAGGCGGCCAGAAGCGCAACGCCTCCTGGACGCAGGGCTCTCCCACCGACGCGATGCTTTCGGCGGTCAGCGTATTCGATTCGCGCACCGCCAATGTCCATGTCGAGAATACCAACGACCTCGCCTACACGCCTCTTCCGCTCCGCATCCTCGCTGGCCTTGCGCAGGCCTGTCAGGACGTGAAGGCCAAGCTCGCCGAAGAGATCAAGGCCCTGCAGGAGCAGACGCCAGCCGTTCTTTCCAAGCCCGAGTGCAAGCCCGAGACCGAGGTCGGCAAGCTGATCGCGTCTCTATCGGGTAAGACCAAGCCGGAAGCCGCCGAGAAATTGGCGGGCATCAATGCCGATGAGGAATCCCGCCTTCAGACCTTGGCCACTGATCTCGCCAGCGATCCGGTGCGCACGCTGCGCCAGCTTCAGGGCCACGAGACCCGCCTCAAGACAGTCATCGAGCATCTCGAGCGGCTGGCGGCTGCAGTGGCTGAGGAAACTCGGACCGCGCTGCACGATGCCCATGCCCGTCTCGGCACGGCACGCCGGGCGGCGGCTGCCGCGTCCGCGAACCTCTTCGCCGACGAACCGCTGCCCGACATCGGGTCAGACGTCTGGAAGTCACTCTGGGAGGCCGCCCGCGACTATTCCCGCGCGTCGGCCTATCCGGAGAAAGGCTTTCCCGTTGCCGACGCCGGCGCACATTGCGTTCTCTGCCAGCAACCCCTCAGCGAAGAAGCCTCAAAGCGCCTGAGCAGCTTCGAGGCCTTCGTCCAGGATGAGAGCAAGCGCAGGGAGGAAGAGGCCGAGACGGCCTATGACGAGGCGCTGGAGGATGCCGCGTCAAAAGGTATCGCGATGGCCGACGTCCCGCCAATCATCACGCTGATCCGGGACGATCTTGGGCAAGAGGCCCTCGCCACATCGGTGCGTCGCGAGATTCTCATCCTCGCGTGGCGCCTGCGCGCCATCCTGCGCACCCATCGTCTCGAAACCCTGCCTGCCTTGCCGCCGGCAATTGCGGTTTCTCTCGCCCCCTTGCGCACTTCCCTTTCCGGCTTGGCGACCCGCATGGAGGCACTGAGGTCGGAGGCAAACTCACCTCAGCGAATTGCGCTCGTCGCTGAACGCGATGGGCTTGCAGATCGCAAGTGGCTCGGCGTCGTGCTGGCCGATGTGCTCGCCCAGATCACGCGCCTCAAGGCTGTCGAGGCTCTTGAGAAGGCGAGCAAGGACACGACCACCAACAAAATCACCACTCAGAGCGCCCGGATCGCGCAGGCCCTCGTCACCAATCGGCTGCGCGGGCGCTTCGCCATCGAGGTGGACAAGCTCGGCGTCTCAGGGCTGGCCATCGAGCTTCAGCAGGCAAAGACAACCGCCGGCGTCCCATTCTTCCAGGTTCGGCTCATTAACAAGCCGAGCGAACCGGTCGGTAAGGTGCTGAGCGAGGGCGAGCATCGCTGCGTCGCGCTAGCCGCGTTCCTGGCGGAACTCTCCACAATCGACGCCCAGTCGGCAATCGTGTTCGACGATCCGGTTTCTTCGCTCGATCATCTCCATCGTGACCGCGTCGCCGCGCGCCTGGCCGAGGCCGGCCAGTCCCGGCAGGTCGTGGTCTTCACCCACGACATGGCCTTCCTTCTGCTGCTAGACGAAGCCTGCCGCGCGACCAAGGACCGCGAAGCGACACCTGTCACCTATCGCCTGATCAGCCGCGGCGGTGAAAACTCCGGCTTCTGTCATCAGGACCCACCCGCCACCGTCATGCCAATCGACAAGGTGCTCGACGGCATGAAGGCGCATCTCTCCAACGTGAAAATCCATCATGAGCGCGGCGATCAAGCTAAGTGGCTGCGAGAGGTGACCTCGTTCCAGGACCAATTGCGCCAGACGTGGGAACGCGCCGTCGAGGAAGTGGTCGGGCCAGTGATCCGGCGACTGTCCCGCAAGGTCGACACTACCGGCCTCATCAAGCTCACCATTTTCACCGACGGTGACTGCACAGACATGCGCGAGGCCTTCGGCAGGTGCTCGGCGCTGCTTCACAGCCAGCCTGGCGAGATCAACCCGCGTCTGCCCGCGCCGAGTGTCATCGAGGCGGAGATCGACGCGTTGGAGAAGTGGCTCGCCGATATCCGAGCCCGCCAAGAGAAGGCGGCATGACGGTTCACCTCCATCACCCCGCTCGCCCTCGCGTCCCAGAGGTACGCCCCCGACAGCATCGAGCTTGGCCGACTGGCAAAACCCCCACTATAGCCTCTTTCAAGGGGCCATAACTCACGCACAGGGATTGCTTGAGAAGTCAGAACATAATAGGAACATTCTGGCGAATAGCCAGCGAAAATCCAAGATACCTAAGGTGACGAATTGATGCGAGATTTTCAGGGCGATGAACTGAGTAACGAGCTTGCAAAGCTTGATAGAGACGACCTCGAGCGCATGGTCAGGGGGCTGCTGACCAACGGGGTTGCCCTCAGCTTTTATGGCAAGCGAACTGCCCTGGAGATCTATCGCCGCGTCCGTCCCCGCGTGACGAGGCGGGAGCCGAAACTTCACGTCGGAAGCCCAGCGGACCAAGCCTGCAACCTGCTGATCGAAGGTGAGAACCTTCAGGCTATGGTGACGCTATACAAATACCGTGGTGAAGTTGACCTGATACTCACCGACCCACCGTACAACACAGGGCAATCATTCAGGTATAATGATAAGTGGGATAACGATCCCAACGACCCTGATCTTGGCACCATCGTCGCCAAAGAGGACGGTTCGCGTCACACAAAGTGGATCAAAACCATCATGCCTCGCCTTCAGATGATGAAGGCGATGCTAAAGCCATCGGGCGTGGTCGCTATTTGTATCGATGACAACGAACTCTTCCACCTTGGCATGATGATGGACGAGGTCTTTGGAGAAGAGAATCGTATCGCCATTATTAATTGGCAGAAAACCACACCTAAGAATGCTCGCCACGTTTCGACCGCCACGGACTACGTCCTGGTGTACGCGAAGGATAAGTCTCTGAGTTCGACCAAACTTCTTGCTCGATCGGAAAAAGCCGATTCTAGATTCGGCAACAGGGATGGAGATGAAACTGGGGACTGGAAACAGGGGGACGTGACCGGCAAGCGTAGCCCGACCTCGCATAAATCGAGTACCTATGCCATCCAGTCTCCGTTTACCGGTGAGCTACATTGGCCGCTTGAAACGCGACACTGGGCATTCGAGAAGGCGACAATTCGAAAGTGGCTTTCCGAGTGGGGCTCTCAGTACGAGGAGCGAGATCTAGGAGACGGGAAGCCGAAAGCGCTTGTTATCAAAGGCGCGCCGACGCGGTCGTCCTCGTCATTCGATCCAGCCCACCCGAAACTGATCGAAGCACGAGGGAAAGCACAGGCGAGGCTCGAAGCCGGTAACTGGCCCAAATTGTATTTCGGTGTGAAGGGCGACGCGCAGCCGATGCTGAAAGTGCACGCCGCTCACGTGAAGATGGGCTCTGTACCCACGACATTCTGGGTTGATGAGGCCGATCCGGACCGGCTGACCTCGATCGGCGCAGTATCCTGGGCAGCAACGGAATCAGGCCGTAATCGCGAAGGCATTGAAGAGCTGGATGCCATCGTCGGCAAAGGTCACGGTTTCGAGACCGTGAAGCCAATGTCCCTGTTCAAAAAGATCATCATGCTTTGGTGCCCGCCGGGCGGCTTGGTCATGGACCCGTATGCCGGTTCGGGGACGACGGGCCATTCGGTTCTCGCGCTCAATCAGGAGGCGGACAGTGATCGTCGCTTCATTCTGATTGAACAGGGCGCACCGGAGAACGGAGACAAGTACGCTCGGACGCTGACTTGGAAACGCTTGTACAATGCCGCCACAGGTGAGCGCCCCGATGGGAGCACTGCCGAACCTTTGGGCGGCGGCTTCGAGTATCGTCTCCTCACGAAAACCATTGACGCGAAAACCGTGCTGTCGATGCAGCGCGACGAGCTAATCGACATCGTCCTCACGTCGCACTGGGAGTCTCAGCGACGAAGCGCTCCGAACTTGAGCGTATTCGACGGAGAGGACTATCAATATCTTATCGGTACCGATGACGCGGGCGAAGGTTATTTCTTAATATGGGACAACGGGGGGCCAGTCGGTTCTCTTGATCTTGAAACCTACAGGACAGTCGTCAGCGAGGCCAAGCGGGCCGGGATCAAGACCCCGTATCATGTTTACGCGCGTTACGAGACTTATCAGTCGCCCAATGTAAGGTTTTGGAAAATTCCTGACCGGATTCTTGCGCATCTGGGGCTTAATGAAAACGACGAATTCAATAGTCCGGAGGAGGTAGCATAATGGACCTCTTCAAATTCCAAGAGCAGGCCGCTTCGCAGATTGCTTCACGGTTTACTGATTATGTTGCGAATCCACTTATGGTGGATCGCTTGACGACGGTGCCGTTTCTCCAAACATTGGCGTCGATAACCGGAAGTGGCAAGACGCTCGTCTTGGCGGATACTGTTTCGCAAATCCGCGACCGGTTGCCGGTACAGCCCATTGTACTGTGGGTTTCCAAAGGGAAAATCGTTGTTGCGCAGACCTATGCCAACTTGTCGTCCGGCAGGTACGCTGACAACATTGCCGGTTTCGCGGTTAAACCCCTCCTCCAAGTGGCACCATCCGACATCGAGGATACCACGAAAGGACTTTTGCTTGTCGCGACTGTAGGAAAGTTCGCGGTGGAGGACGAGTCTGGCGGGGATCGTAAGGTATTTGAGGCTCAACTTGATCTTGCCAGTGAGTCGCTCTGGGACCTGCTGACAAAACGCCGATCGGTTGGTGGATCGCGGCGCCCACTCATCATTATCTATGATGAGGGTCACAACCTGTCGGATCTCCAAACGAGGAGGCTTCTCGAGCTCTCGCCCGACGGACTGATCGCAGCCAGCGCGACTATGTCGCTGCCCGCTCGATTGGAGAACACAATCGCGCGGCTTCGTACCGATAGAGGGTGGCTCGACGAGCATTTTACGACGGCGGTAGCGAGCAAGGACGTGGTCGCGTCCGGGCTAGTAAAGGAACGCATAGCGATCGGCGGCTACGTGACGCCAATGGAGACCGCCGTTGATGCCATGCTGGCTGACATGGCCGACGCTCGCGAGGCCGCCGCAACTCTGCCGGTCCCATTTCGACCAAAGGCCATCTATGTCTGCAGCACGAACGCCGTGGACGGAGTTCCGATCGCCGAGGACATGAAGCGGCCGTTTGATGAGCGGCAAGCACGCCCGATCCTGATCTGGCGGCACCTGGTTGAAAACGCCGGCATCGATCCCGAGAAGATTGTAATTTATAGCCAGCTTAAATTTCCCAAAGATGCTCCCCCTCCGAAATCAATGCGCGTGCTTTCTGGAGGTGACCGCGATTACACCGATTTCATCAATGGCGACTTCGAGCATATCATCTTCAACTTAGGCCTACAGGAAGGTTGGGACGATCCCACCTGTGGATTTGCATATATCGATAAGGAGATGGCATCGTCTCGCCAGATCACGCAGGTCGTCGGGCGCGTACTGCGTCAACCTGGAGCAGAGCACTACAGCGACCCCGCTCTCAACACAGCCCATTTTTATATCAGGACGGACGAGCGGGGCGTTTTCGACGAGATTCTTGAGGACATTCGCAAGCAGCTCGTCTCGGAGCATCCTGCTGTCGCACTTCTGATCAAGAAAGAAGGCAGTAGCCGCATCCTCGAGAAGGTCAATCCGGAGCCCCCCCGTACCGTCCCAACAATCGGCATCCATTCCGTCAAAGCGAAGCGGCCCATCGCTGACATCGTCGGGAAGATGATGGATTTTTCCTCCGGAGGAACAAACACCATCGGCCAAGGAAGCCGAATGCTTGTCCTTCAAGAGATAGGAATTGGATCTGAAGCGACTTATGAGTGGGCGGAGGTTGAGCACAGCAACCGCGTTACTGCTAGGTCTGTCTTTAGACGCGAACTGCAGCGACTATATTCCGGGGCTCTCCGTCGAGCAGGCGGACCAGTTAATTTAGTTGATATCGAGCTCCCCAAGTTTGATGCCCTCATCGAGCTGACCAGTCCGGCAGCCGATCACGTCCGGTCAATCGCGCGATCAGTCGTCGAAGCCTACATCGTTCACTCGAAAATTTTCCAAAATGACTTTGATGCGCCTTATTCCGTGGGGCCAGTCGCGGTCGATCCGTCCGATGCCGTCGAGTTCACCAAAGCGCTTCACCGAACTTATTCCGGTCTGAACCCATTGGAGCTGCGATTTGCGCGAGCCCTAGACCGAACGCAGCGTGTCTGGGCCCGAAACCCTCGTAATAGTGGATTTTATATCCCGCTGCTCGATATGTCATCGTCCTCGACCTACTGGCCTGACTTTCTCGTTTGGGTCGATAAAGCGGTAATCGCAATCGATACCAAAGGAGATCATCTCCTGACCGAGGCGAGTGTTGGCAAGCTTTTCGATATCGACACCCTCGGGGAACCGGCAAAGGTGGTTCTTCGGCTTATTTCAGAAGGTGAATCTGAGGCATTGCCTTCGGGGCAGATCAATAAGGTCGGCAAATTGGGTTTCACGGTATGGAGCTGGAAGAATGGGCGCCTCCTTGGAATTCATGCCCCTGACGAAAAGGCCGCTGTGAAGCTGGCTCTTGATATCACCTAGTCGGAGGCACGTGACGCGGCAGCCGTGATTGAAATCACTTCAGGAACGGCGCCGCGATCTCCAAGATTCTCGCGCGCTCCACGCGACGCTCATTCATCATCGCTTCCGCCAGCGCGACCACGAGGCCCATCGGGAGACTCCCTGCGATCTGCTGGCCCACGGCCATGAAGGTCCTATCGTCATTCGCCGGCCACGTCTTATCCGGCCCCTCGCGATCCTCGCCGAAGAACTGGATCTTATCGAGCGCCGCGTTCTGGCCGATGGCCAGGTGGATGAAGGTTTTCTCATCGATCAAGACGCAAGACGCATTCGTGAGGCGATGGGCCATGAACAAATTGTACTCGACGGCATAGGCAGCGCTAGCCACGATACGTCGCTGCTGGGCATCGCCAACTGGCATACGATTGCGCGCGCGTCCCTTTGACCCCTCATCGTCCACGAACTCAATGGATTCAGGAATAAGGCCGACAACCAGGGCCGCGCAGGCATGACCCGCCTCATGAAGGCAGATCGCTTCGTCAGACGGCGTCTCGAAATCGATCAATTGGGGTATCCGCCTCAACACCATCTGTCCCCGCCTCTGCTGTTCACGTCGCCCGAAAAGCGCGCTCCACCATCCAACCAGTGCCCTGATCAATCGACCTGCTCCCCCAAACCGCCGTCGGCGGGAGCGGGCGCCTGAACCCGCCCCAACAAAAGCGGCAGCTTGCTGTTCTCGAAATCCCAATCCGAAAGTGGCGCGAACCATTCCGGAGCTGCCTCTCCATGGAGCTGAATGACCTGGTCGCCATCGATTGTTTGCGCGGCGTAGAACCCGCTGAAAATGCGGCTGGCCCAGCCTATGCCATCCCAGCCCTGATCGGACGGCTCTTCCGGCTTCGCGACAAACTCGACGCCCGCGAACGCGCCGCCGTCGGTGACTGCAAGCGGGCCTTCTGTAGACCACTCCCCGTAGAACAAAAGCACCTCCGCGAGCTTGCGATCCCTGGGATCGGTCAGCTCGACGTCGCCGCTATAGAGTTTCGCCGACCCGATGATGAAGTTGGCCAGCCCGTCTTCGCTCAACGAATGCGGCATGTCGGCCGCCGCTCCGAGCACAAGACGCAGCGGTGCTTTGGTCATGATGATCACCTCGCCGAGCCTTCCCGACTCGTTGGCGAGAACCGCATCTTTCATCGTGACGCGGAGGCCGCCGTTCGGACGGCGGAAGCGATCCGGCGAAATGACTGTCCAGATGTTCCAGAGAGACCAGAATATCGCCAGCTTCAACGGCGTGCCAACTATGTCTGCATATGTCTGGAGCGAGGCCAGATACGCTGCGGACATCTGCGTTTTCTGCTTGAAGGGCTCCTTGCTTCGAACGTTCTTGACCTCGACCAGCCACTGCTCACCGTCATCGAGCACCACCCGGAAATCCGGCGCGCGGCAGGTGCCGGCGGCATGGACGCGACCAACATCCTCGGTCTTGAGCAATCGAAAGTGGCCCAGGCTGAGAACCGTCGCCTCAAACAGGCGTTCGGTTCGCGAGCCATGGATCAGCGTCGGGTCTGCCAACGCCTCCTTCAGTTTGGGCGCTGCGTCGGCGATGAAGCGCTCCACCAACAACGGATCGTTCAGCGCGATAGCGTGTTCGCGCGCAAAAGCAGCCACCGTCGCGAGCAGGTCGAAGGCCTTGATCTTTGGTCGCTCTGGTGGTGGCTGATCGCTCATTATCCCATCACCCCGCCGGCGGTTCGACATCAGGCGGGTTCATATAAGCTCGGAAACCCGCCAGATCGTCGTCACTCGGATTTTCCGCCTCGGGAATGAACCGAATGGTCTCGGCGATGTCGCGACGCGTGACGTAGCTGATGATCGCGCCACCGTTGCTCAGCTCATACTCCATCGAGCCGCACCAGCGGTTGGGGCGGGCAAGGCCCGGCGCGAACGCGATGGGTTTCTTGTTTCCCTTCTTGCTCACCTCGTGCTTTGCGAGCGCGACCCGAATGAATTCGAGCGTGGTGAAGCCCATCTCCGTCCGCCGCAGGTCGCGGCGCATCTGCTCAACAAGTTCGGGCCGCTCCTGGGCATCACGCAATTGCTGCGCGCGCAGCTCGCGATCGTAGTGGCGATATCCTAGGTCTCGTTCGAGATGGGCAGCCTTGAGATCGATTCCTGAATTCTCGGCGAGCTTGATGACGTCTTCGCAGCGCTGACGCCACGTCCGGAGCAGCTCGTAGGCCGCGTAGATCCACATGGGCGAGAGCGCGCCCAGCAACGCGATCTTTCCACGCGGAGGCTCGTCATCGAACTGATGGCGCATGACCTCCTGCTCCAGCGCGTTCAGCGTATTATCGACGAGGCAAAGCTGGCTCGCCTGCATGGCTAGGTAAGGGTTCTCGGCGAAGCCGGCCAAGCTCGTCAGTGCTTCGTAGAGGTCACCCGTGCCGATCTCAGCGATAGCGCGATAGCGGGGCTGATCGTCCCGCCCATCGTCAAATTCGTCGGCGTCCGTCATGTGATTTCCCCGCCCTTTGGCGCGACCCGATATGGCGGATCGATCACCGCCATCGGCAAAGGGTCGGCCAAGCCCCAGAAACGCGTTGTTGCCCGGATGTAGCGAACGAGGTCGCCCGTCCGGATTCTGAGGTGTTCGCTCGGAATCGGCGGCCCCGCCAAGAGATCGTGATAGTCGTTGGCGGCATCGTCCCATAGCGCCGGTGCAATCGTCTTCAGTTTTTCGCACGACGAACCTTCGCCATGACGAACGACGTTGGCGACCATGAACATCTCGGTCAGATCAGCTCCCAACTCGCCCTGCCCAACGTCTATCCCAGCGAGCTCGGCGCAGAGCGCCAGGAAATCTTGGAAGCCGCGCGACTTGGGCATGTCCGTCGCGTCATCGAGATGGACAGCTCGTGCCCAAATACTCAATTGGCGCTCGAAGATAGCAGCGAGGGTCAGTGTGAACGCCTTCGCCGCCTCATTGGCGGTGTAGTTGTCAACCTGGGCCGCAGCGCGATCGAGAAATTGGTCCATCGTCGCCGCCTCGCCGCATTCGAGCGACGAATGGACCGGCAGAGCCTCCATTGCGGGCTGGATCACCCGCTCAAACAGTCTCGCAAGGTTGGCCTGGAAGATGCGCGGCAACTGATCCTTGATTTGCAATTTTCGCCCCTGTTGCCGTCAGTTCGTTCTGTCGCGTCGATCGGCGACTTTGCCCTACAATCTTAACCCGCAGCCGGCACAGGCCGCACATCCCTGACTTCGCCGCGGCTCCCTACCAAGGCGATCTCGATGCCGGCCAAAGCGCAACGCGGCGCCAATCGTTCGGCCAGACGCAAGGTGCCTTCCGTGAAGGGCACGACAGCTATCTGACGCCCTGACGACGGGGTCGCCATCAGCATGCCGACCGTCTCGCACAAACCCTTGTAGAGCCGGGATACCTGGCCAGAATGCCTCGTGTTGATGATCCCGCCCTTGCATTCGGCGGTAATAACGTGGTTGCCCACCTCTGCGACCACGTCACCCAGCCCCGACTTTGGATTGACGGTGATCTCCTGACCCGCAGCGTTCCGGTAGGTGCCGCCATAACTGGTGGTGCCGACGCTGGAGATCTTGATGAAGTCGCGTCGAAGCAGCCAGGCCGCGAAGTCGAACTGCTTGCCGTGCTCTCCATCGGGGTGAACACGGACGTGTCGGGTATCCTGCGTCCGCAACAGATGCATGGCATAGGCAACCATGACCGCACCTTCATAAAGATGGTGCTCTTGTTCGCCGTCGGATTTTCCGATCCGGTTTGGCGGCGGCGACAGCGCCGTAACGAGATCCTCGAAATCCATGACAATCCTCCCCGGCCGTCAGAGTAGCGGATGGGCCGAGAGTAATCGTCCTTCATCGCGAAATGGCACAAGCTATTCGTAGCAGATTGAGCCTCCGTTCGTCCGCACTCATTCTTCACGCCGAACCTCCGAAAACTTGGGACACCAGGAGGGGAAAGCCTTCCCCTGCGCCCGAGCCTTGCGTCTCTGCCGACCCCTTCTGCGGGGAGACCCCGCAACGCCCCCTAGAGTGAGAGTGCGGACCGGTTTCCGTGACGGGTGAACAGCTGGGAGAGAGGCTCCCGCGCCCGTCGTGGAGATTGATCCAATGAACATGCAAGTTCTCGATGCGCGCTCTGAGACGACCGGCGGCTACAAGGTGGATGTCAGCCGCGGCGAGCGGGTCGGCCGCGTCTCGTCTGAGTGGTTTTCGCGTCCGGCCGACGAACGCTACCTCTCGCTCTCCGACCTCGCGCGATCGGTACGCGACCGCGCCGATCGTAGCCGGACGCGTGTCGTAGAAAGCGCGCTCATCCATGTGGAGGCAAACCGCAACGATGCGGAGCGGCTGGCCCTGATCCTGCCGGGCACGGATGCGGCAATCGCCCCAACACACTGGTCCTTCGGCCAGCTCGCCGGCCTGGTCGGCGCACCCGCCGCCTATCTACGCCAGCTCCCAGCCGCACTCGCCGCCATCAATCTGCAATATGGCCTGACTTCCAATCGCGCCGAGCAGATCAAGACGCTGGAAACCGATGACGGTCGCACGGAACTGCGCGCCGTCACCGGCCCGGACTACGGGAGGATCTTCGACGCAGAACTGGTGGAAGCCGTGCAGCGGATCGCGGGCAACGGCACGGGCGACACCCGCTGGAAGGTGCCCGGCGTGCTCGACTGGTCGACCGGCGTCTACAATCCGCGCGTCGACATCACCAAGGACACGACGACGCTCTATGCCTCCGATCGCGACGTCTTCCTGTTCTTGGTCGACGACCTCAATCCGATCGAGGCCGGTCGACTGCCGGACGGTTCGCCCGACCTATACTTCCGGGGCTTCTATTGCTGGAATTCCGAGGTCGGCGCCAAGACCCTCGGCATGGCGAGCTTCTATCTCCGCGCGGTCTGCCAAAATCGGAATTTATGGGGCGTGGAGGATTTCGAGGAAATCACCATCCGCCACAGCAAATACGCCGCAAACCGGTTCGCGCGTGAGGCGGCCCCGGCACTGTTGAACTTCGCGAACTCCTCGCCTCTGCCCTTCGTCAACGGCATCAAGGCGGCACGCGAGCGGATCGTGGCGAAAACGGACGAAGACCGCACCGACTTTCTGCGCCGTCGCGGTTTCTCCAAGGCCGAAGCCGGCAAGATCATCGACACGGTGCTGACCGAGGAAGGCCGCCCGCCGGAGAGCATCTTCGACTTCGTTCAGGGCATCACCGCCGTCGCCCGCGACAAGCCGCATCAGGACGCCCGCCTCGACATGGAGGCCAAGGCGAAGAGGCTGCTCGACCGAGCGGCCTGATTTCCGTGACGCCGGGGATGCGGTTTTTCGTGTCTCCGGCTTTGCGCTTCCGTGTCTTTCCGGTTTGCCGGTCCGTGCCGCTGCTCCCTTTAGAGGAAGAGGGCGGCGCTTCGCTCCGTGACGGGTTGGAGGTTGAGAGAGAGTCTCTCGGCCGCCCGTCGCGGAGTATATTCCCATGGCCAGTGCTACGAAGAAAATCACACTGTCGTCCTCGCGCGACATCCCCTTCAACCAGCTCGTCATCTCCCAGGCGAACGTCCGGCGGATCAAGGCCGGCGTTTCGATCGAGGAGCTGGCGGAGGACATCGCGCGGCGAACGCTGCTGCAGAGCATCACGGTCCGGCCGGTGCGCGACGCCGACGGCAATGAGACCGGCATGTTCGAGATCCCTGCCGGTGGACGCCGCTATCGGGCGCTCGAACTGCTCGTGAAGCAAAAGCGCCTCGCCAAGAACGCGCCAGTCCCCTGCGTGATCCGCGAGGGCGGCATGGCCGAGGAGGATTCGCTGGCCGAAAACATCCAGCGGGCGCCGCTCCATCCGCTCGATCAGTTCCGGGCCTTCCTGGCCTTTCGCGAGAAGGGCATGTCCGAAGAGGAGATTGCCGCCAACCAGTTCGTCTCGGTCTCGGTCGTGAAGCAGCGCCTGCGTCTGGCGTCGGTCTCGCCCAAGCTCCTCGACGTCTATGCCGCCGACGGTATGACCCTCGATCAGTTGATGGCGTTCACGGTCAACGGCGATCACGAGCGGCAGGAACAGGTGTTCGAGCGTCTTGCACAAGGTTACAGCAAGGAACCGCATCTCATCCGCCGGATGCTGACCGAGGGTGCGGTGCGCGCCGCCGACAAGCGTGCGCAATTCGTCGGGCTGGAAGCCTACTCCGAAGCTGGCGGCGTCATTATGCACGACCTGTTCCAGGGTGACGACGGCGGCTGGCTGCAGGATGTCGGCCTTCTCGACATGTTGGTGGCCGAGAAGTTGCGCGAGCAGTCCGAGGCCATCTCCTCCGAAGGATGGAAGTGGATCGATGTCGCGCCGGACTTCCCTTACGGCCACACCTACGGCCTGCGTCACCTCCGTGGCGAGCAGCCCACTCTCACCGAGGAGGAACAGGCAACCCGCGACGCCCTGCAAGCCGAGTTGGACGGGCTGGAGGAAAGCTATGCCGATGCCGAGGATCTGCCCGACGAGGTGGATGAACGGCTCGGTGAGATCGAGACCGCACTCAGCGCGCTTGACGATCGGCCGATGGTCTTCGATCCCGAGGAGATTGCGCGCGCCGGTGCCTTCGTCAGCATCGACGGATCGGGGAACCTGCGGGTCGAACGCGGCTATGTCCGCCCCGAGGACGAACGCCCGATCGAGTCGGAAGTCGATCTTGAGATCGAGGACCCCGGCATCGCCATCGCGGCACGCGCGGAGCATGAGAACGATCACCTCACGGCGGACATTGAAGCGGCAGCGGACCCAGAGGAAGACGATGGCTTGAAGCCGATCCCGGACCGCTTGATGACCGAACTGACCGCCCACCGCACGCTGGCCCTGCGCCACGCGCTCGGCGAGCACCCCGATGTCGCCTTCCTCGCCGCCCTTCATGCGCTCACGCTCCGAGCCTTCTATCACTATGGCTCGGACACCTGCCTGGAGCTCGACCTGAAGAGCGTCAGTTTCGGCGCGCAGGCGCCAGGCCTGAATGACTGCAGCCTGGCTTCGGCAGTCGATGGCCGCCATCAGACGTGGGTGGCGGCGCTGCCGAAGGAGCCAGACGATCTGTGGGGCGCGCTGCAGGCGTTCGACGGCGACAGCCGTCACGCCCTGTTCGCCCATTGCGTGTCGTTGTCGGTCAACGCGATCTACGAGGCCTACAATCGTCGGCCCCGCGCACTCGCGCATGCTGATCTGCTCGCCCAGGCCGTCGATCTCGACATGGTCGCGGCCGGATGGGAGCCGACGATCGACACCTATCTCGGCCGCGTCACCAAGGCGCGCATTCTCGCGTCGGTGCGCGAGGCGAAAGGTATGCGTGCGGGCGATCGCATCGAGCATCTCAAGAAGGGTGACATGGCCGAGAGGGCGCAAGAACTGCTGGCCGGGTCCGGCTGGCTGCCGGAGCCGTTGCGCACGCCCGGCCGCCTGGTCACCGCGGTCGACGACGCGTCGTCCGTCGCGACCGGCCAATCCGCCGATGGGGACGTCGAAGACACGGCGGAAGACGGCGGCGAAACGGCCATGGCGGAAACCGAGCCGCAGACCGAAGATGAGCCGGCCGAGATCGACATGCATTTGATCGCGGCCGAATAGCCGAAGGAGCAACACGTCCACCCAAGGGTCCGTCGGCAACGGCGGGCCCATTTTTCGTCTCGGAGTCCGCGATGCAACCCGCCACAGATCTCGCGCAACGGCTGGCGGCTCAGGCTGAGGCCGTGTGCCGACACTATCTCTCCAATGGCCACCGCGAAGGCCGCTACTGGCTTGTTGGCGATGCCCGCAACACGCCTGGCCGATCGATGTTCGTGCGGCTGAAGGGCGGCGACAGCGGCAAAGGCGCCGCCGGCAAATGGACCGATGCCGCGACCGGAGAACATGGCGACCTTCTCGACGTCATCCGCGAGAGCTGCGGCCTGATCGACTTCAAGGACGTCGCCGACGAAGCCAGGACCTTCCTCAGCATGCCACTAGCCGAGCCGGAGCCACGATTTCAGGAGCACCGACACCCGGCACCGAGCGGCTCGCCGGAAGCAGCGCGGCGTCTGATCGGCATGTCGCAGCCGATAACGGGCACAATCGTGCAAGCGTATTTACAGGAACGCGGCATTACGGATTTACGCGGAACCGGAAACCTTCGCTTCCATCCACGCTGCTATTATCGGCCCGACGAGCACACGCCGACCGAGACCTGGCCAGCGATGATCGCCGCTGTCACCGATCTGGACGGCAGGATCACGGGCGCGCACCGAACCTGGCTCGATCCCCGATCGCGGGACAAGGCGCCGATCGACACGCCGAGGCGAGCCATGGGCGACCTACTCGGCAACGCGGCGCGCTTCGGCATCGGTGGCGAGGTCATGGCGGCTGGCGAAGGCATCGAGACCGTCCTGTCACTCAGACAGGTCCTTCCCCACATGCCGATGCTGGCGGCGCTCTCGGCAGCACATCTCGCCGCCATCCTGTTCCCCGATACGCTGCGACGGCTCTACATTGTGCGCGACAACGACCCGGCCGGTGACGGTGCGCGTGACAGCCTGAGCGAACGGGCCAACGCCGTCGGGATCGAGGCGATCGTCATCTCCCCGGCGCTCGGCGACTTCAACGAGGATCTCCGCGCCCTGGGCATCGAGCATCTCCGGCAGCAGTCGCGGATGCAGATCGCCCCCCAAGACGTCGCAAGGTTCATGGCGCTGGCGGCATAGCCCGGCACGCGAAAGCGGCAACGGCGGTGCATCATCATGCTCGCGCGGATGCACCAACCATCGGAGGGGGACCGCGCCTCGGCCTTCGAGAGGGCGATCTGCCAGCAAACGGGCCGGCCCGACAATGGCTGCGGCCGACGATTTTCCGGCGGCGCGTACCGCGCCTTTCCATCGCGAAGCAAAATCGCCGGCCTTCGCCATCCTCCGCTGACGCTCGGCCCTGCGCTCTGCTCCGGGTGCAGGGCCGCCCGCCCGCTGGCTTTCGTCGCCGTGAAGGCCGCGATGGTCGCGGTCCAACCGACGGAGCATCCCATGCGCGATCACGACGAGTACGAACCGCACCACGAATCCTCACCCACCGACCATGTCCTCAACGAACTCCAGCTCCACGGCTACCGCCCCTTCGCCGACGAGCCCGACCAGCGGCTACTGCCTGACGGCAACCAGGTCGCGGGCGCTGTCGCCGACATCTTCGACGCCCTGATCGGGACCCTGGAGGACACGCGCCTCGAACCCGACCTCGACGATCTCCTATGGTCGACCGTCAACGTCTTCCACCGCGCCACCGACCGGATCGGCCGGGAACTCGACGACAACGAGCAGGCCCAAAGGCGGGCGCAGCGGGAACAGGATGGCAGCGAGGTGAAATCGGTCGAACTGGAGCGCCTGATCGCCGAGGGCATGACGCTCATCGAGCGCCAGAACGCCTTCGAACTCATGCGCGACCAAGCTGCCGAACATTACGAGCGCCACGTCGGCAAGACTTGGCTTCCGCGCAGCGGATCGAAGGTCAACCATCGCAATCTGACCTCGGCGATGATCGACAGCCGCGATTTCCTGATGGCGAAGAAACGCGCCGACCAAGAGGTGCTCCTGCCGCCGGGACCGAAGATCGTCGTCACCGGCGGCCTCGATTATAACGACCACAGGCTGATCTGGGCCAAGCTCGACCAAGTGCACGAGAAGCACCCCGACATGGTGCTGATCCACGGCAAATCGCCGAAAGGTGCCGAGAAAATCGCCTCGCTCTGGGCGAAGAACCGCAACGTCCCGCAGATCGGCTTCGCGCCCGACTGGACCAAGCACGGCCGGGCAGCGCCGTTCAAACGCAATGACGAAATCCTGGAGATCGTGCCCAAGGGCGTGATGCACTTCCCGGGCACCGGCATCCACGACAACCTCGCCGACAAGGCCAAGAAGCTTGGCATCCCGGTCTGGAAGTTCGGCGGCGCGTAAGCGTCGCCTCTACCAAAGTGGCGGAACCCTGGAACGCAGCCAACGCCGTTTCTACTTACCCACTGAACGAACGGCGGGAATGCAATGAGCACAATCACGGACGAAGACTACAAAACACATATGGCACCAATCGTCGCCGAAGGGTTTACGCTCGATCCTCCCGGATTTGAGCGTCTTTCGTCGTGGACACATATGCTGATGCACCTCCTCAACGCGCGCACCAACTTCGAGTGGGTGCGTGATCACCCGGTCGAACTCGGCGAAATGGAAAACTCGCTCCGCCAGCAGGCGTTCTTCGTCGCCGGTATCATGGCCTACTGCCGCTGCTTTGCATCGTCAGGATCGGGAGTTCCGATGCTTGATGCGAAGAAGGTCTACGAGGGATCTGACGACGGAAAGCAGATCCACGAACGTCTGATTGGTCTGCGGAACTCAACAGCCGCACACACCGACGCGTCGGACATCGTTCGCCTCACGCTCGCGGTGAAGGAGGAGCCCCAACGTCTTGTCATCCGGCACCTGTGGACGATGGCAGTCCCTGTCAACGAGATCGCCGACTTCCTGGAAGCTGTCGATCACACTGAGCACTTCGTAACCGTCAGCCTGAATAAATATCTGAACCGCCTCGAAAAGGACTGCGGCAAGACGATCGAGCTCGACTAACGCCTTATCCCGGCATCACCGGGGCTCCTGACGCGAAAACCACCCCCGCTTATCTGCGCTGATCCTTGGTCAGACTGATCGCCTGACGCCATCAACCCGTAAAGGGTCGGCTATGCGAGCATGCCGCCGCTCCGGCTGCGCCTGCGCGGTGATTGCAGCGCTCAGCCCGACACTTCGGGCGCCTGTCAGCGGGGGATGGTCCTCCGCTCAAACAGGAGCCGGATCGATGTCTCTTAACGACGCCCACGCCTTCGCCTTCAGTCTCGCCACCACCCTGATGGCCGCCATCATCATCTTTCAGGCCGGCGACGGCACCCTCTCGGTGACCCCCGCCAGCGAGTATGACGGCGATATGGCCGCGATCGTCCACGAGATCGATCCGTTCGCCCCATAACAGGGGCGAACTGGCGTCGCCTGGCGGAAATCCGACGCGATTTCCGCTCCCGACGCAGCCGATTTTCGGCTATAGTTTGAGCGCGCCGTGGTGGTGGTGGAGGCGCGACCGTCAGACTTTTCTCACGGAGGCCACCACCATGATCATCCTCGCAATACTCGCATCCCTCACGGCCATCGGCCTGTTCTGCTGGCTGCTGTTCACGCTGGCTATCTTCGCGCTGCCGGCGTTCGTCGGCGTGACCGCAGGGGCTTGGGCCCACGGCACGGGCGCCGGGATTGCCGGCGCGGTCCTTGTCGGCGCTGCCGCGGCCGCCATCACGCTGGCGGCCGGTCATCTGCTGCTCACCTTCGTCCGGCCCATGTGGCTCAAGCTGATCGTCGCCGCTGCCTTCGTCGTCCCGGCGGCGATCGCCGGCTTCCATGCCACCCATGGCATCGTGAAGCACCTCATGCCGTCCGACGCTTGGCAAATTGCGTTCTCCGTCATCGGCGCGGTCGCGGTCGGCATTACCGCGTTCGTGCGGGTCGCTGGAATGGCGGCGGCTCCGGCCCCGTCCGACCGGGATCTCGCGCGGGCCTGATCGTCGTCGTCGCCGTTAGGAGGATCAGGCCAGTCGTTGTGGTGGTCTCTCCCGTCGTCTCATGTCGAGCGATGGGCGGCGTATGGGCACGCATCGACGCTAGTCCGGAAAGGCGGTCTTCTCTGGAGCGCTGTGGGAGCTGCGCCGTGCCTTGGCAAGCACCGGACATCGGGCGCGGCGATCTCCATCGCGGCGGCGGGAAGCCAAGATGCAGCAGCGTCAGCTTGGCGGGAGGAGACGAAGCCGGTGAGCCTCCGTGCGGCCGGTTTGCGTTGCGGGATGGCGGCCATCTTCTCCGTTACCTGCCCGTGCCTCGACCGCTCCATACGGCCTCTTCAATGGCTTGATCTGGCCGAAGGCCGGCTTCGCCTCGATCGCCTATGACGCAACAGCCGCGTCAAACTTTCTTCCCCTACCGGCTGCGCCGCCATTCCTCGCGAAACAAGAAAGCCCTCCTTAGCTGTCAAGCCCCTGCGGGGTGCGCCGTCGATCGCCTCCGGCCTGCCGATCGCCATCGAGGCCGCAATGGTGCGGGCTCGGGAACGGAAAACGGAGACTTACAATGGCGACCATCGGCACCTTCAAGAAGACCGGCTCGAACGAGTTCACCGGCGAAATCGTCACCCTGAGCGTCCAGCAGAAGGGCGTGCGCATCGTCCCCGACCAGCGCACCACCGGAGAGAACGCCCCCAGCCACCGGGTCCTGGTCGGCCGCGCCGAGATCGGCGCCGCCTGGTCCAAGCGCTCCAACGAGGGCCGCGATTATCTGGGTCTCAAGCTCGACGATCCGAGCTTCAACGCCCCGATCTACGCCAACCTCTTCGACGACGAAGAAGGTGACACCTTCTCCCTCATCTGGTCCCGCCCCACCGGGCGCCGGGGCGACTGAGGCCCCGCGCGAGGCCCCGGCCGAAAGGCCGGGGCCTTCCGCTGCAAGGCGACCGAATCAGTCGGGGCGTCTTTCGATCGTACAGAGCCCCACGAGGCACTTCTCGCTAGGAAATCCGGACAAGAACGACTATTATAGTCGTAGTTTTGGCGTGCGCGTAGGTCCGTATGGGAGGTGATCATGCATGATCACCGCCCGACAATTTCGGGCCGCACGCGCGTTGCTGGGTTGGACACAGGAGACGCTCGCTGACAAGGCCCGGGTCTCATTGACCGCGCTCAAGCGCCTCGAATCCACCAGTGGCCTCGAGGTTTTTGAGAGTACGCGCGATGAGGTGCGACGGGCTTTCGAGCGCGCAGGGATCGTTTTCCTGAATTCCGATCAGGGCAAGGGAGTGCTGCTCGTCGATGGGAAGACGGAAACCTGACGGTTGGCACGTCGCGGGGTTGTCTCAACTTCCCCCATCCGCACCCTGTGTCATTTTTCCGATGAAATCATCGTTAACAATCCCCTCCAATTTGGATACATCTCGCGACCGGGGGATGTTGTGACCAAAACCGACTTTCTGGATCAGCCACCGTCCAGCGCGGCTTTGACCGCCTATGACGAGGCGCATCTGAAGCTCTATGTCCGGCTGCTGGATGCCGACGCGGAAAGCGCCGACTGGCGGGAGGTCGTAGAGGTCCTTTTCGGTCTGGATGCCAATGCCGAACCAGAACGTGCTCAGCGCATCTACAAAAGTCATCTCGACCGCGCGAAATGGATGACGACCAGCGGGTTCTGCGAGCTGCTACAGGGCCGCCTGCACTAAGGTGATGCACAAACTGCATCACGTTGCTCCCACTTCGCTCTTCCCGCGCTTCACTCAACCGGGAATCGTAACCTCTGCTCAACTCGCGTTGAAACAGCTTTACGCAGAGGCGGTGGAGGATGTCGGAAGATGAAAGCTGGCGGTCTGAAACCGCCTATGACTATATCGACAAGTTGACGCCGGGCGATCTAGCCTGGGAATTCTTGCGTCGCAATCCCGATTACAGAAAATCCTATGAGGAAGCGGTAGCGGCGGGCCGGCTGACTGAAGACGTGGCTCGGGAGTTCGCCCAGATATGGGGGTTGCGATTTCCTCGCGGACCCTCGCAACTCGGCGCTCATACAGCCGATCTTCTGGACCCCGCAAACCGATCCAGCGACGCTTCCGCTCAGCGGTGGACCGAGCCCGGCCGCCGGTATCCGTCTCAGTGCTGACGACCTGCACGCCCATGCCGTCATCGAGCATGGTCCCGGTGTCATTCGGCTATCCCTAAGAGGCGAGTCTCACGACGTCGCCTTGACCGAAGCAAACGATAGCGGTCCCCTCGGCGCGTTCGTCATGTTTGACGAAATGACGCTTGATCGACTGATCGCGATCGAACGCCTCTGGCACGCAATGTTCGGAAAGCGCGTGCCGCCCGATCCGCGCCTCACGCCCCAGCGCCGCCACCGGGCGCGCCTGATGCTCCGTGTCTTCGACGCGCGCTTGGCGAGCGCGAGCTACCGGAAAATCGCCGAGCAGATCTTTCCCAACCTCAAACACGATGCCGCAACGTGGGTCGAAAACCCCGTTCGAATAACGATCGCCCGGCTCGCACGCGACGGCATGTCCTATGTGCGAGGCGGCTACCGCACATTGCTCCGCCGTCCGCGCCGATCCCGTTGATCCGCGCCCGGTATCAAAAATAGTTCCCTTACTTCGTTCCTGCCCGAGGCGCCGTCCCCACGCCACCGTGCTCGCAACCCGCCGCTCATTCGCAGCGGCCACCCGCGAGACCACGGAGGTTCGATCATGGCCGAAAAAGCCGCCAATATTCCGCCGCGCTATCTGAGGACTCAGGAAGCGGCGCGCTTCCTCGGCCTGTCCGAGCGAACCCTAGAGAAACATCGCACCTACGGAACCGGGCCGACGTATCGCAAGCTCGGCGGCCGCGTCGTCTATTCCGTTGAGGACCTCCAGGGTTGGGCGGATCGCGGTCTCGTCACCTCGACCTCCGATCCGCGCGGCGGCACCGTTCTTCCAGCCAAGCGCCAGACCGTCTCCCCTGCGGTCGCCGGCCGCTTCCCGCGCTGAGTCCCGGCATGTCGGCGCGCCATCACAGCAGCGAACGCGAGCAGCTCGATCTCTTCCGGGCGCTGCCGGGCGATCTCGCGCCGCGCGATGCGCAGGACCTGATGGCGTACCCGTTCTTCGCGCTCGGCAAGTCCAAGCGGGTGGCGCCGATCGACTTCAAGACCGGCTCCATCGTCATCCGCGTCGAAGCTGTCCCCGAGCACGGCATGGCCACCATCTGGGATGCCGATGTGCTGATCTGGGCTGCGTCCCAGATCGTCGAGGCACGTGACCACGGATTACGGCCGTCGCGTCTGATGGCGACCACGCCCTACGAGATTCTGAACTTCATTGGCCGCGGCGTTTCGCTGCGTGACTACGACCGTTTGAAGGCCGCGCTCGACCGACTTCAGTCGACCACCATCGCGACGTCGATCCGCCAGCCGACGGAGCGGCGATTGCACCGCTTCTCCTGGATCAATGAATGGAAGGAGCGCGCCGACGGCAAGGGCCGACCGCTCGGGCTCGAGCTGATCGTGCCGGACTGGTTCTACGCCGCCGTTCTCGACGACGCACTCGTGCTGACAATCGACCGCAATTATTTCGGCCTGACCGGCGGCCTGGAGCGCTGGCTTTATCGCCTCGTGCGCAAGCACGGCGGCAAACAGGAGTTCGGCTGGAGCTTCGATTTCCCGCATCTCCACGCCAAGTCGGGCAGCCTCTCGCCGCTCAAGCACTTCGCCTACGACCTGCGCGACATCGTCCGCCGCCAGCCGCTGCCAGGCTACCGGCTCACCATCGAGCAATGCCTCGACGGTCCCGAAATCCTCTCCTTCGTGCCGACCGACCCGGATGCCCTCGGCATCCCGCGCCGTCGTCGCCGGAGCAACTCTCGCCCTGGGGATAAGCTGTGAATCGTCTCGTGCTATCAGGGACCGGCACTATCGTGCCATCGGGGACCGGACTCTCGTGCTATCGGGGACCGGAATCGTCGATTTCTCGCGCCAAATCAGCGACTTGCCAGCCCCCTAACTTATCTAACTTAGATTCCTACGGAATCTTTCTAACGCGACCGCGTTTTTCGGCCGCTGTGGACGAGTCCCCGATCGCCGGGAGACCGTCATGATCGTCGCGCTCCTCAACCAGAAAGGCGGTGTCGGCAAGACGACGCTGGCCCTCCACCTTGCTGGCGAATGGGCTCGCCGTGGACAGCGCGTCACGCTGATCGACGCCGATCCGCAGGGCTCGGCGTTGGACTGGTCGCAGCAGCGCAGCCGAGAGGGGCTGGAGCGGCTGTTCGGCGTCGTGGGCCTCGCCCGCGACACGCTCCACCGTGAAGCGCCGGAGCTGGCCCGCGACGCCGACCATGTCGTCATCGATGGACCGCCGCGCGTCGCCGGGCTGATGCGCTCAGCACTGCTCGCGGCCGACCTCGTGCTGATCCCGGTGCAGCCATCGCCACTCGATGGCTGGGCGTCGGCCGAGATGCTCGCGCTGCTCGGCGAGGCGCGCATCTACCGCCCGCAGCTCGCCGCGCGCTTCGTGCTGAACCGCTGCGCGGCCCGCACGGTTCTGGCCCGCGAGACCGCCGAGACACTGGCGGATCACGACCCTCCCTTGCTCGCCACCACCATCGGCCAACGCATTGTCTTCGCCGACGTCGTGCAGACCGGACGGCTCGTCGCCGAGCAGGACGAGGATTGTCCCGGCGCGCGCGAGATCGCCGCGCTCGCAGCGGAAGTCGCGAGGATCGGCGCATGAGCGAGCGGTCCCCGAAGCGCGGCTTTGCGGCGCGTCCAGCCAATCCCGAAGACTGGATTAAGGCGCCCGAACGCCAGGCCTCCCGCACCCAGCCCGCCGAGGACTTCTCGGCCCGGCTGACGATCGACGTCACCGCCGACATGCGCGGCCGCATCAAGATCGCCGCCTTTCAGCGCGGCCAGACCGTCGCCGACATGCTGCGCGCGCTGTTCGAGCGCGAATTCCCACCCCCGTCAGGAGAAGGACAATGACCGGCCTTGTCGCCGCGCCGGAACGCGTCGGCCGTGCTGCCGCCGAGCCGCCGCCCGAAGCGTTCACCCAAGTCGAACTCGTCTGGATCGAGAAGCAGAGGGAGCACTGGGTCCGCTTCGGTCGCGAGCGGCGCGAGCAGATCCTCGACCGTCGCCGTCGCATCCTCTTCTTCCCTCCCGGCAGCGTCCTCGCGCTGGTGCGCTGGGCGGCGAACGAGCACGGCACCGTTCTCTCGCGGCTCGACATCCTACGCACGGTCGAGCGCGACGCACCGTGCCAGACCGTCCCGACTGTCACGCCCGGCGCAGAGATTCTGCTGCATGTCGATGGCTGGCCGAAGGTTGAGCGCGTGCTCCAGCTCATCGACGCCATCGAGGCGCGCGGCATCGACCCGATCGAGGTTTCGCCGGACCATTGGCGCCACGTCCACAACCGGATGACGGTCGGCGAAACGCCGCGCGCTTATGGTCTTCGGCAGCATCGTGCCTTTCTCCTGCGCCGGGAGATCGGCGCATGACCCGGCTCTCCTACGCCATCGTCACGACCGTGGCCGTGTCGCTTCTCGGCATTGCCTCCGTGGCATCGTTCGCGCCGAAGCTGATCTGGAACGCGTCCGCCAGCACGCCGGTGGGCTTCTACACGATCGACGAACCTGGGCCGGTCGCCGTGACCGATCTGGTCGCGGTGGATGCCCCCGAACCACTCGCCACCTTCCTGTCCGAGGGCGGTTACCTGCCGCGTGGCGTGCCGCTGTTGAAGCGCGTCGCCGCGCTCCCGGGCCAACGGGTCTGCCGGACCGGGCTCGCCATCACCGTCGACGGCGTGCCGTTGGGCGACGCCCTCGACCGCGATCGTCGCGGCCGTCCTCTCCCGATCTGGCAGGGCTGCCGGTTGGTCGCGAACGGCGAGCTGTTCCTCATGAACTGGCAGGTCCGCGACAGCCTAGACGGCCGCTACTTCGGCCCGCTTCCGGCCACCGCCGTGATCGGCCGGGCCACCCCTCTCTACACCGATGAGGACGGCGATGGCCGCTTCGTTTGGCGCGCGCCGACGCGGTGACGGCCCGCCCATGACCTTGTCCACCGCAATCCGAAGGAGACGACCCATGCCTGTGATCGGTCAATTCATGCGCGAGAATGATGGCTTCATCGGCCACCTGACGACGCTGTCCTTGCATCAGGACATCATCATCGTCGCGGCCGAGCCGTCCGATGCCGAGAACGCGCCAGACTACCGCGTCCATGTGCTCGACACCATGAGCAACGAGACCGGCACGGAGATCGGCGCGGGCTGGAAGCGCACCGGCGAGAAGGCCGGCGAATATGTCTCGCTGCAGCTCGACGATCCGACCTTCGAACATCCGATCCGCGCCAACCTGTTCCAGTCGGCCGACGACAAGTCCGCCTGGGGCCTGCACTGGAATCGCCCGCCGAAGCGCGGCGAGCGGGACTGAACGATGCCCGCCGCGCGCCACCAGCCTGCCGTCGGAGGGAGGATCACCCTCCGACGTGCAGCCCTCCTTCTCCTTTCCGGCCTGATCCTCGCCGCACCCGGTGCGAGCCCGGCCAGTGCACAGCAGACGCCCGCCGAGCGGCCGTCGCGCAGTGACCCCTATGGCGCTTTCATCGCCGAAGCCGCGCAGAGGTTCGGCGTTCCAGAAGCATGGATACGCGCCGTCATGCGCGTCGAAAGCGCCGGCGACGTGCGCGCCATCTCGTCGGCCGGCGCGATGGGCCTGATGCAGATCATGCCCGCCACATGGGCCGACCTGCGCATCCGCCATCGGCTCGGCGGCAATCCCTACGACCCGCGCGACAACATTCTGGCAGGCGCTGCGTATCTGCGCGAGATGCACGATCGCTACGGCTCGCCCGGTTTCCTGGCGGCCTACAACGCCGGTCCCGGCCGTTACGAAGAGTCTCTCGCCGGCCGCCCATTGCCGGCCGAGACGCGCGCCTATGTCGCGACGCTCGCCCCCATTGTCGGCGGCGGTGAACTCGCCGGCCCCGTCGTGGTCGCGGCCGCCGATCCGCTCGCTTGGACGCGGGCGCCGCTCTTCGTCGTGCAGTCGGCTGGCAGTGGACCTGCCGCGCCGGTGCAGTCCGAAAGCGCGCCCGGTGACAGCGCGGCGGCTGCACCGGCGCGCGATCAAGGCCCGGTGGCTTCGCGCACCGATGGCCTTTTCGTCGCGCGCAATGTGCCTGGTGGCCCGAGATGACCGCGTTCGCACCTGTTCGCATTGTAGCGTGGTCTGGCGGGCAAATGGCGGTCCGGAGAGCAGGAGCAGTCAGCACAACCGCACGATGGCGAGATAAAAGCGCGCGAGGTGGGGCTTGTTGCGGTCGTGTTTTCTCAGGGACTTACAGAGCATTTGCGCGAGGTGCGCCTGATCGGCGCAGCCTGCGCTCTCGCAATTTACTGGGGATTTTCCAGGGCTTTGCGCGATGTGCGGGGCCTCGACCATGAGCGGCGAGGACGATTTCCGCATCCGGCCTGGTCGCATCCGCTCGACCCGCGCGCAGCAGGCCCGGCCCTTCATCGCCCAGGCGCTGGCGGCCGCCCAGCGCGCCGGCGGCAGCGTCTCGCGCTCCGGCAAGATCAGCTCGGGCAACCGCTCGCGGTTCGGGCGCGGTCAGCGCGCGACCGTGCAGGCCAATCGGCTGCTGACCAGCCGGTCACGCAACACGGTCATCAAGACACGCGTCGTCCGCCATTCGGCGCGGGCCGCGCCGCTCTCCGCCCACCTCAGCTATCTCCGTCGCGAGGGCGTCACCCGAGATGGTGAGAAGGCCAGGCTCTTCGGGCCGGAGTCCGAGGACGCCGATCCCAAGGCCTTCGCCGAGCGCACCCAGGACGATCGGCATCACTTCCGCTTCATCGTGTCGCCCGAGGACGCGACCGAGATGTCCGATCTCAAGACCTATGCCCGCGAGCTGATGGGGCAGATGGAGAAGGACCTCGGTACGAAGCTCGACTGGGTCGGCGTCGATCACTGGAACACCGACAATCCTCACGTCCATATCATCCTGCGCGGTCGCACCGACGACGGCCAGGACCTCGTCATCTCGCGCGACTACATCAAGGAAGGCATGCGCGCCCGCGCGCAGGATCTCGTCACCCAGGAGCTGGGACCGCGCACTGATCACGAGATCCGCCGCAATCTCGAACGGCAGATCGAGGCGGAGCGCTGGACCAATCTCGATCGCCAGCTTGCCCGCGACAGCTATCGCACCGGCGTCGTCGATCTCGCCCCGCACCCGGACCGCCAGCCCGACGCATTCCACGCGCTGAAAATCGGCCGGCTGCGGAAGCTGGAGACACTCGGACTCGCCGATCAGGTCGGACCCGGCCAATGGATCGTGTCCGAGAATGCCGAGGTGACGTTGCGTGAGCTGGGCGAGCGCGGCGACATCATCAAGCGCATCCATCGCGGGCTGACCGAGCGTGGTATCGAGCGCGGCGCTGCCAGCTATGTGCTCGCCGGCGAAAGCCTCGACGATCCCGTCGTCGGCCGGCTTGTCGATCGTGGTCTCGACGATGAGCTGAAGGGCACGGCCTATGCCGTGGTCGACGGCACGGACGGGCGCACCCACCACATCAAACTGCCCGACCTCGATGCCGCTGGCGACAGCGCGCCAGGCTCGATCGTCGAGCTGCGCAAGTTCGATGACGCGCAGGGTCGGCGCCGCGTGGCGCTCGCCGTCCGCTCCGATCTCGACATCGAACGGCAGGTCAGTGCGGCCGGCGCTACGTGGCTCGACCGGCAGGCGATCGCCCGCGACCCCGTCGCGCTTGGAGGTGGCGGCTTCGGCGCGGAGGTGCGTCAGGCGATGGGCCGGCGCGCCGACCATCTCGTCAGCCAGGGCCTCGCCGAGCGGCAATCGCGAGGTGTCAGTTTTGCGCCGGGGCTGATCGACCAGCTGCGCCAGCGTGAGGTGGAAGCTCTGGGCGCGAAGCTCGCCGCTGAAACCGGGCGTCAGTTCACCAAGGCCGGAACGGGCGAATATGTGGCTGGCACCTACCGCCAGCGCTTCGCGCTCGCCTCGGGCCGCTTCGCCATGATCGACGACGGCCTCGGCTTCCAGCTCGTGCCCTGGTCGCCGTCCCTCGAACGCCAGATCGGTCAGCACGTCTCCGGCGTATCGCGCGGCCCCGGCGGCGTCGACTGGAGCTTCGGCCGCAATCGCGGCCTCGGCATGTAGCCCAATCAAGAAAGGAGTGCCCGCCATGTCGGCGACGAAAATCCTCTGGGGCCAGATCCTCACCGTCTTCCTCATCGTGCTGATGACGACCTGGGGCGCGACACAATGGACGGCCTACCGGCTCGGCTTCCAGCCACAGCTCGGGCAGCCCTGGTTCGAGCTAGCGGGCTGGCCGATCTACTATCCGCCGGCCTTCTTCTGGTGGTGGTATTTCTACGACGCCTATGCCCCGCCGATCTTCATCGAGGGCGCCTATATCGCCGCGTCGGGCGGCTTCATCTCCATCGCAGTTGCCATTGGCATGTCCGTGTGGCGGGCACGCGAAGCGAAGAACGTGGAGACCTACGGCTCGGCCCGCTGGGCGCGGCCGGAAGAGGTGAAGGCCGCCGGCCTCCTCGGTCCTGACGGCGTCGTTCTCGGCAAGCATGAGCGCGAATATCTTCGCCATGACGGTCCGGAGCATGTCCTGTGTTTCGCGCCAACACGTTCCGGCAAGGGCGTGGGCCTGGTCGTGCCCTCGCTCCTGACCTGGCCGGGCTCGGCGATCGTTCACGACATCAAAGGCGAGAACTGGACGCTGACCGCCGGCTATCGCGCCCGGCACGGCCGTGTGCTGTTGTTCGATCCGACCAATGCCAAGTCGGCAGCCTATAATCCGCTGCTCGAGGTGCGCCGCGGCGAATGGGAAGTCCGTGACGTGCAGAACATCGCCGACATCCTAGTCGACCCGGAAGGTTCGCTCGAAAAGCGGAACCACTGGGAGAAGACGTCGCACGCGCTTCTGGTCGGCGCGATCCTGCACGTCCTCTATGCCGAGGCCGACAAGACCTTGGCCGGGGTCGCCGCCTTCCTGTCGGATCCGAAGCGCCCGATCGAGTCGACCCTCGCGGCAATGATGAAGACCGCACATCTCGGCGAGGCCGGTCCGCACCCGGTAATCGCCAGCGCGGCCCGCGAGTTGCTCAACAAATCGGACAACGAGCGGTCCGGCGTGCTGTCCACCGCGATGTCGTTTCTCGGTCTGTATCGCGATCCCGTCGTCGCCGAGGTGACGCGCCGCTGCGATTGGCGCATCGCCGACATGGTCGGCGGCAAGCATCCGACCACCCTCTACCTCGTGGTGCCGCCCTCCGACATCAACCGCACCAAGCCGCTGATCCGCCTGATCCTCAATCAGGTCGGCCGGCGGTTGACCGAGGACCTGCGGGCCAAGGGCAACCGCCATCGGCTGCTGCTCATGCTCGACGAGTTTCCCGCGCTGGGTCGCCTCGACTTCTTCGAGAGCGCCCTGGCGTTCATGGCGGGGTACGGCCTGAAAGCATTCCTCATCGCCCAGTCGCTGAACCAGATCGAAAAGGCTTACGGGCCGAACAACTCGATCCTCGACAACTGCCACGTCCGCGTCAGCTTCGCGACCAATGACGAGCGGACCGCCAAACGCGTTTCCGATGCGCTCGGCACCGCCACCGAGATGAAGGCGATGAAGAACTATGCCGGCCACCGCCTCTCGCCCTGGCTCGGTCACTTGATGGTGTCGCGCTCGGAGACCGCCCGGCAATTGCTGACGCCCGGCGAGATCATGCAGCTACCGCCCTCCGACGAGATCGTCATGGTCGCCGGCGTTCCGCCGATCCGGGCGAAGAAGGCCCGCTACTATGAGGATCGCCGGTTTCAGGAACGCATCCTCACGCCGCCCGGCCTGACCAAACCGGCGAGCGCAAGGGCAGACGATTGGAGCACGCTGGCTCTGCCCGAACGGCCGGTGCTGAACACGCCTGTCGCGGTGGACGATGTGGCCGATGACGATCCGACGGATTCCGAGCGCCGGCATCAGCCCGAACTGAGCCGCATCCAGACCGTCGAGCGAAAGCCGGTCATCGAAAACGAATTCGAGATCGATCCCCGCGATGACGCCGACGAGGATGCCGCCCGCCTCAGCCGAATGACGCAGACGATGCGCCAGGTCGCGCGACAAGCCTCGCTCGATCCGGGCGACGGCATCGAAATCTAGGAGGAGCCGGTGACGAAACCTCCCAAGAAGCAAAGGCTGTCGGTCTACCTCGACCCGGACGTCATGAAGGCGCTCGCCGCCCATGCAGCGCGACGCGATCTCTCGCTGTCGCTAGTTGCCGAGGCCGGTATCGCGTCTTTCCTCTCGCCAGACGCCGCGGAACGGCAGGAAGCGGCGACGACAAAGCGGCTCGATCAGCTCGACCGCCGCATGGCACGCATGGAGCGCGACCTTGGCATATCGGTCGAAACGCTCGCCGTGTTCATCCGCTTCTGGCTGACCTCCAACCCGCCGCTGCCGGAACCGGCCCAGATCGCAGCACGCGCCAAGGCGGGGGAGCGCTACGAGGCCTTCGTGACCGCGCTCGGCCGCCGACTCGCCCAGGGACCAAAGCTCAGGCAGGAGATTTCGGAAGACATCGCGCCCGCGCGCGACGCGGATTAATCACGACGGCGTAAGGCGCAAGTATTCCCGCGCTCCGCCGTTTCCCTGTCTTTGTACGCCACGGTACGACGACCACATGATGGTTGTTGTCAGACCATAATTTCTGTCTCTTCTACTCATCCCCGATCCAGGGCCGCACTTCGCGGACCCGCAAGAGAACGGGGACGACGTGGCGTCAACTCACCAGAAATCCGAGGCGATTCTTCGCGGCGCGCGCATGCTGCGCACCGCGCTCGGCCCCGCCATCGCCCGGTTTCTGGACGACGCCGCGATCGTCGAGGTGATGCTCAACCCCGATGGGCGGCTCTGGGTCGACCGTCTCTCCGAAGGGCTTTCCGATACCGGTGAGCTGCTGTCGCCAGCCGACGGTGAGCGGATCATCCGCCTCGTCGCGCACCATGTCGGCGCCGAGGTCCATCCCGGCGCCCCACGCGTCTCGGCCGAGCTGCCCGAAACAGGGGAGCGGTTCGAGGGGCTGTTGCCCCCCGTCGTGTCCGCCCCGGCCTTCGCCATCCGCAAGCCTGCCGTCGCCGTCTTTACGCTCGACGACTACGTCTGGACGGGCGTCATGTCGGCCGAGCAGGCGGAGATCCTACGTCAGGCCGTCGCCGATCGGCGCAACATTCTCGTCGCCGGCGGCACCTCGACCGGCAAGACCACCCTCACCAACGCGCTGCTGGCCGAAGTCTCCAAGACCTCGGATCGCGTCGTCCTGATCGAGGACACCCGCGAGCTGCAATGCGCGGCACCCAATCTCGTCGCCATGCGGACCAAGGACGGCGTCGCCTCGCTCTCCGATCTCGTCCGGTCATCGCTGCGCCTGCGCCCCGACCGCATTCCGATCGGCGAGGTGCGCGGCTCGGAAGCGCTCGACCTGCTGAAGGCCTGGGGCACCGGCCACCCCGGCGGCGTGGGAACCATCCACGCCGGTACCGCGATCGGCGCGTTGCGCCGCATGGAGCAGCTCATCCAGGAAGCTGTCGTCACCGTCCCGCGCGCGCTGATCGCCGAGACGATCGATCTGGTCGCAGTGCTCTCCGGCCGCGGCGCCTCGCGCCGCCTCGCCGAACTCGCCCGCATCGAGGGCCTCGGCCCCGACGGCGACTACCGCGTCACCCCCGCAAGCCAGCCCCTCACAGGAGACCCGTCATGATCAAGCATACTTTGCGCATTCGCCGCCACATCGCCACGGCGGTGTCCGTCACCTTCCTGACGCTCGCCCTCGCACCAGCCGCCCATGCGTCCGGCTCGTCCATGCCCTGGGAAGCGCCGCTTCAGTCGATCCTCGAATCCATCGAGGGGCCGGTCGCCAAGATCATCGCCGTGATGATCATCATCATCACCGGCCTGACGCTCGCCTTCGGCGATACGTCAGGCGGCGCACGCCGCCTGATCCAGATCGTGTTCGGCCTGTCGATCGCCTTCGCCGCGTCGAGCTTCTTCCTGTCGTTCTTCTCGTTCGGCGGCGGGGCGCTTGTCTGATGGCCGACGGCGCGGATCATGGCGGCGAGGTTCCGGGCTTTTCCGTGCCCGTCCACCGGGCGCTGACCGAGCACATCCTGCTCGGCGGCGCCCCGCGCTCGATCGCCATTCTCAACGGGACACTGGCCGCGGCGCTCGGCCTCGGCCTTCGCCTCTGGCTGGTCGGCCTGGGCCTTTGGGCTCTCGGCCACTTCGCCGCCGTCTGGGCAGCCAAGCGCGATCCGCAGTTCGTCGACGTCGTGCGCAAGCATCTGCGCATCCCCGGTCACCTGTCGGTCTGAGGAGCGGGGCGATGATGAACCTTGCCGAGTATCGCAACCGCAACACCCGGCTTGCCGACTTCCTGCCATGGGCCGCGCTCGCCGGCGAAGGCGTCGTCCTCAACAAGGATGGCAGCTTGCAGCGCACCGCGCGCTTCCGTGGCCCAGATCTCGACAGCGCCGTGCCGGCCGAGCTGGTCGCCGTCGCCGGCCGGCTGAACAATGCCTTCCGTCGCCTCGGCTCCGGCTGGGCCATCTTCGTCGAGGCGCAGCGCCATGGCGCCGCGACCTATCCGGCTAGCATGTTCGCCGACAGCGCTTCCGCGCTGGTCGACGCCGAACGCAAAGCCGACTTCGAGGAAGCCGGCGCGCATTTCGAATCCAGCTACTTCCTCACCTTCCTCTACCTGCCGCCGGCCGAGGACGCGGCGCGCGCCGAGACCTGGCTCTACGAGGGCCGCGATCACACCGGCGTCGATGCGCATGAGATACTGCGCGGCTTCATCGATCGCACGGACCGCATTCTGAACCTCATCGACGCCTTCATGCCGGAATGTGCCTGGCTCGATGACGCCGAGACGCTCACCTACCTGCATTCGACCATCTCGACGAGACGGCATCGCGTCCGCGTTCCCGAGACGCCGATGTATCTCGACGCGCTGCTCGCCGATCAGCCGCTCACCGGCGGGCTCGAGCCACGGCTGGGCGAGACGAACCTGCGTATCCTCACCATTGTCGGTTTCCCGTCCGCGACCACGCCTGGCATCCTCGACGAGTTGAACCGGCTCGCTTTTCCCTATCGCTGGTCGACGCGCGCCATCCTGCTCGACAAGACCGACGCCACCAAGCTGGTGACCAAGATCCGGCGGCAATGGTTCGCCAAGCGCAAGTCGATCGCCGCCATCCTCAAGGAGATCATGACCAACGAGGCGTCGGCGCTCGTCGACACCGACGCGGCCAACAAGGCGGCCGACGCCGACATGGCGCTGCAGGAGTTGGGCGCCGACTATGCCGGCCAGGCCTATGTGACGGCGACGATCACGGTCTGGGATGATGACCCCCGCATTGCCGCCGAGAAGCTGCGGCTCGTGGAGAAGGTCATCCAGGGCCGCGACTTCACGGCGATGGCCGAGACCATCAATGCTGTGGACGCCTGGCTGGGCTCGCTCCCGGGCCACGTCTACGCCAATGTCCGCCAGCCGCCCATCAGCACATTGAATCTCGCTCACATGATCCCGCTGTCGGCGGTGTGGGCGGGACCGGAACGGGACGAGCACTTCGATGCACCCCCACTGCTTTACGGCAGAACCGAGGGCTCGACCCCGTTCCGGCTTTCCATCCATGTCGGCGATGTCGGCCATACGCTGATCGTCGGGCCAACCGGCGCCGGCAAGTCCGTGCTGCTGGCGCTGATGGCGCTTCAGTTCCGGCGCTATCCGCAATCCCAGGTCTTCGCCTTCGACTTCGGCGGATCGATCCGCGCCGCGGCGCTGGCCATGCGCGGCGACTGGCATGATCTCGGTGGCGGATTGACGGAAGGCGCCGACGACAGCGTGTCGCTCCAGCCGCTCGCTCGCATCGACGACGTCGCCGAGCGCGCCTGGGCCTCCGACTGGCTGATCGCAATCCTCTCCCGCGAGAGCGTGCCGGTCACCCCCGAGGTTAAGGAGCATCTCTGGTCGGCGCTATCATCCCTGGCGTCCGCGCCCGTCGCCGAGCGCACGTTGACGGGCCTCTCCGTCCTGCTCCAGTCCAACGACCTGAAGCAGGCTCTGCGGCCCTATTGTGTCGGCGGCCCCTATGGCCGGCTGCTCGATGCCGAGTCCGAACATCTCGGCGAGGCGAACGTCCAGGCCTTCGAAACCGAGGGATTGATCGGCACGGGGGCGGCCGCCGCCGTGCTCGCCTATCTGTTTCACCGCATCGAGGACCGCCTCGACGGGCGGCCGACGCTCCTGATCGTCGATGAGGGCTGGCTTGCCCTCGACGATGAGGGGTTCGCCGGCCAGCTCCGCGAATGGCTGAAGACGCTGCGCAAGAAGAACGCGAGCGTCATCTTCGCCACCCAGTCGCTGTCCGACATCGACGGTTCGGCGATCGCGCCGGCCATCATCGAGAGCTGCCAGACGCGCATCCTACTCCCCAACGAGCGCGCGATCGAGCCACAGATCACCGCCATCTACCGCCGCTTCGGTCTTAACGACCGCCAGATCGAGATCCTCGCGCGGGCCATGCCCAAGCGCGACTATTACTGCCAGTCGCGGCGGGGCAATCGCCTGTTCGAGCTGGGCCTGTCGGATGTGGCCCTGGCGCTGTGCGCGGCCTCCTCCAAACAGCACCAGGCGATGATCGCCGAAGTTCATGCCCGCAGCGGCACGGACGGGTTCCTGCGCGAGTGGCTCGCGGCGAACCGGCTCGACTGGGCTGCCGACCTCATCGCCGGCCTCACCAACGTCATCCCCCAAAACCAACCGGAGGTACGCCCATGACCCGTTCCCTTCAAAGCCGCGCACGCACGCTGCGCATCAGCGCCGCGCTCCTCGCCGCGCCGCTCGCCTTGTCGCCAATCTTCACGCCGCCCGCCGCCGCGCAGTGGATCGTCTATGACCCGACCAACTATGCGCAGAACGTGCTGACGGCGGCACGCACGCTCCAGCAGGTCAACCAGCAGATCACCCAGCTTCAGAATGAAGCGACCATGTTGATCAATCAGGCCCGCAACTTGGCGAGCTTGCCCTACTCCTCGCTCCAGCAGCTTCAGCAGTCAGTCCAGCGCACGCAGCAGCTTCTGCAACAGGCGCAGGGCATCGCCCTCAACGTCCAGCAGATCGACCGTGCGTTCCAGACGACATACGGCAACGCCTCGATGTCCGCCTCCGACCAAGCGCTCGTCACGCAGGCGCGCGAGCGCTGGCAGAACACCGTCGGCGGCTTGCAGGACGCCATGCGTGTCCAGGCCGGCGTCGTCGGCAATATCGACACCAATCGCAGCGAGATGTCGGCGCTTGTCGGCCAGAGCCAGGGCGCGACGGGCGCGTTGCAGGCGACGCAGGCCGGCAATCAGCTTCTCGCCCTGCAGGCGCAGCAGCTCGCCGATCTCACCGCCGTCGTCGCCGCCAATGGCCGGGCCCAGAGCCTGTCCGAGGCCGAGCGGGCGGCAGCGGCCGAGCAAGGGCGCGAACAGCGCCGCCGCTTCCTGACGCCGGGCAGCGGCTACCAACCCGGCAACGCCCGCATGTTCCCGAACGGTAACTGAGGGCACGGCGATGGACGGGAAGATGCTCGCGCGCCTCGGCGCCGTCGTGTTCGTCGCGGTCGCGATCACCGCAACCGCGATCGAGATGACCCGGAAAGAGGAAGCTCCCGAGACCTGGCCTTCCGGCCGCGCCGCAGAGACGCCGGCCGATCCCCTGCGGGACGCATTGATCCGCTGCCAAGCGCTCGGCGAAGAGGGACCGCGCGATCCGGAATGCCGCCGTGCCTGGGCGGAAAACCGCCAGCGCTTCCTCGCGCCCGGCGCCCGTCCCGCCGAGCGGTTGCCGGACATGCCGCCCGCACCGCGCGAGGGTCTCACCCCTCAGTCGCAACCGACCGACGCACCCGCCGCGACACCCTCCGCACCGAACACTCCGCAACTCGACGAGGCGCGATAAAATCATGGGCGGCACCGGCGTCATCGACCATTTCCTCGAGGTCTTCACTCGCTACATCGACAGCGGTTTTGGTCTGCTCAGCGGCGAAGTCGCCTTCATCGCCACCACGTTGATCGTCATCGACGTGACGCTCGCGGCGCTGTTCTGGAGCTGGGGCGCCGACGACGACATCATCGCGCGGCTGGTCAAGAAGACCCTGTTCGTCGGCGTCTTCGCCTACATCATCGGCAACTGGAACAACCTCGCCCGGATCGTCTTCGAGAGCTTCGCCGGCCTCGGCCTGAAGGCGAGCGGCACCGGCTTCTCGACCGCCGACCTCATGCGTCCCGGAAAGGTCGCCCAGACCGGCCTGGATGCCGGCCGGCCGCTGCTCGATTCGATCTCCAGCCTGATGGGCTATTGGTCGTTCTTCGAGAACTTCATCCAGATCGCCTGCATGTTCCTCGCCTGGGCGCTGGTCCTGCTCGCCTTCTTCATCCTGGCGATCCAACTCTTCGTCACGCTCATCGAGTTCAAGCTGACGACGCTCGCCGGCTTCGTGCTGATTCCCTTCGGCCTCTTCGGCAAGTCCGCCTTCATGGCCGAGCGCGTGCTCGGCAACGTCATCTCGTCCGGCATCAAGGTGCTGGTGCTCGCCGTCATCATCGGCATCGGCTCGACGCTCTTCTCCGAATTCACCTCTGGCTTCGGCGGCGCGACCCCCACGATCGACGAGGCCATGGCGATCGTGCTCGCCGCGCTGTCGCTGCTCGGCCTCGGCATATTCGGTCCTGGCATCGCCAGTGGCATTGTCTCCGGCGGCCCGCAGCTCAGCGCCGGCGCCGCGGTCGGAACCGGCCTCGCCGCAGGCGGCATGGTCGCGGCGGGGGCTGGCCTCGTCGGCGCTGCCGCATCCGGTGGCGCAGCCCTGGCCGGCGGTGC